>Ga0134127_10001194_pt1 | contig 19855 bp, 37 predicted proteins | sample KB31753_FD_96459 | JGI IMG/M metagenome (GOLD analysis project Ga0134127, IMG submission 96459) | Terrestrial soil microbial communities with excess Nitrogen fertilizer from Kellogg Biological Station, Michigan, USA - KB3-175-3 | ecosystem: Environmental > Terrestrial > Soil > Unclassified ... | reverse complement strand
CATGGAAGACATTACCGAAAAAATCGGTAAACTCCTCGCTATGGCTGAGAGAACGGACAATCCCGCAGAGGCTGAGGCATTCTCAGCCAAAGCGATGGAACTGATGACAAAGTTCGCAATTGACATCGCTCTGGTCCAATCGACCCAAGCGGTCAAGACGGACAAAGTTATCAGAAGGGAAGTTAGCTTTACTGGGTTGCAATACCCCCAAGTGAGGATAACTCTCGCATCCATCATAAGTCGGGCATTTCGGTGCGAACCGGTAATAAGCCAGCGGTGGAGTGTGGAAAGTGGTAAAAAGGTACGAGTCCGGGTACTCAGTATATTCGGGTTCGAATCGGACATTAACCACGTCATTACCCTTTTCCACTCATTGCTAATTCAACAGACAAACGGCATGCTCTCCACCGAAATACCGCCAGGGGTGCACGGCAAGACATTCCGCCAATCCTTCGCAATCGGATTCAACAACGCAATTGCGGAGAGACTAAGCGAAATCAACAACCGCGCACAAGCCGAGGCAAACCAGACAAACCCTAGCACAGACCTAGTATTAGCCGATCGCTCCCAATTGGTACGAAAGGAGATGCATAGTGCATTCCCTCGCCTAAAGGTACTAGCCGGGCCATCCTCTCAAGGCTGGTCAGGGTATGGCGCAGGTTACCAAACCGGACAACGCGCAGATATGGGGCAAACCAGGATCGGCAAATAAATCACCCAAAACAGACATGCCTGCCTAAACTCATACGATACAGATATAGCACGCTAAACCGGCATGTACGACTCTCCGGAGGAAACGGACATGAGTCGCAAAGACTACGTATTGTTGGCAAATGCCATCAACTACGAATTTCGGAGAACTACGACAATTGATGGCCAAACGGCCATCTGTAACGTAGTATACGAAATCGGAACGGCACTCAAGAATGACAACGAAAGGTTCGATCGGGACAAATTCTACAATGCGTGTACGGACCGGTCATGAAGCGCAAACTTCTCATTTCCGGACTTTTCATGCTAACCATGACAATCGCTCTCTTTGTGTCTGGAATCGTACAATTTCAGTCACAAGACACCAGATACGAACTCCTCATCTCATTTCATGACAAGTGGCTAGCAGTCGGAATAACCCTCCCATACGTCATATCAAGCTAAATTCGGACATGCCGGTCTAACGTGCTATATCAACCAAAAGCTACATCTGTGCCGTTTCGTCCAGAAACGGATAAATCATGAAAGAAGAACAAAAGGTAGAAATCATGGGCATAGCGCTGGAAATCGCTCATGCACGTGAAATGCATGTAAGGTCACCAAATCAGACAATGGCCACCGAATGGAAATATATGGAGTATCGGCACATAGCCGAACTTAAGGCCAAACTGGACGAAATCGGATAACACGGACATACAGGACGAAACGGTTCACATGTAGCTTTTGGTTATTTATGTGAGAGTAGGGGGTATTTCACCCGAAAGGGAATCCAAATGCCCAAACTGCCGCAAAACCCAAACTGGACGAAAATCGGACTTTTCTTCGCATTTCTGCCAATCATCGCAATCGCCGGGTATGTGTCTTTCGGACACATTTACGACGTTGTACTGGCACACGGACAAAACAGGATTACCGCGTTTCTCACTCCATTCTCCGTAGATGGACTCATTACGGTCGGATACCTCAAGAACCGGGTCGTAATGGGCTCAATCAGCGTATGGCGCCGTATTTGGTGTCCTGTCGCCATCTATGGAGGATTAGCGGTATCACTCGCCGCAAATATGGAGTCAAGCCACTTTGCCGACCCAATCTCCACAGGCGTCGCAGGATGGCCAGCACTGGCACTTTTCATCGGAATTAAGGCATTGGGTATCAAGGTGCCCAATATCTCCGATATGGTGCATGCTATCGCAGAAGCGGTGAAAACGGACATTTCTGTGGAACCGGTGCAATCCGTGCCAGTCCCCGTAAAGAAGGCAACCCCGGCAAAGAAGGCGATTCCGGCAAAGGTTTCACCAGAGCCGGTAAAGACAGAAACGCCCAAAAAGGCAGCTACTCCGCGAAAGCGGACACCTGCGAAGAAAACCGCACCTTCGCTATTTCAGGCACCCGTAATCGACGAAGTGGCGCAAGCGCTGTCATAACGGACATATGCTCCCTACTCTCACATATTTAACCGAAAGACACACATAAATCAAAATGGACAAGAAGGAGAATCATGACCAACATGTATGCACCTGACAAGCCTATGCAGAATGGCGACAAGGTATATTTCCTTCCAATTGATGGCAGTCCAGTACGAGCCATCGTAAATGGTGTCACAGAGGGTGGAAGGTGGGCGAACGTCCGAATTTCCGCCATCATGGACAAGAAGTGGCCATACGGATATACCTTCACAACCTCGACAGATCAGCTCAAGCTTCGCACTCGGTAGATTTCATGGCATATGATGTCGATGGTCCATCATATGCCGTGATGTATATCGAGAAGAGGTGAAAAATGGACAAATGCCATGTCTGTGGCAAAGTAGACAATCGCCCCACATATCCCGATCCATGCTGTAATGCACCAGACTGCGACAATAGGACAGATGTGGTGCATTACGAATGTGCTTCACAATACGTAAAAAGGGAAATTGAGGACTACTTGGACCATTACGACGAAAACGGAAACTTTCGCTAGATTTCCTGGCATGTAATCCAAATTGGATTATATGCCGTGATGTCCACCGAAAGGAATAAAATGGTAATTTTCATGCCCATTCTCCTAGGAATCGGAACAAGGCTGGCATACTCCCTAATTGGGGGTATCTTCCTTATGTTCGCAGTAGGGGTAATCCACCACGAATGGATAGAATCCTGCCCAACCATCGGTTACTGGTGGGCGGTAGTCCTTTCATTCCTTATCACAATGGCACTGACATTCGAGGTAAATGCCAAATTAGAGGCAAGGCGCTAAAAGGGAGCATATCGTACCTACCTGAACGACTGGGAAGATTCCAACGAAAAGGAATAAATCCGACATTGAATACCAATTCAGAGATTCCTCCCAAGAGAACTACAAAACGGAAAAAGCGCTCAAAACCACCGGGTAGGGTAGTTAACCCAACGGGTGAGGTAGTGAAGCAAATCGCCCGTTTGGCGACAGACTGCATCGTAGCAGACGAAAACACAGAAGCGCGGCTACGTCGGTACGGACCGCCTACGGGACGACAATATAACGGAATGCAATTCGTTTGGTAGCTTATAGTGATATATGGTACCCTGCTACCATATATCGCCATATCCTACCAAAGGAGGAAAAATGGACACTCTGGTCATATACGAGGAACCTGCGACATTCTGTACAGAATGCAACCATCCACGCAATTTCCACAAAACAGGCATGGATGCAGTAATCTGTACAATCTGTAGTAATGAACTAGTAAGACTATTTTACACCAACTGCAATTACGGACAATTCGTTCTTTTAGAAGAATTAATTTGATTGGGACGATTAGGTATAATGGGGCATAGTATTCCATACTATGTCCTGTTATGCTTTATCGTATAGGCACCTCTAAGTACTAACAATTGGGACTTTTATTGTCCAATCGGACATCTTTTCACTTTATAGGGGTATTATGAGGTATCCAAAAATGGACTTATAGGGGTCCATCGATTATATCCTATATTCATCCATTTAAATGGCCGCTTGAACCATCAAGATCACATCCCACAGGAGAGGATTCCTTGGACCGTCGCCTCAGCACTGCATTTGAGGCACCTACGATCCACGTAGCCTCGCGAAAGGGTGCATCTTGATACTGGTATACCACCATTAAAATCTGGTCGGATCTTGCGATTTGTCCTAGATTACTTTCAGCTACCACCATTAATGGACACTTCCGACACTTCCGACATATACCGGCATTTAAACGCATAATCTGAAGGGTCAAACGCGTACCCTTGTCTCGTGTGTGAAGATCATCTCACCGATTAGTACCCCAAACCGCCACATATACCGATATGCCCGGCCAATAAGACCCAGACCACCACAAGACCCCACACATACCACATATATTTCTTGAACATTCGATTTTTCAAATTGGCAGTACAGGCACCACCCTTCACTTTTTTGTAAAAAGGAAGCCCCAAACAGGGAATCCAACAACATAAAAGGATCTTAGGGACGATTCTCTAGAGCGAGTGCGACTAAACCCATACGTAAACTCAGCCGTTATCGTCGATGCCTAACCGAAAGTACTATAGATGAGCTTCCATATCCATAAAACACTTAAAGTCGGACTAAGATCAATTATCGGTGACTCAGAGTTACTACAAGATCAACACTACTAGGACATACTACCTCGTACTACACAGATAGCACAGAGGGTTTTTTCTCAACGTGTAGAGATCATCTCGGAACCTATTTGTCCCCCGAGGACATCGGCGCCATCTGGGACATCCCTCACATATCTACTGGCAACCTTCTTAAGAGTTAAGCAAACGTTCAGTGGATTGATCAAGCCAAAAGTACCATTTGATCTTCATACTTTTGGTTTTTTAGGGTACCCTAATTAGAACAACCTCCCACATGGTGAACATTTAAGGTCGTAATCTGAAAATCCCAGCTCGCTGACCAGCACCGATGTCGCCCCGGGCGTGTCAGGCATGTCGCTAGCGGTTTACGGACGTGCTGGCAATATGCAAGATCCTCGATGGTGTGACGCAGCCCACAAGATAAGTATCAATTAAGGTGCGGCGGGTTAGCGGGGCTATAATACAGAGCACCTTAAATGCACTCTCCACAAGGGACGGACGCCAAACCATGCCAACCGACGCCATACCGGGTGGTTTATCAATTACGCACCCAAATTTTTCATACTACGCAAATGAGGAACGCCTACCAGACATGTCTTCTGAGATGTTTTGGTGGCTAAAAGGACAATTCGACATGGGTCAGAACCCATCGGACCCATACCTCAGAAGGAGCATTTTTAACAATAATACAGAACCAAGCATAAGATGCTCATATGCGGCAGCTAGGGTGTACAGACCGCAGTTAGCAGATGCGACAAAAGTACTCACGCCGTACGGATCCGAAATTGCGCAAAAAGTAGCAGGAATTATAGCACGGAGTGCCAAAGACCCAATTAACTACCATAAAACGATACCAAGCGATGAGAATTTCATAACCGTGTTCATAACATGGCGTATGCTTGGTTTACTGGTCGTAATGAACAGTGCTATCGAAACTGCCAAAGCAAACAGAATGCGACATTTAGAAGAAACCAACTCATTGCCGCCAAATCCACCAGTTGTGAAATTTGTTCCTACTCTGTACGGAAGGCAACAGGAACCGGCGGAAGGGGTGATAGCGGGCTTTTCATTCCCGGATGCACAATCCGCCCTTCCTGTGGAGGAAGAGGACGAAGTCCTCGTAGACCCCATGACATCCATAGCGAATAGAATGGACATATACGAGGAAAAGGACATTATTGTCCATTCCTTACGTTACGGAAAGTTTGGACTTGCCACGTATGTGCCTGCTGTAGCGCTGGGTGACTCCAGTGCCAGAACCGACTACCGACAGTTAGTGAAATACAGTCTGTTAGATGCGAGGGCTATTCGTGATGGCACTCGCGGTCGGGCCAAGCTTGGGTTGACGATTTCCCCGATCGGCAGACAATTAATTAAAGATCTTGGGGATAAGGGATTGATTCCAGCTAGAGCAGTGTTATGATAGGTAGGTAGCAAGCGGGGGTTACCTACCAACATCATAAAAGATGGACATGGTAACCCTCGGACACCCGTCCGAAAACGGACACTTAAGACATTCCGGCAAAGCCGGACAATCTTGACAAAACCATAGTGAAGGGAACTACAATGACTGAACTCGACCTTTTCTCGGATATGACCGCCGAAACCGAAACGGGAGATGACGAGAACCTCGATGAGACTGAGACTGTAGAGTCAGATGACACCGAGGAAACTGAGGACGAAGAGGCAGAGACGACCGAGGACACTCGGCCGACCGTATCTGAGATTCCCGAGGGTGCAGTAAGCGTCACGGATTTCGCGATGGCACTGACATTCCTCCCAGATAACCCCTACGGGTACGTGGTTCCGCAGGCCGTCTACCAGGCTGCGAAGGCGAAGAAGGACCCGCTTCCGCATGTTTTGGTGAAGACCGAGGATGATAACCAGCCTCGACTCTACATTCTGAAGGAAGAGGCTCTCGCTGCATGGGCGGACCGTGCTTCTAGGAATGAGGGACGCGGTACGGGTGCCGGAAAGCCAGCATCTAAGCGTTCTGCCGATGAGCTGCGAGAGGCTTTCACCAAGGAGGACGGCGCGGTTTGGCGTATGTGCTATGCACAGTCCCGCCGCGACCTGTGGGACGCCATTCTGGCGGATCGTCAGAAGACGGTGGAGAAGTACCACCGTTGGATGACCGATGCGGGTATTTCTGCTGATGAGTTCGCAGATCTCCTGGCTGACACCAAGCGTGTGTTTGACGCTGCTGAGCAGGCAAAGGTGGAGGAGCGCGAGGCTAAGAAGGCTGAGAACAAGGCCAAGCGCGAAGCCGAGAAGAACGGGAACGGCAAGTCTGAGTAAGACTTGGTAGTTTTTAGTGAGGGCTATGTTTCACGTGAAACATAGCCTTTGCTATATCCTACTAAGAAAGATTGGACAAAATGAAGAAGCAGAACACATTGAAAAAGCAGGACAGACTAGTAAAACTAGCACAATTGTCACTGTCTGTACTTCCCATTAACACAGATGCTGTTTTGAGGGAAATTTCAGAATTAGTTCTTGAAATACATGATCCATACAAGAATAGAACGGATTGGACAAAAATGCATGTTGTTGGATGGGAAAATGCAAAAAAGTTAAGCGAAGCGCTAGTGTTGGCTGAAAGAATGGTAAGGAACCGCGACACTCTCAACACAGTCTACTTTACCTCTGGAAGCTATGCCAGTGATTCTAACCAACTAGCAGAACTGGTTATTGAATTATCTGGCAAAAAGAATTCCGAGTTTAAGGAGTCAGACATTGTCCCTAGCAGGGAAGTTTGGCACCTTAAGATGGTGAAAAAGGGGCAGGGCACCAAAGCTTCTACAATTGTAAGATTTTCTTGGGATTCCCTTAACGGGGGATTCCAGACTGACAGTGATGGTACTGGAACTAGGAGATACCATATCAGCTCACAAGTTTCAGGAACTTCAGAATTTAACGGCTTTGTGCGATGGGTAATGAGTTGCGTTTCCACCCTGCTAGAAGCCGGATACATTTTCGGATATTAGTCGGTTCTGGTGTATCTGATGCATTTGGCATCAGGTATGCCAAATCCAACTAATTGGAGAGCAATGTTGCATATCAAGATTTATGAAAATGGGACAATCCGTTACTTTAACGTATTTTACTGGATCCTTGATCATCAATACGAAACTTTTGTAAAACACAATGATGGTCAAACACTTGAAGTGAGGTCATTTCATTGTACGAAGATGACGAACCTGTCGAGGATGTCGTAAGGGTATTCGAACTAAGTAGCGGAAAACTCACGACAGATTTACGGCTCTATGACTATCATGAGGGTGCAAGGGACACTGCCTCTGACATTCTAGAGGTAGTTGGCGACCCAAAGCTTTCAGATGATGAAAAGCTTTCCATTGTTCGTAGAACATGCGAGGAAGCAATTCTAGACTTTGAAAGGTATCAAAAATGACAAATGCTGGTGACGTAGCGGGTTACCTTAGCGCGGTGCGTGATGGCAAGGTGGAATTGGCTCAACAAATTCTCGATGTAATAAACAATGAGAAGTTAGATCTACCTGAGAGAATTGTAAGAGTCAGGCGAATATGTATTAAAAATATGACTCGCGGAAGTCAAAAATAACCGTACCCAATCAGCCTGCCTTAGTGCAGGCTATTGGTGTTTGGAGGATGGAAATGAAGGTTTATGCAGTATATAAAAACTTAGACATGACCGAAGGTCGCGGACCTATGGTTCTCGACAAGATATTTCTCAATCGCGAAGATGCATGGGAATTTGCAAATAAGCAGCCCGGAATTATGGGTCGCAGTGGATATCGCGATCACGGGATGCTAAGTAGATACAATTCAAATTACGGCAATGGGGATACTGCGTGTACAGGATGGTCATGCACGCTATGTTATCCTTACGGCGGAGATTGGGAAGTTAGGCAATTAGAAGTTCATGATGATCTACAATCTGCACTAAGCAAATTTAGGAATATCGATGAAAAAGAGCGATGACATAGAAGGATATAGAGGTATCGAGCAAGAAGAATTCGGTATCTTTAACGTAAATCCTGAAAAATTCCTAGATCCTAAACGTCCTAATATTGCACCAGATCCAGATCCAAGAGATCCAATTCGCGTATACTATTCCGAAATTGAAGCAATTCGCGCACGTGATCAGATAAACGCACGGCGGGAAGGGTTATTGGAAAAGGGAATAGATTGTGGATTGGTAACGATCAGAAAGCGGATAGTAGTTTACTACAAATGGATGTAAGATCCATAAACTACTAGATTGGAATGAGCATGAGCAGCGCTCACCAGTATCTTTCCACATCCTGCTACCACGGTCTGCACCGTGAATGTCAGATCAATGCGACCCGCTACGATGGGACTCCCAAAGTTGCCGGCCAGTGTAAATGGTGTGATGCTAGGTGTATATGCTCATGTCACACATCTGACTCTAGTGATTATAGAGTTATTGCTCCGGTAGCAATAACTCCATAACTACTAGATTGGACTAAGAAATGGGTAAGGCAAGGGTACATTTTACTACAACTGCTGAGCAGTATGTCACAGTCGAGATCGAAGATGAGGAACTAGAAGGTCTCAGCACTTCAGAAATCGAGCAACTATATCTTGATCGAGCATATGATGAAATGCAGCCAGAACTTTGCGCTCAGTGCTCCGGTTGGAACAGAGATTTTAGTATCGATTTAAGTGAGTGGGAACCAGTTCCCGATTCACCAGTCGAAATCGAAGAGTGACATGGAATTCAGAGGTCTTAAGGTAGAAGGAGATTGGGTTAGTTTAAATCTATTTGCTGTGGTGTGCCATTGTCATGGACATAGATCAAGTGGACCATACCCACACGTTGCAGCATATAAACTAAAATCAATACATGATAGAGAGGCAAAAAGAAATAGGCAATTGAAGAATAGGGAGAAGAAATGAGTGATACAGAGAAAACTCCCAAGTTCAAAACTGAAACATGTAGATGTGGAACCGAGTTTACTTATGAAGTAAAACGTGGACGACCGCAGGTGTGGTGTGACTCATGCCGTAACAGTGCAAATGCTAGTGCACGCGAAAAGCTACGCACTGAAGAGGAGCGATCTATGACACAAGAGGAACGATGGGGAAACGGCATTATGACTCCAACTGAACGCATAGATTACTTAGAATTCCTGCTAAGGTCGCGAGGTACCCATATTTCACAGCACAGAACAGACTTATGGTAAGTTCGCTTAGTATTAAGGATCAATGAGTGAAGTTCTTTATTGTAAGTTTGATGATGGTAGTTTCTGTACTTGCGAAACCTTCACCGACTTATGCAGCTAGTAATATTCCATGCCTTCATTTTCAAGTCTGTACCTATCAAGGATGGGATTTTACAGGCTCTATGTATTACTACACTGGGCCTATTGAACAATGCAAAGCAATCGGTTCTCCATGGACTGATCAGATATCGTCTGTAATAAACAATTCAGATTACAGGGTCCGCATATATGCTGGATCTGGATGCAATCTTCCTCCATATCCGGTTTCCGATTCTTTACTCATTGAGCCGGGTGGGTCAGTCAGTACATTGACATGGCCACTCAACAATCATGTGTGGTCCATTTATATAGGAAAATTCCCACCTTGGTAAGTCTTACAACAAGTCAATTTGAAAAATAGATGTGTTTTATTTAACTGGACGCATCCGATCCTACCCACGGAATTAAATGGTGGGTAGGTGTCGAGCACGGCCAGCTAAACGGACATCTCCACCTAGATCATCCCGAACCACCACGCTCAGGAGCCCTTCCTGCGGCGACGTCCAGACACGGATGGGTCAATCCATGAACTTATGCATCCATAAATATGGTGATTGGGTAGAATACACTACCGAAATCACAACTGGGTTGCCAAATGCAGCAAGCAATGTATTCAAGCAGAGTTATGACCAAATTAGGCAAAAGCGTTACTGCATTAAATGCAAGGTTGTTCAGATTAGGATTCCTAAAGAGAACGTACAATGACTATAGCTTTGATGCTATTGTTAGCATTTTTTCTGGGTATTCTTGTCGGATTTCTACTAAGTGAGTAAGGCGGAATAATGTCAGAAAAAGAAGTACTTGTAAAACGCACCATTACCTTCAGTTATTCAAATCCAGTAAGTAGTTACGAGGGTATGACTGAAGATGACATAGCGGAATATGAAACAAAAATGCCACTTGCTGAGATCGTTGAAGTGCTTTCTGGCCTTGACAGCGATGACCCTGTCGACAGTGGTGTTACTGTATTGATTCAGTGAGTGCACAGGGTGCATATGCAATGCATATGCACCCGATGGAACCACTGAATTTTAAGGAGAAAAATGGATCGCAAGGAAAAACTCAACGAAATCAACAAAATCACTAACATGATGGAACATCTGAATGCCATAGTAGATGAACTCGGAGATGATTTCGTCTACACTCCAAAGCCATATAACATTAAAGGTATTGAAACACGGTGTGTGTATGTGCACCAGGATTGTCCAGATTGCTTGATTGGTAAGATTCTACACAGGATGGGTGTTCCTCTTGATTTTCTGTTAGTGTGTGAAGGACTCCCAGCAACATCAGTATGCAATCAGCTCAGGCAAATTCCTGGAAATTCATTCTTGACATCTAGGGTATCAGAGATACTCGATAAGGCGCAAAAAGAGCAGGATCGGGGAGAGCCATACGGCGATGTAAGAAAAGATGCTGTCAACTTTGCACTACTTCATATTCAGGCCGTTCTCGATTCATAGCTCCACAGGGGGCATATGCTTTGGCATGTGTTCCCTTTAGAACTATGAAGGAGACATTATGAAATGCATTAATTGCCTAGTCAAGGCAGACGTCAACGGCGTCATTAAGCATAAGCGTACATGTCCAGATTGGTATCAACCTAATCATGAAACGAGGGTAAAAAATGCCAGTGGAAAATCGTAATGTGGAACGCGATATAAGAAAGCATGGACTACCTGAAGAATTAGATCTGCTTAATGAAGATGTCGATAAGCTGACTGAGATAGTGCAGTTGGCAGCAGCGGCAATCGCCGGACTTAATAATCAAATTAATGATCTACAACAAAGAGTAAATTTTCTAGAGGATTATCAGGAAAGAGTTACAGGAAAGGCAGTACCAAAGCCATGACGCCAGAACAAAGAGCAGCTATTGTCGAAGCTTTAAATTTAGTGTTCGACAATATTAAGACTATAAACGAAATACTTCATAATATGGCCGATCGACTTGATGACATTGATGTATGGAGATTATCAGTAGATAGGAAGTTTGAAGAACTTACAACAAGGAAGGTGTAAGATGACATTATCATTAATATCTCCAGAATGTTGGAATCATTCATGCGATGAATGTTTTCTTGATGAATGTAATCACATCTGCCACAAAGAACCAGTGGCGTTGCCCATGGTGATGAGTGAAGACAAGTGGTTCCAGATCCAAGAAGATGCAAGAATGGATGAAGTAGCATGAGTTTTCTCAATAGAAAAATTGTGAAATTCGAAAAAGGGATGAGTCCTTGGGCATTTTTTCTTGACTCATACTACCATTACCGTAAACAAGTTGGACTAGGTCGCTTAGCGGCCATATACAGAGCATTGTACTATGAAATTAAAAAGAAGGAGCCGTGGGCATGAAGGTAATCACTGTATTTTTTGATCTCGACCATGAAACTAAGAACACAGTGGTGTTTAAGGAGCGGCGCCCAGCGAAGGGTGAGCGTGCCATTGGTACGTTGTACTTGCGGAAGGAATATTTTAATTCCATGGATAAGCCTGAGACACTGTGCGTAACTATATCTGAGGACAAGTTGACATCATGACCAACGATGATGAACTCGCGTACGATGGCAGTAACTATCCGCAGAAGCGTGAACTCACGGCGCGCGAGAGGGATATCATATGCCGTATGATGAACGAAGCAATACGGATTGTTCGTGGCTATAGTAATACCCCAATACATGTATTCGTAGCAGAGACTGACACTTACCAAAAAATTATGGATGCAATAGATCCACGTGTAAAGGACTCCTGATATGGCAATCTATGGATATCAACTTGAAAAGTACATCTGCCTATCGCTAGGCCGAGAAGTCGCAGTGTCTCTAATCAACGAACTTCTACAAGATGAAACAGCAAGTTTTGCCGTGGCACCTGGCAAGGGATCGCTCAACCAGGGCATGCTGGTAATGATTTCCCCACATACAGCCAGTAAGATTATTTCTAAGTATCTGGGAGTGCAGAATCCACCGTCGCCTCTGGAATCCTGACGTTATAAATACATTGTATGTAAATGTATCGATGAACTGAAGGAGCCCCATCAATATTTCAAGATCATCGATAGGTACGGTGACCTGCGGGAACTCCGCGTCAAGATCTTTTAGATAAAGGGTTGACGGGCTCGACAGACCGAGCTACGCTGGGTACATCGACGGGAGCGCAACGCAGGCACCGGAACCGATTTGAGCTTTGAGAATTCCATAGGGCTCTTTCAGAAAACGGACAATATTTCTGACTTTATTAATATCCGCACTCCGGGTGGGTTTTCTGTCCGTTTTCCCTTCCTGTTGATTGCTGCGGATATAGTATCCCAGTAGGCGCGATGCTCACGTCACACCTACGTTTCATGGAGTTTTCCATTCTCTCCAGGGATGAAATAATGGTGGCAGATCACCTTTCTTGGTGCCTGTCATGGCGGTAAGGTTATTCCCCCCGGTGAGCCTTACCGCCGCAAGCCCTTATAGCTCAACGGACAGAGCATCTGATTACGAATCAGAAGGCTGGGAGTTCGAATCTCTCTAAGGGTACGGTGGACTTCGTTGTCGAAGATAAATCATATGCAAAGATCTAATCACGCACACTATGCCTAGATTAGGCTCCATCGCATAAGCCCTTATAGCTCAGAGGAAAGAGCATTGGCTTCCGAAGCCATGAGCGCAAGTTCGAATCTTGCTAAGGGTACGATTTCGGGTCGGTTGTCATCGGTTATCTATTTGGCAGATTAATCCCGATGATATTTGTACATCCGAAATCACCAAAATGCCAAAGGCAATAGCCTGCGGAAGTGAGCATAGGTAAGACTCCGGACGGTGAACTCCTATGCTCGCGAATCTAGCTCCTTATCATCCTCCGGGTGGATTGGTAAGGCTTGAAGGATTCGGGTCGACTGACAATCGGTTATCTAACTCATATTTAGAAGGTTTGGGATCGAGTCCCAGTGTTGTTCGCAACATAGTGTAACTGGTAGCATATTAAACACCGATGGTCGATTATATATCCGAACTCCCAATAAATCCCAGTCTACATGCTAATGCTAATGTTAAATTCGGGTCGGTGAGATTGATTATTACTGAAACTGACTGTATGTAGGTTCGAATCCTACAGGGACTTAGGTTCTTTATGCTAATTGGTAAAGCAGGTTAGTGATGGCGAAAGCCGTACTCGATCTCGGATTATATCCGAATCTTAACCATGAAGTAACATCCGTAGATAATACTGATGTTGCTGTTTGTAGGTGCCCCGAACACATCGCCGAATGTGTATAGGATAGGCTCACGTGGAATCCTAGAAGTTCTACACTTAAAGGTTGCGGAATCCAACCAATAAATGTCATTGTAGACAAGGTGAAAGATTCCACACATCAGTATAGTGTAATGGTAACACAACCGTCTCCAAAGCGGTTATTCTGGGTTCGAATCCTAGTACTGGTGCGCTTTCGGTGATAGCCCTGTAACCTTGCCGCGAAGGGATTATAGGAACCGAATGTCCATGGAGCAAAGAATGCGGTAGCTCGCGATGGATTGTAGTGTAAGTGGCGATTGGTATTGTCCAGCTACGAATTGTATACTTGTGCTGAATCCACTCTATGTCTGCGCAGAATGGATAAAGTGGACAGGATATACACCGCGCGGTGTATATGGCACAATGGTGTTGAGTGCCAAACAGATATACACTACCTATATAGTTCAACGGGCTCGTACACGTAAGTTTAAGGTAGGAATCCGATACGAGCAACGGTCCTACCCTATGATCACTCGTAGCATAATGGCAATGCACGAAACTGTTAATTTCGGTGATAGAGGTTCGAATCCTCTCGGGTGAGCTTCAGTATGCACAAAGTGCATAGCATCGCAGGTTTTTCCAAGTTTTTCCCTGTCTGAGAAAAATAAAACTTTGGTCATTGCGGGATGGTGTAACGGTAACACACTGGGCTCATAACCCAGATGATATGGGTTCGAATCCCGTTCCCGCCACTGGTAATACGAAAAGGAGTCAAGTGAGACGCCGGATCGCTATTTTGATATCAACCTTAGCTGTGCTACTGGCTGGGTTTGGCATAGTTGCACAACCAGCGTATGCAGGAATTCCATGTGGCACTTTGCAAGTTTGTACCTATGAGCACAATGGATACGCTGGTCAGATGTACTATTACACAGGGCCATTTAATTCATGCATTTTAATTGGCTCTCCATGGACCAACATGATTTCATCTGTTATTAACAACAAGGACATTCCTGTTAGGTTGTACCATAACTCAACATGTTCGTACAACCTATGGAATCAAGATGTGCAACCACATCATCAACTTTTTCATTGTCCAGAACAGTTAAATGACCATGTATGGTCCATATGGATTGGCTTTACCCCTCCTTAATGCTCCGGAAGAAGATATATAGGTGCCTGCGAACTCCTCTTCGAGATCTTCTTCCGGTTTACTTGGTTTAGGGTCGAAGACAGCCGATTATCTGACCTCAAATCTGACAAGTCGGTTGACAATAATATATCCTAAACTACGAGGTCACGTACCCCAATGGAAGAGGGAATGGTCTTAGGAACCATAAAGTGTGCGTTCGAATCGCACCGTGACTACATGGAAATGTTTAAGGTTTTGCTTTGGTTATTATTTATATTGGTTGCAATAAACTGTTTGGTAACTGGAATTGCATATGGTGGTCAAGCAATTCCTAATATTCAACTTCTGTTCTTATTGGCGTTTAGTTTTAGTGGACTTATAATGTATCTACTGAAACATAATGTGTAAGCCATCGTGTGCCAAAGGCAGAGCAATCAGATTCAAAATCTGGTGGATGTTGGTTCGATTCCAACCGATGGTACTATGGGCCTATAGCTCCAATGGTAGAGCGATTCCCTTGCAAGGAATTGGATGGCGGTTCGAGTCCGTCTAGGTCCACGAACTTTGTTGGAGGTACTATGTGAGAGCACGTAGACTTCACATGATTCTAACCATATTATGGTCTATCGCGTTGGTTCCAACTTTGTTTTGGTTGCGTGAGTCCATATTATGGGTCGCTTTTATGTCACTATATGCAAACATAGTAGGTCACTGGTCAGCGTATCAAGCTGCCAGAGCAGAAGAAAAAACTAGTACAGAATCACATTCTTAGGTCGTCTAATGGTAGGACACTAGACTCTGAATCTGGTAATTGGAGTTCGAATCTCTGCCTAAGAGCGCGAAGGAACCGGTGCTACCGTTAATTGGTAACGTCGGCTGAGTAGGGACAAAAGGTGGTCGCGAACCCTACAAAACCCTGCTAAAAACACTATTAAAGGGATGGCATCTGATGTACACAGGTGCCATTCATGGCCTCATCGTCTATCGGTTAGGATCTCTGACTTTCACTCAGAGGGATGGAGTTCGACTCTCCATGAGGCTACGAATATGGGTCGAATGTGATTGGTTACCTTTTAAGTCGGTGGTTGTGGGTTCGAATCCCATCTAGTAGCTCAATGGTAGAGCACCGTAAAAACCCGATCGCGACTATATATCCATATTCCACAAACAATAAATTAGGAGAAAACGGTGAGGACTGAGCAAGAAGTAAGAGAGATGCGTAAGAGCGTTTCTGATGCAATGAAGAAGTTTGAAGATGAAAATGAAGGCGAAGATTTCGAAGAACTCGCACCAGTTCTTGACACACTATCGTGGGTTCTTGGGGATTCAGCAGGTTCTACTGTAGAATTGTACTTCCCAGCCTAATGTTTTAGCTCCTTACGGGTCGAATGTATATCGGTTATCGATGGTTGAAATCCACCTTCCGCCTTAGTGGCGGAATCGCCAGTTGCTGGCACTACAACTCATAATTGTAGGTTAACACCGATATCAAACTACATATCTGTAAGGACCTACGACCCTATGACCGAGTGATTAGGTGCTGGTCTGCAAAACCAGATACGCAAGTTTGAATCTTGCTAGGGTCTCTGTCGCACCGCTGCCCACAGGTGATGTGCGATTCCTTTCGGAAGTTTGTGGTAAATCCGTCTAGCTAACGGCGCAAACTAGTCTTGTGGATAGGGTCAGAGAGGTCCGACTGACAGTGAGTAGAAGCTTTCTACCGGATGTTGAAGTTTCGTGACTCACATTATGGTTCTATAGCTTAGATGGTAGAGCAATCGGTTGAAGCCCGATGTGCATAGGTTCGATTCCTATTGGAACCACGGAGATTGAATGAGTTACGGCCGAGTGGCATACTCGCGACCCGAAAAGCCTATTATGCCAAGGTTGGGATTTGCTTCCCTGCTCATTCAATCTTAAAACAATCGTGGTGGCTGACCCCGGGGGCATCAGGGACTGGCTTGTGGTGCCAGTATTCGTGGGTTCAAATCCCACCAGTCACACTAGGCATTTTTAATGGGGGAGAGTTTTAGGCCGTTCGCACTATACAGGGTTGATCTCCTGTAGGAATAGCGAAAAAGTACTCCGGAGACAAAAAACCACCCCCTCCTAATCTTTAGATATTATGCCCTGCTAGCTGAGTGGTTTAGCACCTGACTCTTAATCAGGGGACGAAGGTTCAATTCCTTCGCGGGGTACATTCGGGACACGGTGAAGATTTAAAATTATCGTAGACGTGAGGGGGATTCTTGCACCTACGATAGACGAGTGTGTCCAACCAGCGAAATTTCACCGGAATTGCTGGTCCTGTAGTAGGAGCGAGGCAATCGTTGACGGGCTCCCATGCTGACTAGGGCTGAGGTCAGCTCCAAATCTTAGAGGGTGGATTAATGAGGAAGTTGAAGCTAGGGTTTCTCACACTAGTAATTGTTGTTGGGCTGATAGTACTCGACCAACAAAGCGCACATGCTTCATTGCCATGCAACACTGGACAGGTGTGTACATATTGGGACACTTATTATGGTGGCTCCATGTATTATTACACAACTCCAGTTGGATACTGTATCAACATTGGTGAACCTTGGGATAATGATATCTCATCCATCAAAAATCGTACTGCATTTAATGTTACTTTCTGGACGGCCGGTGGGTGTACCGGAAACCTATTACTGACACTGAAAATTGGACCTGGTAGTAGTGCGTCAGACCTAGGTGGAACATTACAAAATGATGCATTCTCAAGTTTACGAATAGCTGACGGACCAATTCTGACGTAGAACAATTGATTGACTCTCTCCCGTTCGGAGTTCGGGAGGGCCTGGGGTATTAGCTTAATGGTAAAGCCTCACTCTTCCAAAGTGATGATAAGAGTTCGATTCTCTTATACCCTTCTAGCAAAGTAGAATCAGCCGGTGGTGCGGTTAGCTACCGTAATCCGGGGCATGGTGACATGTACCAGGTACACCGATAAGGGTACAGTTGACGACGAATAATACTAGGATAATACGTCTAGACTGTAAAATGCGACAGCGCGCTACACTCTACTTTGCTTTCAATTTATAAGGACATACCATGGATATACATTGCCCAACCTGCGGTGCTTATGGTGAACAACCTTGCCATAAAATGTGGGGAGGATATTGGCATCCTCTTAGATACAGAAAAGTTAAGAAATCCGAATTAGAGCGTAAAAGAATGGTTCGTGAAAACTATCTAGGTAATTGGCTCCGCGAATACGGAGATATATTCCAAATATCATAATAATCTTGTCGGGTCGATGAGTATTGGTTACCAGGCAGGTAGTTTTAATAGGCAAAATACTAGATTCCAACCTAGAGATGCTGTGTTCGACTCCAGCCCTGCCCGCTAATACCATAGATTTCAATATTCAAATTTTATATCCGACAACTTAACGACCGTATCGGGTCGAATTCGATCGTTTATCGCTGCCAAGTAACACCACGGGGTAACTAAAAGTCCCGGAATACTAGCGTAACCGGGCGGACGATTGAGGCAGTATATCCGATACGCCAAGGAAGCTAGCGCTATGGTAGCGAAACCGCCTTGAAAGCGGTGCCATCTGAGAGGGTGAGGGTTCGACTCCTTTAGCTTCCGCGTGAAGAAATTATCAAGAAGGCAACTTGCATTCTGCCGTGTAGTTATGTGGCTAGATTACATACCAAGATATGGAAGACTCTATACGCTCCTGACAGGCGAACCTAGAGATAAAAACGGAAACATACGCATTAGTAAAGCAAGGTGGAAGTGGCAAAAGCGTGGTCGCTGGGGAATGAACATACTAGACAGTATGGGACTTATGTGGCCATATATTGATACAAGAATACAACATATTGATACAGAAGATGGAACGTTGGAGTAATGGTATCTCACCTGTCTCTCACTCAGGAGAATATGGGTTCGAATCCCATACGTTCTACGGGACGATTGGTCCGTAGCTGGAAGCGTACGGCCAGCGCGACTAGGTTCGATTCCTAGTGTCCTGACCACGGAAGATTGCCAGAGTCGGTAATGGGACGGTTTGCTAAACCGTAGCCTCGGTAACACGAGCATAGGTTCGAATCCTATATCTTCCGCATGACATCTCTTAAATGTATTATCTGCAAGAAAGGATTAGATCCTGTATTTCCGGATATAGATGAGGATTGCCATCAGCCAAGTAATGGCCTCATGTTCATATCGTATGGAAATTATGGAAGTACAGTGTTCGATCCGCCAGGATCTACGGCAAACTTAACATTCTTACAGACATGTATATGTGATGCTTGTATTATTGTAAATAAGGAATTTGTCTTTCTAGTGCGTAAGACGCCAAGTGTTACATATGATTATCAAGAATGGGATGGGAATAGTGAATGAGGTATATACAACTTTCCTAACTGTTCGAGCATTAGAAGATGGCGAAACAGTATACCGTAGTATTGAGTTATCAGATGGATTGGTAGTTGATATTGCTGAAGACGGCTCAATTATAGGAATTGAGAAAATTGGAAACCAACTTGATTTAAGCGATCTAATTCAAGTCCTCAAGCGTTCCTACCTTTATCGATAGTGGTGATAGCGAATGAGACTTAGTTCAATTCAACTTAGAAGAATTGCGGTACAACTAGAAACATTAGCAAAAATGAGTGGTACTGTTAAAGAGTTTGAGATGGATGGTTTCGTTTGCGTAGTGGAAAAATATAACGCGATGGATCAAAGAGATAGTGACCAATACTTTCTAACTGAGGTCAGATTAAAATGAGTACTTGGTTCACCTCTGACCTACACCTAGGTCATGTCAATATAATAAAACATTGTAATCGCCCATTTGCCAATGTAGATGAAATGAACAGAGCCATCATTGACAACTGGAATTTAGTTGTCAATGATACTGATGTAGTATTTGTTCTCGGTGACGTAGCACTAGGGAAACTGGATGAGACTCTT
>Ga0134127_10001189_pt1 | contig 19883 bp, 19 predicted proteins | sample KB31753_FD_96459 | JGI IMG/M metagenome (GOLD analysis project Ga0134127, IMG submission 96459) | Terrestrial soil microbial communities with excess Nitrogen fertilizer from Kellogg Biological Station, Michigan, USA - KB3-175-3 | ecosystem: Environmental > Terrestrial > Soil > Unclassified ... | reverse complement strand
TCCTCACGCGCGATGCCGACGGCGCGTTCTGGCGGCGCTCGACGACCGGCAGTGCGGAGGCAGTGCGACTATCCGTGCTGGCGCAGGCGACGATCCAGACGGTCGAGCGCTACTACCTCGCGATCGCGCTCCTCCTGCGAGCGGGGACCGGCACGCTGACGGCCGACGCGCTCGAGCGGCGCTGTGTGGCGATGGCGCAGCGCATGTCGATGCTCTACGGCCTCGCCGCGCCGGAGTTCTTCGATCGCGCGATGTTCCGCGATTTCATCGACCTCTTGCGCCAGCGCGGCGTGATCCGCCTCGACGGCGAGAGCCGCCTGGCGTATGACGAGGCGCTGTTCGCAGTCGCCGAGGACGCGCGCGTCGTGCTCTCGGAGCAGATTCGCAACAGCATCCTGCAGGTCACGCACAGCTGATCGACGCCCCCGTTTTGCAGTGCAAAGCGGAATCGCTGTTATATCCTTGCTCGAAATTCCGGCTGGTCCTGGCCCGGGGGAACCACATGACCAAGACGCTCTTCCGACCGCTGCCCGCGATCGTTGCTGCAATCCTCGCGCCGGGCGCCGCCGAGGCCATCGACTTCGCAGCCGGCGGCTGGAACGGCAGCTTCGACACCACCGTGTCGTTCGGCCAGTCGTGGCGGCAGCAAGGGCGCAATCCGGATCTGATCGGCACGGCCGACGGCGGCACCGGCCGCTCGCCGAACATCGACGACGGCGACCTCAACTACAAGAAGGGCCGCGTCTCGAGCGCGTACAAGATCGTCGCGGAGCTCGGCCTCGACCACGGCGAAAATTTCGGCCTCTTCGTGCGCGGCTCGGTGCTGTACGACGACCTCGTCGAGGACCACAAGACCGCGCGCACCGAGATTTCGGAGAAGGCCAAGGACCTCGCCGGCTCGTACGTGCGCCTGCTCGACGCCTTCGTCTACGGACGGTGGGACCTCGGCGGTCACGAGCTCGACTTGCGCGCGGGCAACCAGGTCGTGAACTGGGGCGAGAGCACGTTCATCCAGGGCGGCATCAACGCCGCGATCAACCACTTCGACGTCGCGGCGCTGCGCGTGCCGGGCTCGGAGTTGCGCGAAGCCTACCTGCCGCAGGAGATGGTGAAGGTCTCCGTGGGGCTCACCGACAACCTGACGGCCGAGGGCATCGCGCTCTTCGACTGGGATCCCACGCAACCGGAGCCTGTCGGCACGTATTTCTCCACCAACGACTTCGTGCCGCGCGGCGGCGAGGAAGTGTTCCTGGGGTTCGGCGCCTTCTCCGACCAGGGGACCGACTTCCGGCCGCTCGGCGGGCCATTCATCGACAATTTCCAGGGCGTGCCGCGCGGGGCGACGACGCTGCCGTCCGATTCCGGGCAGTACGGCCTGTCGCTGCGCTGGTTCCTGCCGGACTTCGCACAGGGCACCGAGCTCGGCTTCTACTTCGTCAACTATCACAGCAAGCTGCCGGTCATCAGCGGGCAAGCGGGCTCACAGGCCGGCGTCTGCAAGTCGATGGGTACGCTCGTTGCAGCGCGCGCGACCGCACTCGGACTGGCGTCCGGATTGCCGTTCGCCTCGGCGGTGGCGCTCGGCGCGGGTGCCGGCAGCGCACGCTCGCAGGGCCCGAGCTCGACGCCGGGCGGGGTCGACTGCAGCGGCAACAGCGACGGGCTCGACATCGAGACTGCGCAGCAGTACGCGACGATCGTCGCCAACACGGCGCTCGCCGGCGGAAACGTCACCTCGCAGGCGACGGCGCTCGCCACGCACGAGTACGCGCAGACGGCCCGCTACTTCACGGAATACCCCGAGGACATCACGCTCTACGGCGTGTCGTTCAACACGCAGCTCGGCACGACGGGCGTCGCCCTCCAGGGCGAGGTTTCCTATCGGCAGGACGCGCCGCTGCAGTTCGATGACGTCGAGGTGCTGTTCGCCGCGCTGACGCCGTTCGAGGCGGCTGCGCTCGCCGAGCAGGGGATCGCGCCGCCCCCGACTTGCGTTGCAGGTGCCGCGACGCTCACGGCCTGCGGCCAGCTCGGCGGGCTCGCCCCGGGCGAAGTCCTTCAAGGCTGGGGAGAATTCGACATCTGGCAGGGCCAGCTCACCGCGACCAAAGCTTTCCCGCCGATGCTCGGGGCCTCGCAGCTCGTCGCCGTCATCGAGGCGGGCATGACCCACGTGAGCAGCATGCCGAGCAAGACGACGGGTGGGCCGAACGGGCGCGGAATTCGCTTCAATGGCCCGGGAACGTCGGTGTCGGGCAACGAGGAGCTGGCCGGCCGGCACTTCGGGGAGGTCGAGCCGCTCGACCGCTTCGCGGACGCCGATTCCTGGGGCTACCGCGCGGCGTTCCGGCTCGATTACCTCGGCCTCATCGGCGCGTGGAACTTCTCGCCGCGCCTCGTGTGGGCGCAGGATGTCGACGGCACGACGCCAGGACCGGGCGGCAACTTCGTCGAAGGACGCAAGGCCGCGACCTTCGGCGTGCTCGCGAGCTACCAGTCGCAGCTCGAGCTGGACGTCGCGTACACCACCTTCTACGGCGCGGGCCGCTACAACGAGCTGACCGACCGCGACTTCCTCGCGGCAACGATCAAGTACTCGTTCTGACTCGGGGGCAGACACGATGAAGCTGAAGTACATCCTCGGTGCGGGGCTCCTCGCCGCGGCGGGCGCGGCGTCTGCGGCCGTGACGGCCCAGCAGGCGGCGAAGCTCGGCGCGGAGCTGACACCGATGGGCGCCGAGAAGGCCGGCAACACCGCCGGCACGATCCCAGCGTGGAACGGCGGCATCAAGAACGCGGCGGACGCAGGCTTCGCGGCGTTCAAGACCGGTGGCCACCACCCCGACCCGTACGCCGCCGACAAGCCGCTCTACCGGATCGACGCGTCGAACATGTCGAAGTACGCCGCGCAGCTGACCGCGGGCCATAAGGCATTGCTCACGGCCTACAAGGACTATTTCATCGACGTGTATCCGTCGCACCGCAGCGCGGCCTTCCCGCAACGCATCTACGACGCCGTGAAGGCGAACGCGACGAGCGCGAAGCTGACGGGCAACGGCAATGGCGTGACCGGCGCCATCGGCGGGTCGCCGTTCCCGATCCCGCAGGCGGGCATCGAGGTGATATGGAATCACATCCTGCGCTTCCGCGCGGAGATCGCCGAGCGGATCATCGGCCAGGCGGCGGTCACGCGCAGCGGCAGCTACAACCTCGTCAAGTTCCACGACGAGACCTACGTGGGCTACGCGCTGCCCGGCGCGACTGAGGCGGCGCTCGACAACGTGATCCTCTACTTCATCCAGGAGACGATCGCGCCGGCGCGCCTCGCGGGCGAGATCCTCCTCGTGCACGAGACGCTCGACCAGACCAAGGAGCAGCGCCGCGCCTGGCTCTATAATCCCGGGCAGCGCCGCGTGCGCCGCGCGCCGAACGTGGCCTTCGACAACCCCGGCACGGGCTCCGACGGCCTGCGCACGTCCGACCAGTTCGACATCTACAACGGCAGCCCCGAGCGTTACGACTGGAAGCTCGTCGGCAAGCAGGAAGTCATCGTTCCGTACAACGCGTACAGGCTGCACAGCGACAAGGTCAAGAACGACGACATCATCAAGCCGCTCCACATCAACCAGTCACTCGCGCGCTACGAACCGCACCGGGTCTGGGTGGTCGACGCCACGCTGAAGCCGGGCCAGCGCCACATCTACAAGCGCCGCACGTTCTATGTCGACGAGGATTCCTGGCAGATCCTGGTCGTCGACTGCTACGACGACCGCGACCAGCTCTGGCGGATCCAGGAAGGCCATTCGATCAACTACTACGACGTGCCGACCTTCTGGACCACGCTCGAGACGACCTACGACCTCCAGTCGGGCCGCTACCTCGCGCTTGGCCTCGACAACGAGGAGCCGATGACAGTCAACTTCAACGCGAAGCGGACAGCAGCGGACTTCACGCCGGCCGCGATCGCGAGGCGCGGCACGCGCTGACGTGAAGAAGCTCGCGCTCGCGGCGCTCGCCCTCGCGGTGGCGCCGCAGGCGCTGCCCCAGGACACCGAGCGCGACGATCCCGCGGCACAGCCGGCGGTCATCGCGCCGCTCGCCGCGCGCTCGCTCCTCATCGACCTCGCCTGGGCAGGCAAGCGCGTGGTCGTCGTAGGCGAGCGCGGCCACATCCTGCACTCCGAGGACGCGGGCAGCACGTGGACCCAGTCGCCGGTGCCCGCGAGCGCCAACCTGACTGCGGTCTGGTTCGCGGACGCGAAGCACGGCTGGGCGGTCGGCCACGTCGAGACCATCCTGCGCACGGAGGACGGCGGCGACAGCTGGCAGCTCGTGCACTTCGAGCCGGAAGAGCCGCAGCCGCTCCTCGACGTCTGCTTCGCCGACGCCTCGCGCGGCGTCGCGGTCGGCGCCTACGGCGTCGTCTACACGACGGCGGACGGCGGCGCGATCTGGAGCCAGGTGCCATTCGAGCCCGACCCCTTGCCGGGCGCCGCGAAGGTCGAGCCCTCGGAAGACGACATGGAAGCCGACGTAGACCTCGGCTTCGAGTTCCACCTGAATGCGATCGCCCACGGGCCAGCCGGGCGCATGTACATCGGCGCCGAGGCAGGACGCCTGTTCCGCTCCGATGACGACGGGGCGCACTGGCGTGAGCTGCCGTCGCCCTACGATGGATCGTTCTACGGCGTGCTGCCGCTCGACGGCGATGCGCTGCTCGCGTTCGGCCTGCGTGGAAACCTCTGGCGCTCGGAGGACGGCGGCGCAAACTGGTCCGCGATCCAGACGGGCACGACTGCGCTCCTCAATGGCGGCGCGCGCATCGACGAAAAGACCGTCGTGATCGTCGGCATGGCCGGTGTCGTCCTCGTGAGCCGCGATGGCGGCCGCAGCTTTGCGCTGACGCAGCAGGACGACCGTAAGGCGCTGTCGGCCGTCGTGCCCTCCGGCGACGGCGCGCTGATCGTCGCGGGCGAGGGTGGCGTGCGCCGGCTCTCACTGCCGGGCGACGCGCCCCCATGAGGGAGTCCGGAGAGGCGCGGATCGCGGCCTGGCTCGAGCCCCGCGTCTTCGGGCACCGCGGCGCCATCCTTGCCTTCTTCGCGCTCGTCACCGTCGCGCTCGGCTGGGTCGCGGCGACGGGCCTGAAGCTCGACACCAATTTCAACAAGCAGCTGCCGCTGCAGCACGAATACATCCGCACCTACCTCGACCACAAGGAGGAGTTCGGCGGGGCGAACCGCCTCCTGATCGCGGTAGTCGCGCGCGACGGGGACATGTTCACGCCGGAATTCTTCCAGGCGCTCAAGATTGCGACCGACGAGGTTTTCTTCATCAAGGGCGTTGATCGCTCGCGCGTGCAGTCGCTCTGGACGCCGAACACGCGCTACACCGAGGTCGTCGAGGGTGGCATCGAGGCGGGCGACGTGATCCCCTCGGACTTCCGGCCGGACGCCGCCGGGCTCGCGCGCGTGCGCGAGAACATCCTGAAGGCGGGCATCGTGGGCCGCCTGGTCGCGAACGACTTCTCGGGCGCCATGGTGAGTGCACAGCTCCTAGACGCCGAACCCGAGACGGGCAAGCCAGTCGACTACATCGAGATTTCGCGAGAGCTCGAGCGCAAGGTGCGCGCGCGGATCGAGAGCGAGCGGATCGGCGTATCGGTCCAGGCGCCGGTATCGGTCCACATGATCGGCTTCGCGAAAGTCGTCGGCGACGTCGCGGACGGCGCCCTCTCGGTGGTCACCTTCGCCGTCGTCACCGTGGCCCTGACCCTGCTCTTCGTTTGGGTGTACATCCAGTCTTTCCGCATCGCGCTGGTGCCCGTCGTATCGTCGCTGGTCGCGATGGTCTGGATGCTGGGGCTCCTCGTGCTGCTCGGATACGGCGTGGACCCGCTCGGCATCCTCGTGCCTTTCATCATCTTCGCGATCGGCACGAGCCACGGCGTGCAGAAAATCAGCGCCGTGAGCGACGCCGCGATGAGCGGCGCCGACAGCAACGAGGCGGCGCGGCGCACTTTCCGCCTCCTGTTCCTGCCGGCAATCGTCGCGCTCCTCGCGAACCTCGTCGGATTCATCACGATCCTCCTGATCCCGGTGCAGGTGATCCGCGAAATGGCGGTGACGGCGAGCCTCGGCATCGGCGTCATCATCCTGACGGACCTCATCCTGCTGCCGGTCCTCGTTTCCTTCGTACCCATATCCGGGAATTTCCGCAGCCGGGTCGAGCGCCGCCAGGATGTGCTCAGGAAGTTCTGGGAGCGCCTCGCACGCATCACGCACCGCGGCCCGGCCGCGGTGATCATCGCGGCCGCGCTCGTGCTCGGCGTGCTCGGGGCCATCGAGGGCCGCAAGACGCCGATCGGGGACACGCAGGCGGGCGTGCCGGAGCTCCGGCCCGACTCACGCTACAACCGGGACAGCAACCTCATCAGCAACAAGTTCTCAATCGGCACCGACATCATCAACGTGATCGTCGAGACCAAGCCCGACGGATGCATCCAGTTCCCGGTCATCGACGCGATCGACCGTTTTGCCTGGCACATGGCGAACGTCGAGGGCGTGCGTGACGTCATGTCGCTCGCGGGCGTGTCGAAGGTCGTCAGCGCCGGCTGGAGCGAGGGCAGCCTCAAGTGGCGGAACCTGCCGCGCGACGAGCGCCAGCTCGTCCAGGCGCAGAACTACATCGAGACAAGCACGGGCCTGCTCAACCGCGACTGCAGCGTGATGCCGGTGATGCTCTTCCTGGCCGACCACCGGGCAGAGACCATCGAGCGAGTCGTGGCTGCGGTCAAGGAATACCGCAGAAAGCACCAGATGCCGGACGTGAAATACCGCCTCGCGACGGGCAACGTCGGCGTGATGGCGGCACAGAACGAGGAAGTGAAGGCGAAGGAGTTCGTGATCCTCGGCTGGGTGTTCGCCGCCGTGACGATCATGTGCCTCGTCAACTTCCGCTCGATCGTCGGCACCGCCATGGTGATCCTGCCACTCGCGCTCGTGTCGGTCCTCGTCTACGCGGTCATGGCCTTCGTCGGCATCGGGCTCAAGGTGAACACGCTGCCGATGGTCGCGCTGGGCGCCGGCATCGGCGTCGACTACGGCATCTATCTCTTCAGCCGGATGCAGGAGCACCTGCAGCGCGGCCACAACGTGCACTACGCCTACCTGGCGGCACTCCACGTGACCGGTGCGGCGATCTTCTTCACGGGCGTCACGCTCGCGATCGGCGTCGCGACCTGGGCGTTCTCGCCGCTCAAGTTCCAGGCCGACGTCGGCCTGATGCTGACGTTCATGTTCCTCGTGAACATGCTGGGCGCAATGCTGTTGCTGCCCGCGCTCGGCGCCTGGCTGCTGCCGCGCCCGAAGCCCACGGCCTGACCGCCGTCAGTCGAAGGCGGGCCGCGCTCGCATCCGCTTCTTGTCCTTGTGGAGGCGCTTGCCCTCGAGGCGACGCGCCTTTGCGGCGCGGCTCGGGCGCGTCTTTCTGCGCACCTTCGGCACATGCAGTGCCTGCGCGATGAGCTGCTCGAGGCGCGCCACCGCATCGCGGCGGTTCGCCTCCTGCGTCCGGTGACGATGGGCCTCCAGCACGAGTTCGTCCTCGCGCGTGAGGCGCCGGCCGGCGAGCGCGCGCAGCCGCTCCTTGCCCGCCTCGTCGAGCAGTTCCGTCGCGCCGACTCGGAACCGGAGCTCGCAAGCTGTCGAGACCTTGTTGACGTTCTGGCCGCCGGGCCCGGGGCTCCTGACGTAGGAGAGCGTGTACTCGCCCTCGGGGATCACGCTCAATCCTGGCCGTCGGCCGACGGCGTGACCGGGCCGGTGACGCGCGGCGCGAGCATGGACGCGGACCGGTCGCCCTGCAGGATGCGGATTTCACGCTGCGCGGGCGGTATCGTGATGCCGTGGTCACGGAACAGGGCCCAGATCCGCCGGTTGACGTCGGAGCGCACGTTGTTGACGCCTTCCGCCGGGTCGCCGATCCAGAAGCGCAGCTCGATCTCCATGCCGTAGTCGGCAAACTCGAGGAGCCGCGTCACGGCAGGCGGGTCCTTCAGGATGCGCGGGTGGTCCGCGGCCTCGAGCAGCAGCGAGAGCGCGAGCTCGACGTCGTCGTGGTAGGCGATGCGCACAGGGAGCCGTAGCCGCACGCGCGGGTGCCCGTAGCTCCAGTTGATGAGCGGGTTGGTGATCACGTTCTGGTTCGGCACGAGCGTCGCTACGCCGTCGCGGTCGCGCACCACGACGTGGCGGCCACGCAGCTCTTCCACCCAGCCGAAACCCGTCGTGCTCGTGCCGGTCGTGCCGGTGAAGCTGATGACGTCGCCTGGCTTGATCGAGCGGTCGATCAGCAGCACGAACCCGCTCACGAAATTCGCCGCGATCGCCTGCAAGCCGAAGCCGAGACCGAGCCCGATCGCGCCCGAGAACACCGTGAGCGCGGTGAGGTTGACGCCCGCGGCCTGCATCCCGATCAGCACGCCGAGCGCGATCAGGAAGGCATATGAAAACTTGCCGATGCCGATACGCGTCGAGGGCGCCAGCTGCTTGACCGCGCCGATGCGCCGATCGATCCAGCGCGCGATCCAGACGCTGACGACGACGAAGAACGTCACGAGCGCGAAGGCTTTCAGCACCGACCAGATCGTGATCCGAGTCTTGCCCTGCGAGAGCCCGACGGAGTCGAGCGCGGCGATGACAGGGTCGAGGAAGCCGAGAACCTCCGCCGCGACCAGCGCCCAGGCGATGAGCGTGACGCGCAGCTCCCAGGCCTTGATACCCCGGCTCTTGCCGAGCGACAGCCGCAGCAGGAAGACGAGGATGCGGATCAGCGCGAGCGCCGCGAGCAGCGTCCATGCGGTCGAGTACCACGGGCGCGGCTCACCGCGCGTCGCGAGCAAGGCCACGCCGATAATCACGAGGCCCGCGAGATAGGGTGATATGACGGCGAACGCGTCCGTCAGGACGCTGCGCCCGAAGCCGCCGTTGCCGCGCTCGAGGTAGCGGCGACGGCCGAAGAAGACCCAGGCCGCGACCACCGCCACGGAAAACGCGACGAGGGGGAACTGGGGATTGCCGAGGAAGGCCCGGGCCGATGCGAGGAACGCGTCGAGCCGATCGGTCACGCGTTGAGGTCCGGGATCAGCTCGCTCTCGAGTCGCATGATCTGGTCCTTGAGCATCAGCTTGCGCTTCTTCAGCCGCCGCAGCTGCAGCTCGTCGACGTAGATGTCGAGCGAGAGCCGGCAGATCACGTCGTCGAGGTCGCGATGCTCGATCCTGAGCTCACGGAGACGCTGCATGCGCGCGAACAGCTCGGTGTTGACCTTTTCTTCGTCCGTCATGCCGGCTCGAAGTCGGACCATACCGGTCGGATGGAGTCAGGAAGCTTAGCCAATCGACCCGGCGGATTCCACGGCACGGTCGGGTCGTGGAAGTCCGAGCCCACCGATCCCTCGAGCCGGCAGCGCACGGCGAGCGAAATCGCCTGCTCGCGGTCGCGCGGGCTGCCGCCGCCCGTCACCACCTCGACCCCCCGGCCGCCGGCAGCGGCGAATTCCGCGCACATCTCCCGCCGCGCGCCGGCCGAAAGCGGGTAGCGCATCGGATGCGCGATCACGGCCTTGCCTCCGGCCGCGACGATCCAGGCCGTCGCCTCGGCAAGCTCCGGCCAGTCGCTGCGGACGCATCCGGGCTTGCCGTGGCCGAGCCAGCGGTCGAAGACGGCACCGACGTCGACGGCAGCGCCGAGGGTAACCAGCGCACGGGCGAAGTGTGTTCGTGTCGGCAGGCTGCCATCGTCGAGGATCGCGGCGAGGGCCACGGAACCCGGGGCGCCGGCTGCATCGAGGCGCTCCGCGATTCGATGGGCCCGCGCATTGCGCAGCGCCTGCTGCCGCTCGAGGCCTCGCTCGAGGGCGGGGGAGTCCGGGTCGACGGCGAGCCCGAGCACGTGAATGGAGCGGCCGCGCCAGGATGCCGACAGCTCGACGCCAGCGACGAAGCCGATGCCGTGCGCGCGCGCGGCCTTGGCTGCCGCTTCGACGCCGCCCACCGTATCGTGGTCGGTGAGCGCCATGAGCGAGACGCCGCAGGCCGCGACGTGCGCGACAAGCGCCGCCGGGTCAAGCGTCCCGTCGGAAGCCGTGGAATGCATGTGCAGGTCGACGGCCGAATGCGGGGTCATACGGCGCGCGGGCCGAGCCCGACGGTATCCACGTTTTCGCCGGTCAGCACGACGAAGCCGCGCTGGCGCCTGTAGCCGTCGGCGGTGTAGTCGAAGACATAAGTGCGATGCCATGCGAGCGGCTGGTCCTTGCTTCGCACGATCCGCAGGCGGTGGATCGCGACCGTCCCGTCGAGCATCTGCACCCGGGCGCCGGCACAGGTCTCCTGCGCGACGCGGTTCGCGAGCTCGCGCGCGGCGAGGCTCGAGTGCCAGAACACCACGATGAGCGCGAGCAGGGCGACCGCAAGCAGCAGCCCCCAGGTCATCTCAGCAGCGCGAGCCAGTCGGTGTCGGCGTCGGCGAATCCGACGAAGTTCGGGTTGAGCGTGTCCGCGCGGTTGTATGCGAGCGGCTGCCCGTCGAGCGTCAGGACCTGCCCGCCGGCCTGCTCGAGGACGCACTGGCCGGCGGCCGTGTCCCATTCGCAGGTCGGGCCCATGCGCGGGTAAACGTCGGCGTTCCCTTCGGCGACGAGGCAGAGCTTCATGGAGCTGCCCACCTCGACGAACTCGTGCGGCCCGACGCGCGCGAGGAAAGCGTCGAGAGAATTGCCGCGGTGCGAGCGGCTGCCGACGACGCGCAGCGGACCGGCGCCGCGCCTCGCGACGCGGATCGGCTGGCCCGCCGCCTGCGCGTCGGAGCGGAAGGCGCCGATGCCGTCGCAGGCGTAGTAGTCGCGCTCGAGCACCGGCGCGTGGACGATGCCGAGCACCGGCCGGTGGTCGTCGACGAGCGCGATGTTCACCGTGAACTCGCCGTTCCTCTGCACGAATTCCCTCGTGCCGTCGAGCGGGTCCACGACCCACAGGCGGCTCCAGTTCCTGCGCGTCGCGAAGGGAACCTGGCCCGACTCCTCGGACAGCACCGGGATCTCCGGCGCGATGCGCTTGAGCCCCGCGAGGATCAGCTTCTCGGAGCGCAGGTCCGCCTCCGTCAGCGGCGAGCGGTCCTCCTTCTCCTGCACGCTGAAGGATGAGGCGTAGACCTCGAGAATGGCGCGTCCGGCCTCGCGTGCGAGCGCGGTCACTTCGAGCAGCAGCTTGCCAGGGTCGTGCGTCATGTCAGCTCCGGAAAACGCCGCGTTATATCATAGCGGCGTGCAAGGAAGCGCCCATTCGCCCGACTGGTCCGCGATCGACACCGTGCTGCTCGACATGGACGGCACGCTGCTCGACCTTGGCTACGACAAGCTGTTCTGGGAGGAGTCGCTCCCGCGCCGCATCGCGGAGAGCCGCGGCGTCTCGATCGACGAGGCCCATCGCCTGATGCGGCCGATCTTCGAGTTGACCGCGGGGACGCTCGAGTGGTACTGCATCGACTACTGGAGCCGCGCTCTCTCGCTCGACGTCGCGGCGCTCAAGCGTTCGACACGCCACCGCATCGACTGGCTGCCGGAGGCGCGCGCCTTCCTCGCGCGTCTGCACGGCTCCGGCCGGCGCACCGCGCTCGTCACCGACGCGCACCCGGAGATCCTCGCGATCAAGGATGCGCACCTCGGCATCCGCCGGCGCTTCGACGCCGTCTATTCCTCGCACGACTTTGGGGTGCCGAAGGAGGACGCCTCGTTCTGGCCGCAGCTCGCCGCGCGCGAGGGTTACGACAAGTCGCGCACGCTCTTCGTCGACGACAACCACGCCGTGCTCGAGGCCGCGCGCTCGCACGGCATCCGCTGGCTGTACGCAGTGCGCCGCCCCGTCCACCGCGGGCCGGTGCGCGCCTTGAACGGCTTTCCTGGTGTCGAGTCGGTGCTCGAGCTCGCGGAAGGGCTCGTGGCGCGGCCGCGAACTCAGCTCGAGGGGCCCTGAGGCGCGCCCTGGCGCCGGCGGCGGCGCCGCTTCTTCGCGCCGCCGCCGGCGCCCGGCCCATGGCCGCCGTGGCCGTGCGGCCGGTGAATCTGCGAGGGCGGAGGTCCGTCCTCTTCCTCGTCGCCGAACGAGCGCGGAGCGAAGTGCGCGGGTCTGAGTTCCGGGAGCTCGGCCGGGTCGAAGCTGCCGACCTGGATGCGATGTCCGATGAAGGCCTCGATGTCCGGCAGCGAGACGACGTACTGCTCGCAGCCGAAGCTGACGGCGTCGCCCGCCGCGCCAGCGCGCGCGGTACGGCCGATGCGGTGCACGTAGTCCTCCGGGTCCTGTGGCAGGTCGTAGTTGAAGACGTGGCTGACATCGGGGATATGCAGGCCGCGCGCCGCCACGTCGGTTGCGACGAGCGCCGCGAGCTTGCCGTCATGGAACTCGCGGAGCATGCGCATGCGCTTCCTTTGCGGGACGTCGCCGGACATCGCCGAGGCGACGATGCCGTTCGCGCGCAGCAGGCGCTCGAGCCGCTCGGCGAGGCGCTTGGTGTTGACGAAGACGAGCGTACGGGTCGCGGCGTCCTTGCGCAGGAGATGCACGAGCAGGGAGGCCTTCTCCTCCATGGCCGGGTAATAGATGACCTGGCGGACGCGCTCGGCCGTGATGCGCTCGGGCTCGATGCGTATCAGCTCCGGGTCATTCATGTGCTCGTATGCGAGCTCGAGCACGCGGTGCGAGAGCGTCGCCGAGAACAGGAGGTTCAGGCGATGCTCGGGTGCCGGCAGCCGCCGCAGCAGGAAGCGGATGTCCTTGATGAAGCCGAGATCGAACATGCGGTCGGCCTCGTCAAGGACCATCACCTGCACGTGCCGCAGGTCGAAGACGTGCTGGCGGAAGAAGTCGATGATGCGGCCGGGCGTGCCGATCAGGACGTCGACGCCCGCCTGCAGCGTGCGCCGTTGCTTGTCGTAGTCGACGCCGCCGAAGGCGAGCCCGAGCGTGAGGCCGGTGTACTGCACGAGGATCTCGGCGTCGCGGTGGATCTGGATTGCGAGCTCGCGCGTCGGCGCGAGCACCAGCGCGCGCGGCGAGGTCGCGGACCGCGCGGGCGAGGCGGGGTAGCGCAGGAGGTTCGTGAAGAGCGCGACCAGGAACGCGGCCGTCTTGCCCGTGCCGGTCTGCGCCTGTCCCGCGACGTCGAACCCCGCGAGCGCCCGCGGCAGCGCCTGCGCCTGGATCGGCGTGCAGCGCTCGAAGCCCGCATCGGCGATGCCGCGGGCGACGGGTTCAGGCAGGTGGAGTCCGGTGAACGAAAGGTCGGAGAATTGCTGCTGCGTCACCGGATTGCTACTTTGACGGACATCACTTGAAAAAAGACCTCCGACGGGTTACAAAAGCATCCTAGCGGTGCGGATTCCCGCACGTTTTCTCCCAAACGCGCCGAATATTGTGCCGTATCGGGCATCCGCCCGTCACCGATCAACTTGAAACCAGGAGAAATGCCCGCGTGAGCGGCGATATCTTCCATACGACAGACGCGACGTTCGAAGCGGACGTCCTCAAATCCCCGACGCCCGTCCTGCTCGATTTCTGGGCCGAATGGTGCGGCCCCTGCAAGGCGATTGCCCCGATACTCGACGACCTCGCGAAGGACTACGCGGGCCGGGTGAGGATCGCAAAGCTCAACATCGACGACAACCGCCACACGCCGGTGAAATACGGCGTGCGCGGCATCCCGACGCTGATTCTGTTCAAGAATGGCGCCCCCGAGGCGCAGCAGGTCGGCCTCGTCGGGAAGTCGAAGCTGGCAGCCCTGCTGGACCAGCACCTGCCCGACGCCAGAACGGGAGCGCAGCGATGAGGGGCTACCTTGGCAACCAGGCCCGCAATCGCCAGAAGGGCCACAGGAACCGCGGCGGCGGTCCACGTCACGGGCAGGAAGGTCTCCCGGTCGACGACCACACGATGATGGACGGCCCGGATGGCGACATCATCTCACCGGAGGAGCTCGCCGCATCGCGAAGCGCGATGAGCCTGACGGTGCTGAAGAACAAGCCCGTCCACGAGCTCGTCACCATGGCCGAGTCCATGGGCCTCGAGAACATGGCGAGGCAGCGCAAGCAGGACGTGATCTTCTCGATCCTGAAGGCGCACGCGAGGGGCGGCGAGGACATCTACGGCGACGGCGTCCTCGAAATCCTCCAGGACGGTTTCGGTTTCCTCCGCTCCGCCGACAGCTCCTACCTCGCCGGCCCCGACGACATCTACGTCAGCCCCAGCCAGATCCGCAGGTTCAACCTCCGCACCGGTGACTCGATCTCCGGCCTGATCCGCCCGCCGAAGGACGGCGAGCGCTACTTCGCGCTGCTGAAGGTCGGCGAGATCAATTTCGACACTCCGGAGAGCGCGCGCCACAAGCTGCTTTTCGAGAACCTGACGCCGCTGCACCCGACCAAGCGCCTGAAGCTCGAACGCGGCAACGGCTCGACCGAAGACCTGACGGCGCGGATGATCGATCTCATGGCGCCGCTCGGAAAGGGCCAGCGCGGGCTCATCATCTCGCCGCCGAAGGCCGGCAAGACGATGCTCCTGCAGAACATCGCGACCTCCATCACCTGGAACCACCCCGACGTCTACCTGATCGTGCTGCTCATCGACGAACGGCCCGAGGAAGTGACCGAGATGTCGCGCACGGTCAAGGGCGAGGTCGTCGCCTCGACCTTCGACGAGCCGGCGAGCCGGCACGTGCAGGTCGCCGAAATGGTCATCGAGAAGGCGAAGCGCCTCGTCGAGCACAAGCGCGACGTCGTCGTCCTGCTCGATTCCATCACGCGCCTCGCGCGCGCCTACAACACCGTGGTGCCGAGCTCCGGCAAGGTGCTGACGGGCGGCGTGGACGCGAACGCGCTGCAACGGCCGAAGCGCTTCTTCGGCGCAGCGCGCAACGTCGAGGAGGGCGGCTCGCTGACGATCATCGCGACGGCGCTCATCGACACCGGCTCGCGCATGGACGACGTGATCTATGAGGAGTTCAAGGGCACCGGCAACAGCGAGATTCACCTCGACCGGCGCATCTCCGAGAAGCGCGTGTTCCCGGCATTCAACATCAACCGCTCGGGCACGCGTCGCGAGGAGCTCATCACCTCGCCGGACGAGCTGGCCAAGATCTGGATCCTGCGCAAGCTCCTGCACCCGATGGACGAGCTGGCGGCGGTCGAGTTCCTCATCGACAAGATGAAGGACACGAAGACCAACACCGATTTCTTCGAGTCGATGAAGCGCGGATGACCGAGGCATTGCGCCATCTGCGCCGGGTCGACCCGGTGATGGCGCAATTGATCGCGCGCGCCGGACCCTATGCGCCGAGACCGGAGCGCGGCGTCGGCGCCTACGAGGCCCTCGTCCAGGCGGTCGCGCACCAGCAGCTGACGGCCAAGGCCGCGGGCACGATCCTCGGCCGCTTCTACGCCCTGTATGGCGGAACCTGCTGCCCCGAGCCCGTCCGGCTCGTCGAGACGCCTGACGCGCAGCTGCGCGCCTGCGGCTTCTCGCGCGCGAAGTCGGCGGCGCTGAAGGACATCGCCGCGAAATCGCTGGACGGCACCATCCCGACTCGACGCGCGCTCGCGCGTATGAAGGACGCGGCGATCATCGCGCGGCTCATCGAGGCGCGCGGCGTCGGGCGCTGGACGGTGGAGATGTTCCTGATGTTCACGCTCGCGCGGCCGGACGTCCTGCCGGTAGACGACTACGGAATCCAGAACGGCTTTCGCATCGCCTACGGCAAGCGCAGGCTCCCCAAGCCGAAAGCGCTCGCCAAGTTCGGCGAGCGCTGGGCGCCATATCGCACGACGGCCTCGTGGTACCTTTGGCGGGCCGTAGATCTGCAGAGGGCCGCGCGTGGACCGGCTAGGTAAGCTGCTCGAGCGTCGCAGGATCATCCTGGGCGACGGCGCGATGGGCACGATGCTGCACCAGGCCGGGCTCACGATCGGCGCACCCGAGCAGTGGAACGTCAAGAAGCCGGAGGTCGTTTCCGCAATTCACCGCGGCTACATCGAGGCCGGCAGCGACTTCATCTCGACCAACACCTTTGGCGGCACCCGCAATCGCCTGAAGCTCGACAATCTCGAGGATCGCGTCGCCGAGCTGAACGAGGCTGGCGCACGGCTCGCGCGCGAAGCGGCGGGCGAGGCGCTCGTCGCGGGCTCGGTCGGCCCGACCGGCGAGCTGATGGAGCCGCTCGGGACGCTCACCATGGACGGGGCGCGCGAGTCGTTCGCGGAGCAGGCGCGGGCGCTGAAGGCGGGCGGCGTCGACTTCGCGCTCATCGAGACCATGAGTGCGCTCGAAGAGGTGCAGTCGGCGATCGAAGGCGTGCGAGAGGCGGGACTTCCTGTCGTCGTCACGATGAGCTTCGACACGAATTTCAGGACCATGATGGGCATCAAGCCCGTCGCGGCGGTGACGACCATCGCGGGCTGGGGTGTTTCGGTCATCGGCGCCAACTGCGGAAACGGGCCCGCCGAGATCGAGCGGGTCATGTCGGAGATGGCGCAGGCGCTGCCCGAGGGCGTTGCCCTGATGGCAAAGTCGAACGCCGGCATGCCGCGCTGGCAGGAGGGACACATCACCTACGACGGAACGCCCGAGGTCATGTCCAACTATGCGCGTCGCATGGCCGGGCTCGGCGTGCGCGTGATCGGCGGCTGCTGCGGCAGCACACCCGAGCACATCGCCGGCATGCGCAAGGCGATCGACGCGCTCAGCTAGACTCCGGCTAGCGGTTGCCTTTCGGCTTCGCCGGAACGGTCCGCAGGTAGGCGAAGATCGCCTTCAGCTCGTCGTCGCTCATCTGTCCGTACGCCTTCCACGGCATGTACTCGGAGATCGCCGATCCGTCCGGCCGCTTGCCTTCGCGGATCGCGCGGATGAAATCCGCCTCGCTCCAGGCCTTCAATCCGCTCGCATCGGGTGTCAGGTTGGCGACGATGGGCATGTTGGGGTCGCCCTGGATCTTGCCGCCCGATAGCCCCGGCCCGTGGCAGCCGCGGCACACCTGCACGAGATGCTCGCCGAATTCAGCCGTCGGCGTCGCTGGCGGCGGCTCGCGTGCGTGCGCTTTCTGGTGGTCGACGCTGTATGCGACCACGTAGTCGGGCGCGGACGCGAAGACGAATGCGAACACCGGGCCGTAGCGCATCTTCGGCACCTCGCGGTCCACCGGCGGCTTGCTCCGGATGAATGCGACGATGTCGGAGAGCTCCCGGTCCGAGAGGTTCGTGAACTCGACGGCCGGCATGCTCGAGGTGCGCCCACCCTGGCGCAGCCCGTGCCGGACCGCGTGGTCCCAGTCGGAGGCGGTGTAGGTCAGCGTCACGCTGCCCTTTCCGGTCGTGATGTTGGGCGCCGCCCAGCGACCGACTGGTAGCGCATCGACGAGCACGGCGCCGCCGAAGTCGGCCCCGTTGCAGCCATTGCATCCCACGCGCGACTTCACGAGCTGCTCGCCACGGTCGATTGCGCGCGCGAGCGCGACAGCCTTCAAGTCCATGCCGACGAGGGGATCGTCCGCGGGCGCGCCGGCGGCGATGCTGTCCGCGCGCAACGCCGCGAGCTCGGCCTCGGTCAGCGGGAAGGGAATCGGAAAATCCGCGTCGTGGGCGACCCACTGCTTTTCGTAGCGCGACTTCGCGATGCCCCAGGCGACGCCATAGGCGAGAACGCCGAACGCGACGATCGCAAGCAGCGCAACCGCCAGGATCCTCAGCGCTTTCTTCATGGCCCCTCCCGGGCGGCACTATATGCCAGCCGGGAAGGGGAAGGCGCGATTACGGCGTGAGGTAGACCGCGCTCAGCACGATCAGGAAGGCGACGACCGCGACCAGCGCATGCACGACGATCACCGGGCTCGGCAGCCTTTTCTGGTCCATGTGATGAACGGCCAGGTACAGCCCGCCCAGCGCAGCGATCCCGAACAGTCCGAGTGCCCAGCAAAGTGCGCCGCGCATGCCCGCGTCGCGGGTCGCCAGCAGCAGAACGACAACGCCGGATATTGCCAGCAGGCCATGGAGCGCGGCGACCGCACCGCGCGGCGGCGTGTGACCGCGAAAGTGCCGGACGGCCATGTAGAGCCCGACGGCGGCTCCGAGTGCGATCAAGATCACGGCGTAGTTGAACATGCGCGGCCTCCTTATCGACTGTTTGCTGCGCGGCGACCCGTGTCCGATGCCGTCACTCTCCAGATGACGTTTCCGACGTCGTCTGCGACGAGCAGCCCTCCCGACTTGTCGACGACGACGCCGACCGGCCGTCCGCGCGCGTTGCCGTCGTCGTCCACGAATCCTGTCAGCACATCGAGCGGCGCGCCGTCGGGCCGGCCGCCCTGAAACGGAACGAAGATCACGCGGTAGCCGGACAGGGGTTTGCGGTTCCAGGAGCCGTGCTGGCCGACGAACATGCCGCTGCGAAAGCGGTCCGGCAGGCGTGCGCCATCGGAAAGCGTGAGACCGAGCGAGGCCGTGTGCGGACCGAGCGCGTAGTCCGGCTTGATCGCCTGCGCCACGAGGTCGGGTCGCGGCGGTTGCACGCGCTCGTCGACGTGCTGGCCGTAATAGCTGTACGGCCAGCCATAAAAGCCGCCGCGCCGGACCGACGTGAGGTAGTCGGGCACAAGGTCGCTGCCCAGCTCGTCACGCTCGTTGACGACGGTCCAGAGCTTCCCGGTCTCGGGCTCCCACGCGAGCCCGTTGGGGTTCCGCAGCCCCGACGCGAATACCTCGTGCGCGCCAGTCTTCGCGTCCACCTCGAGGATAGCGGCCCGCTCGGCTTCCTCCCCCATGCCGTTCTCGGCAACATTGCTGTTGGAGCCGACGGTGACGTAGAGCTTCGATCCGTCGCGGCTCGCGATCACGTTCTTCGTCCAATGATGATTGCGCGCGCCGCCCGGCAGGTCGGCCACCTTGGCGCCCGGCGCGGAGATCGACGTCTCGCCGTCGCGATAGGGGAAGCGCATCAGCGCGTCGGTGTTCGCCACGTAGAGCTGGCTGCCGACGAGGTCCATGCCGAACGGCGAGTTCAGGTTGGCGAGCAGGACCGAGCGCCGGTCCGCGACGCCATCGCCGTCGGTATCGCGCAGCAGCGTGATGCGGTTTGCGCTGGGGACCGCCGACCCGGCGTCCTTCATCGCCTTCTTCATGAAGAAGCCTTTCACGCCCTTGCCTTCCTCGGGGCGCTCCGGCGCGGCCGTCTCCGCGACCAGCACGTCGCCGTTCGGCAGCACGTAAAGCCAGCGCGGATGCTCAAGGCCGTCGGCAAAGGCGACGACGCGAAGTCCTTCAGCGGCGACAGGACGGCCGCCCTCCCGCCAGCCGACCGCGGGCGCAATGTTGACCAACGGTATGAGCGACTTCTCGGGTGGCGGCAGTTTCGGATCAGGCCCGGTGCCGTCCTCGACCCGAAGCTTCGCATCGCTCCCGCAGCCGCAGAGCGCCAGTACCCATACAAACGCTAGCGAAGCCCGATGATGTGCACGCATGGCTCATCGCAGCTTCGTTTTTCAGTCCGAACCCTGTCTGTCAGCCGATGCCGCATCGGCCGGGAGTTTAGTCCGCCGCGACTAAGTCTTTCCGGGGTCCGGGAATTCCTTGTCGAGGATGCGCACGAGCTCCTCGTCGATGCGGTCGCGGAACATCGCGAGCAGGAATCCGAGCTTCGCTTCGACGACGACGTCATCCTGGCCGACGACTACCTTGCCGTTGACGCTCGGGTGGGAAATCGAGAGCACGTCACCCTGCCATTCGCAGGAAGCGTCGAATCGCTTCGCAAGCAATTCAGCGATGCGCTCGACCTTCGTGCG
>Ga0134127_10001188_pt1 | contig 19885 bp, 21 predicted proteins | sample KB31753_FD_96459 | JGI IMG/M metagenome (GOLD analysis project Ga0134127, IMG submission 96459) | Terrestrial soil microbial communities with excess Nitrogen fertilizer from Kellogg Biological Station, Michigan, USA - KB3-175-3 | ecosystem: Environmental > Terrestrial > Soil > Unclassified ... | reverse complement strand
GCTGTGCTTGTTCCTGCCGCATTTTTTGTGCCGGCGGGCGGAACGGGCAGGGCGCTGATGATAGCGAGCGTGTTGCTGGTGCTGATCGTGGAACTTCTCAACTCGGCAGTCGAAGCCGCGGTCGACCGTATCTCGCCGGAACAGCACCCACTCGCAAAGCGCGCGAAGGACATCGGCAGCGCCGCGGTGTTTCTGTCGCTAGTGAACGTTCCCGTGGTCTGGCTGCTGGTGCTCTTCGGCTGACTCCTACCCCATCCCTCCCCCTTATCAAGGTGGAGGGCGAGGGAGGGGGTCACGCTTTCTTAAGGCTGTCCCGGATCTCCCGCAGCAACACGATTTCCTCCGCCGGCGCGGCGGACGGCTTCGCCTGCTCCTCGCGCTTTAGACGGTTAATGCCGCGGATCAGCAGGAACACCGCGAAAGCTACGATCACAAACGCGATGATGGCGTTGATGAACAACCCGTAATTGAAGGTCACCGCCCCCGCTTTCTGCGCCGCTTCCACGCTCAAATAGGGGCCGGTCTGGGCGCCCGCCTTCAACACGACGAACAGGTTGGCAAAATCCACCTTGCCGAGCAACAGTCCTATGGGTGGCATGATCACGTCCTTCACCAGCGATTCCACGATCTTGCCGAACGCCGCGCCGATGATGATGCCGACCGCCATGTCCACGACATTGCCGCGCACCGCAAATTCCCTGAATTCTTTCAGCATGTGATTCTCCTCGAGTGAAGGCCCGGACGAACGAATTGGCCGCGCGATTCATTGTGCTACAGGGGTATCGCCGTCACAAGCGGTTATAATTTCACAATTAATTTTCCACCGGTTATTTCCATGCGCACATTGATCTGCGGCTCGATCGCCTACGACACCATCATGGTGTTCCACGACCGGTTCAAGAATCACATCCTGCCCGACAAGCTGCACATCCTGAACGTTGCATTCCTGGTGCCGGACCTGCGCCGCGAGTTTGGCGGCTGCGCCGGCAACATCGCCTACAACCTGAACCTCCTCGGCGGCGAACCGCTCATCATGGCCACCGTCGGCGACGATTACCTGCCGTACGACGAACGGATGAAGAAGTTGAAGCTCTCGCAGCAGCACGTGCGCCGAATCGCCGGCACGTTCACCGCCCAGGCTTTCATCACCACCGATCTCGACGACAACCAGATCACGGCGTTCCACCCCGGTGCGATGAATCATTCGCAGGAAAACCACGTCTCCGACGCGCAAGGGCTGAAGCTGGGAATCGTCGCACCCGACGGGCGCGACGGGATGCTTCAGCACGCGCGGGAATTCCGCGCCGCCGGCATCCCGTTCGTGTTTGATCCGGGGCAGGGCCTGCCGATGTTCAACGGCGCGGAGTTGATGGAGTTCGTGAGCCTGGCAAGCTACGTGACGGTCAACGATTACGAAGGGCGGATGCTCCAGGAGCGCACCGGGAAGAAGCTCGAGGAGCTGGCGACAGGCGTGAAGGCGTTGGTGGTCACGCTCGGAGCGCGGGGCGCACTCGTTCATGCGGGGGGGCAGAGCTTCGAGATCCCGTGCGTCAAGCCGGCGGAAGTGGTCGATCCGACCGGCTGCGGCGACGCATTCCGGGCGGGCCTGCTCTATGGCATCACCTCCGGGTTCGACTGGCAGCAGACGGGCAGGCTGGCTTCGCTATTGGGTGCGATTAAAATAGCGAAGCGCGGCGGACAGAACCATCATTTTACGCGCGACGAAATCGCCCAGCGCTTCAAGGAAAGTTTCGGCACGCGTATCTGGTAGCGGACTGACGACCCGAGTCGCCCGCCGACGCGGTTACGGCTCGGACGCCGTGCCTTCCAGTTCCGGGCATTCCAGCTGGTAAATGCGCCGGTCCTCGAGCCGCAACGCCGTCAGCGAGCGCCCCCATACGCACCCGCTGTCGAGACATACCACGTCCTCGCGCACGAGCAAGCCGAGCGCCGCCCAGTGGCCGAAGATGACGCGGTCCGCGCGGCTGGCGCGCGCGGGCGCGTCGTACCACGGCAGGTAGCCGGGCGGAAGGCCGGCTAGCCCCGTCCTGTGGCTGAATTCCATGGCGCCTTCGGAGGTAACCAGCCGCATGCGCGACATCGCGTTGACGATGACACGCAGCCGCTCGTAGCCGGCGAGGTCGTCGCGCCAGCGCACCGGCTCGTTGCCGTACATGTTGGCGAGGAACTCGCGATAGCCCGGCCCCTGCAGCGCCACTTCCACCTCCCGCGCCAGCGCGAGCGCCTGCGCGACGCTCCACTGGGGTGCCAGCCCGGCGTGCACCATCGTGTAGCCTTCGCCGGTGTGCATCATTTTCTGGAATCGCAGCCAGTCGAGAAGCTCTTCGCGGTCGGGCGCCGCGAGCAACTCGTCGAAGGTGTCACCGCGGTGCGGTTTCCTGATGCCCGCCGCGATGACCAGCAAGGCGAGGTCGTGATTGCCGAGCACGGTGACTTGCCGTGCCCCGAGCTTTTTCACGAAACGCACGGTTTGCGCCGACTGCGGCCCGCGGTTGACGAGGTCGCCGACGAACCACAGCACGTCGCGCTTCTCGTCGTAGCCGGCGCGCTCGAGCAGCCGCATCAGCTGGTCGTAACAACCCTGGACGTCACCGATCGCTAATGTTGCCATGCTGGAAAAGCGTAATGAGTGATGAGTGATGAGACAAAAAAAGCGCAGCGGCCGCTGCGCTTTTACCGGTCACCGGTCGCTGGTCACCGGTCACGCCTCATTTGACCTGGCCGACCATGTAGTCCACGGCCGCTTTTACGTCGGCGTCGGAGAGCGAGAGATTGCCGCCCTTGGGTGGCATGGCGTTCTTGCCCTTGAGCGCGCTGTTGTAGAGCGCGGCCGTTCCCGTTTTAATGCGTGGCGCCCACGCCGCCTTGTCGCCGGCCTTTGGCGCGCCCGCCACGCCGGCGGTATGACATGCCGTGCAGGCCGAGTCGTACACCGATTTCCCCTTGCCCGAATCCCCGGCCGGAGCAGCTGCGCCCGGGGCGGGGGCCGCGGCTACGGCAGCCGGCGCGGCGGGTGCCGGCTTCGCTTGACTGGCATCGACTACGACTTCACCCACCGGTTTCAAGCGTTTCGCAATCGCCGCCTCCGTCTGGTCCTTGCCCGTGGAGGCGCTGCCGGTGACCAGCTGCGTCAACATCGCGATCAGCGCGATCGGCACAACGAATGCCAGCACTACCACGATGATCAACTGCTTCGGTGTCTTGATCGGCGAGGAATGTTCTTCGCCGTGAGTTTTTTCGGCCATGAGCGCGTGCCCTGTGACGTGCGGAGGCGCCATTATAACGGCAAACTTCACAGCGTAAAACCTTGATTTCGATGCGATAGTGCAAGTCGTGCTATGTTAAGATTTCATTCGCACGCGCCCGTAGCTCAGAGGATAGAGTATTGGCCTCCGAAGCCAAGGGTCGTGGGTTCGAATCCCGCCGGGCGCGCCAATTTCCTTCATGCAAAACCACACACCGTACGATGCGCTGATCATCGGGGGCGGTCATAACGGGCTCACCTGCGCGTGCTATCTCGCCGGCGCGGGATTGAAAGTGCGGGTGCTCGAGCGCCGCGCGGTGGTGGGCGGGGCCGCCGTCACCGAGGAATTTCTCCCGGGCTTCCGCAATTCCGCCGCCGCGTACACCGTGAGCCTGCTGCATCCCAAGGTGATCCGCGACCTCAAGCTCGCCGAGCATGGCCTGAAAATCGTCGAGCGGCCGATCGCCAATTTCCTGCCGCTCTCTGACAACTCGTACTTGAAGATCGGCAATAGCCTCGGCCAGACACAGACCGAACTCGGCCGGTTCTCGGCGCGGGACGCCGAGCGCTTGCCCGAGTACTACGCGATGCTCGAGCGCGCCGGGGGCGTGATGCGCGAACTCCTGCTCGAGACTCCGCCCAACGTCGGGGGTGGCATGCGCGACGTGTTTGCCGCGCTGCGCGTTGGCTATCGACTGCGCAAGGCCGGCGTTGCGGCGCGCCGCGACTTCCTCGATCTCATGACCAAGAGCGCGGGCGACCTGCTCGACAGCTGGTTCGAGTCCGCCGCAATCAAGGCCGCGTTCGGCTTCGACGCGATCGTCGGCAATTACGCCAGTCCGTACGCGCCGGGCAGCGCCTACGTGCTGCTGCACCACGTGATCGGCGAGGTAAACGGCCGGCGCGGCGCCTGGGGCCACGCGGTGGGCGGCATGGGCGCGATCACGCAAGCGATGGCGAAGGAGGCGAAACGCCGCGGAGTCGAGATCACCACCGGGTCCGAAGTTCACAAGGTGCTGGTGGACGACCGTGGCGCGCAGGGCGTGCAACTCACCGACGGCAGCATGGTGGACGCGCGCTGCGTGGTGGCTAACGTCGATCCCCGGCTGCTGTTCCTGAAACTCGTGGACGAGCGCGTGCTCGACCCGGACTTCTTGGGGCGCATGCGCAACTACAAGTGCGGCTCCGCGACCTTCCGCATGAACGTCGCGCTCTCCGAGCTCCCGGATTTCACCTGCCTGCCCGGCAAGCACCTGCAGGCGCACCATCAGTCGGGCATCATCATCGGTCCTTCGCTCTCCTACATGGAGCAGGCCTATTTCGATGCGCGCACCTACGGCTGCTCGCGCGCCCCGGTGATTGAAATGCTGATCCCTTCCACGCTCGATTCGACGCTGGCGCCGTTCGGGAAGCACGTGGCGAGCCTGTTCTGCCAGCATTTCGCGTATGACCTGCCGAAAGGCCTCGACTGGGACACCATCCGCGAGCCCGCTGCCGACATGGTGATCGACACCGTCACGCGCTACGCGCCTAACTTCAAGGACGCGGTGCTGGGACGCAAGATTCTCTCGCCGCTCGATCTCGAGCGCGATTACGGATTGACGGGCGGCGACATCTTCCACGGCGCGCTGACGCTCGACCAGGTCTGGAGCGCGCGCCCGGTACTCGGCCACGCCGACTACCGCGCGCCGGTGGCCAAGCTCTACTTGTGCGGGGCAGGCGCGCATCCCGGCGGCGGCGTATCCGGGCTGCCGGGCCACAACGCCGCGCGCGAGATCGTGCGTGACTTGCGTAAGCGTAAAGACTAAAACACTTTATAATTCAAATACTTATACGTATTTCGCTTATGACCGGCTTTTCGCTCCGTTGGCTGCTCGTCGTGCTGTTGTTCGCCGCTGGCGTCGGCTGCGGGCAGAAAGTACCGGGCGTCGCGCCGGTCGGACCGAACGACGTCATCGTCGCTTTCGGCGATAGCCTGACCTACGGCACCGGTGCGACCGAGAGCGAAAGCTACCCCGCGGCGCTCGCGGAGCTGATCGGTCGCAAGGTGGTGCGCGCGGGCGTACCGGGCGAGGTGACGGAAGGAGGGCTGCAGCGGCTGCCGGCGGTGATAGAGGAGCACCGCCCGGCGCTGATGATCGTCTGCCTGGGCGGCAACGACATGCTGCGCAAGCTGGATGAAGCACAGACCAAAGCCAACCTGCGCGAAATCATCAGGATGATCAGGGCCGGCGGCATTTCGGTCGTGCTGGTGGGCGTGCCGAAGCCCGCGCTCATCACGGGCACCGCGGAGTTCTATGCCGAAATCGCGAAGGAATTCAACGTCCCTTATGAGGGCAAGATCGTGAGCGAAGTTCTCCACCAGCGCGACCTGAAATCCGACTCGATCCATCCCAATGCCAGGGGCTATCGCAAGATGGCGGAGGCAATCGCGGAATTGCTGCGCAAGGCGGGCGCGGTTTGAACGCCGGCGCCACGCGGTTGACGCCGGTCCAGCTCACGCTGCTGATGTGCATAGCGGAGGCGCTGTGCATGACCGGCTTCGCGACCTACACGACGCTGCTGCCATCGTTGCAGAAGGAGTGGGGGCTCTCCAATTCCGAGGCGGGCCTGATCAGCGGCATCTTCTACGCGGGTTACGTCGCGGCGACTCCCATCCTCACCAGCCTGACCGACCGGGTGGACGCGCGCCGCGTCTATCTGCTCGCCTGCGGTCTGTCGCTCGCCGGCGCGGCGGGATTCACGCTGTTCGCGAGCGGGCTGTGGAGCGCGCTCTTCTTCCAGTTCCTTATCGGGGCCGGGCTCGGCGGCAGCTACATGCCGGGCCTGAAGATCCTGGCCGACCAGCTCGAAGGGCCGGTGCAGTCGCGCGCGGTCGGCTTCTACACTGCCAGCTTCGGCATCGGCTCGACGTTCTCCATCCTGGTCTGCGGCTGGATCGGTGCGGCGCACGGTTGGCACGCGGCGTTCACCTACGGCGCAGCGGGCCCGGTGCTGGCCGCGCTCCTCGTCAACCTCGTGATGCCGCGCGGACGCACGCGCGCGGCGGGCGAGCCACACCCGGCGGCTCTGCTCGATTTCCGGCCGGTGCTGAAGAACCGCAGGACGCTGCTCTACGTCATCGGTTACTCGGCACACAACTACGAGTTGTTCGGGCAGCGCTCGTGGATGGTGGCATTTCTTGTGTTCACCGCAACGCTGCAGCCGGCGGACGCGCCGATGCTGATCGGGGCGGCGACGCTGGCCGCCACCATCAACATGCTGGGGCCGGTGATGAGCGTGTCCGGCAACGAGCTCGCGATCCGCTTCGGCCGCACGCGCGTGATCTTTGCCTTCATGGGCGCCTCGGGCTTCCTTGCCTGCGTTCTGGGCTATACCGCCGCGCTGCCGTGGATAATGGTGTTCCTCATCATGTGCCTGCACTACGGCCTGATGCTGGGCGACTCGGCAGCGCTGACTTCCGGCGCGATCGCCTCGGCGCCACCCGACCAGCGCGGCGCGACGATGGCGGTCTACTCCTTCGTGGGATTCAGCTCGGCCGTGTTCGCGCCGCTGATTTTCGGCGTCGTGCTCGATCTCGCGGGCGGCAACCGCAGCGTCGTCGCCTGGGGCCTCGCGTTCGCCAGCATCGGCATCTTCGGCGCGCTTTCGCCGCTTGCGCGCTGGCTCTACCTGCGCCGCCCGGCGGGATAAAACCCGCCGCGCCTCGCCGTTAATCGGGCGGAGCCCGGGCTATTTTTTCGGGTCGCCCGCCGCAGCGGGGCTGATCACGATCTGCGCGGCGCTCAATGAGCCCTTGCGCGCATCATGGTCCGACGCGACCCGCAAGTAAGGATTGTCGCCGGTGTCCAGGATCCAGCCGACGAAATTGCCGCGCGCGTCGAACAGGTAACCGCTCGGTCCGGAGGCCAGCGTGCGCGCCTTTTCCCCGAAGATCAGGTAATAGCCCGATCCCCGGGATTCGAGCTTTACGGCCTGGTCGTATTGGGGCCGCCACTTTCGGAAATCGTCGAGTGTCTGGACGCTCCATGGCGGCTCGACGGCATTTTTCAATTCGTGGTCCCGGTAGATCATCCAGGCGACGGGCAGGGCGAGCAGTCCGGCCAGTATCAGGACGACTTCGACGACTCGGCGGAGTCGCGCCATCATGTGCGGGATTCCGCGTGGCTTCGCAGCCAGCGCTCCAGCCATTGCAGCGCCAGCGTCCGCAATTGCGCGCGCTCGGACGACGGCAGCCCCGCGGGATCGAAGCGGTAGCGGTAATGCAGTCGCGCAATCGTGAGCAGGGAATCCGTGTCGAGTCCGGCGGGCAGCCGGTCGCGGATGCGGGCAATCCAGGCCATAACGGTTTCTCCCTCGGTGCGCGCGAGCCCGGCTTGCGCCAGCGCACGCTCGATCTGGAACAGCTCCGAGTCCGCGCCCGGCGCGCGCGAAGGCTCCGCATCCTGCTTGCCGCCGCGCCCGCCGAATATCATGAGCTTGCGCTGGCGATAGAGCCGCCAGCCGAACCAGAAAGCGACAAGTAGCGCCACGCCCGCGCTGATGGCGGCGACCCGGTCTTCGTCCCGCGCGCCGGCGCCGAGCTGCGCGAGGCGGAAACGCGCCCATGCCCACAGGTCGGAAACCGGTGCCCACCACGACGCCTCGTTGTTTTCGATCACGGCCCAGGAGGGCGGCGTCGTGTCGATCTCGACCCAGCGTCCATCGACCCAGGCGCTCGCCCAGGCGTGCGCGTGGCGCACGCGCACGATGTAGGCGTCCTCGAGCTTGCTGTACTCCTGCGCCGAGAACCCGGTGGCATAGCGTGCCGGCACGCCTGCGGCCCGCAGCAGCAGCACGGTCGCGGTGGCGTAATACTCGCAATGGCCCGCTTTTGTCCGCAACAAGAAGTCGGCGAGCGCGGAGCGCGCGCCGGCCCCCGAATGCTGGTAGGTGGTGTACTTGAAGCCGTCGGCGAAGTAGCCCTTGACCGCTTCGGCGACCGCGCCGGGCGCCCGGCTTGCGAGTCCAAGCCGCTCGGCGATCTCATCGAAGAGCTTGCGTTCGCTCTGCGGGATCCGCAGGTCGTCGTCGTTGGGGGCGCCCTCGGTGCCGGCTCCCAGCGTTCCGACGTAAGAGAAATAGCCGGGTGGCAGCTCCGCCTGCACCGTGCCCAGGCGGTTTCGCTTGAGGCCGAGCGCCTTGAGTTCACGCACTTCGACGGTGCGGTTCGGCAGGCTCAGCACCGGATTGCCGCGCGGCGAATAGTCGTACACCGTCACGCGCGCGGTGGTCGGTACCGCATCGCGGACCAGTGTCCAGGGCGCAGTTGCGTCCGGCGGCCGCACCACCTGCAGCGGTGCGTTGCGCGCAGCCCAGGAGCCGCCGAAGTAACCGTTGTAACTCGCGCGATGAAGCAGCAGCGGGCTGCCGGGATCGCCTTCGATTCGCACGCGCAGCACGATCGCGTTGTCCTCCTTCAGCTCGCCGATGTGGCCGAGATCGGTGCGTGTGCGGTACGGGTCGGTGCGAGCACCGCTGCCGCCGATCCATTCCGGCACGACTTCTTCCAGCCACGTTTGCGTCCGGTACAGTCCGAGGTGGACGCCGTAGCCGGCGCCGGCCGTCGCAGCGAGCAGCACGATCCACAGCGCGACCGGATAGCGCCGGGGCCGCGCGGACCACAGCGCCCATGCGACAAGCGCGGCGAGACCGGCATAGAACCACGGCCCGCGCGTAAGGGCCGCGGACGCGGCGACGACCCACACCGCGAGACAGGGGTAACCCAGGTTCAGCGCGTAGTGTTCCTCGGAGCCGGCCCGGCGCAGCGTCCATACGAAGGCCGCGACATCCACTTCACGCAGGTTGCCCCACGCCTGGGCGGCAGCGAGCGGCAGCAACAGCACCGGCAGCCACTGAAACAGCAGCATCAACGCGCGGGGATTGCCGAAAGTGAAGTAGAGGTAGCCACCGACCAGCAATACCAGCACGCTGCAAAAATCGGACAGGCGATTGAAATGCGCCTGCTCGATGTTCCAGCGCAGTGCGACGAAGCGCGGCGCCTCGAGCACGAACGCCGCCGCGACCGCGACCGGCCAGTAGCCGGTTTGCAGGCCCCACAGCAAACAGGCGGCGGCGAGCACTCCCGCGGGCGTGTTCATAACCGCGCCAGCCCTTCCTGGACCTTGCCGGGTTCGACTGTCAGGAGCCATGCCGGCGGGTCGGCGACCGGCTCGCGGGTCACCGCGATCGCCCGGAACGCGATGCCGTGGGACTGGAGTTGCCGCAGAAAGCTCGCGCGTTCCTCATCCCAGCCGAGGAGCACGCAGATGCAGCCGGTCAACGCGCCGCGCCGCGCCACCACGGCGTTGCCCAGCACGGAGAACGGCTTGTCGCGGCACGGCTGGACGCCGGCGAGGATTTCGAGAAGATTCCCCGTCTGCATCTGCCCGCGGCCTGCCGTATAGGTATAGGCCTCGGGACCGATGAACATCAGGTCGAGCAGGCACTCGCGCGTATCGATGGTGTAGGCGAAGGACGCGGCGATCGAAACGGCTTCCTCGAACGCCCGCTCGTCGCGCACGGCCGCGAAGGTGTCGAGGACGAGCGCGTGCCGCTCGAAATATTCGTCCTGGTATTCCTTGACGATCGGCCGCGCCGTGCGCGCGAACGATTTCCAGTGGATGCGCTGGAGCGGATCGCCGGGGCGGTAGTCGCGCAGCCCGACGAATTCCTCCGAGTCGCCGACCGAGGTGGCGAGCGTCACGCCGCCGGGCTGGTAGCGCCGCGAGCCGGGGAGGGTGAGCGGGGGCAGCGTGTAGCGTCGCGGCAGCACGGTGAAATTCGAACGCTGCGGCACGCGCGCGAGCGCCTTGACCAGGCCCAGCGGGTCGGCGCGCCCGACGATGAGACCGTGGCTGTGGGCGACCCCGCGCTTCAAGGCCAACGCCTCGATCTCGACTTCGATGGTCGCACCTGGGGTGAGCGCGGGCACCGGCCGCTCCGGGACGTGCGCGAGCTGGTTGGCGCTGACCAGCCGTTTCCATTTGCGATAGGTCGGGATGCCGATGGCCGCGTTGTAGGCATCGTGCGTGGGTCGCGGATCGGCGAAGTCCTCGCGCAGCGACAAGCCGTCCATCGCCGTGGTGCCGGAATTACTTACCCGCACGCGATAGGTGAAGCGTTTCCCCGCGGTGGCCAGGCGCGGCAGTATCCGCTCGACGTTGACGCGTGTGCTCAGGAACGGCAGGCACAACACCGCCACCATCACCAGCGAGGCGAGCAGGCCGAACGCCTGGTAGGCGACGCTCTGGGTAGTGTCGACGCCGACTGCACCGGTCACGACGATGCCCGAGAGCACCAGGGCGCCGGCAGCGGTAAAGCGCCGGTTCGCCCAGTAGGTGACGCCGGTTACGAAACGAAAGACGAGATACGAAGGCCGCTTCAGCGCCATTGCGGCACTTCTACGCTGGAACGCGGATGGTGCGTAGCACTTCGTCAACGACCTGTTGCGCGGTGGCGCCGGAGAACTTCGCCTGCGGGTCGAGTACCAGGCGGTGCGCCAGCACCGGCGACGCCATTTCCCGGATGTGGTCGGGCGTGACGAAATCGGCGCCGTCGATCAACGCGAGCGCCTGCGCAAGGCGCGCCAGCGCGAGCGCGGCGCGCGGCCCGGCGCCGAGTTGAACCGAGGGCCGATCGCGCGAAGCGCGCACGATGTCGACCGTGTAGCGCTTCAACTCGGGGGAAAGCCTGACCGCCTTCACCGCCGCCTTCAACCGACGCACGTCGTCGACGGAGACGCGGGTGCTGATCCGCTCGAGCGGATGTTCGAGCTCTTGCGCAGTGAGTATCCCCACTTCCTCGTCGGCGCTCACGTATCCCAGCGCGAGGCGAACGGCAAACCGGTCCATCTGCGCTTCGGGCAGCGGATAGGTGCCGCGGAACTCGACCGGGTTCTGCGTGGCGATGACGAAGAAGAGGTCGTCGAGCAGGTGCGTCTTGCCCTCGACGCTCACCTGGCGCTCGGCCATCGCCTCGAGCAGCGCCGATTGCGTGCGCGGGCTCGCGCGGTTGACCTCGTCGGCGAGCAGGATCTGGGTGAAAACCGGCCCGGCATGGAACTGGAACGACTGGTCGCGCGGGTTGAACACCGAGACGCCGAGAATATCGGACGGCAGCAGGTCGGGCGTGAACTGCACGCGCCGGTAGTCGGCGCCGATGGTGCGTGCGAGCGCCTTGGCCATCGTGGTCTTGCCGGTGCCGGGGTTGTCCTCCAGCAGCACGTGCCCCCCGGCGAGGAACGCCGCGAGAATGTTACGGATCGAGGCGGCCTGGCCGGACATCACTTGCGCGATGTTGCTGGTGATGGCCGTAACCAGCGCGCGAGTGCCGGCAGCGTCGTGTGTGGAGGCGTCGTTCACCGTGAACCCCTTTCTCGGGATGGCGCGACGCGGCCCGCAGTGCCGGGGCGCCGGCGCGTCACATCATAGCGCAGCGGGAGAGCGGGCCGCCCGCCCGGTTCCTCAGCCGGGTTTGGGGCCGGTGTAGAACGCCGGCCAGCGCTCGAGCACGGCCGGGGCGTCGTCCTTGTAAACGTGGCAGGAGTTCAGCTGGTAGGGCTTTTTCGTTTGCGGCTTGCCCGCGTTGCGCGCCTGGCGCGCGCGGTTGGTGGCCTGGAACGCGGTGGTGCCGAGCGGGCCGAGCAGCTCGACCAGGTGGGTGCAGCCTTTTACGCCGCCGACGCGCTCGGCGATCTGCTTTCTCCAGCCCGGACCGATGGTGAGGCCGGCCAACGCCTTGAAGTTGGGCGTGATGTTGCCGCAGACCGGGTACGGACCTTCGTCGGTTATCGCCTCGATTTCGTGGATCTTCATGTCGAGGTCGATCGTCACGCGCAGCCACATGTCGTGCACCGGCTGGCCCGGCTGGCGCTCGCGCCCGCCGTGGTGGCGCGTGTGCACGACGGACTTGGTGTCGGTCAGGTGCGCCTCGATGTCCCACAGGCCGTCTTCGCGCTCGTAACCCTGGCAGGCGATGGCGCGCGTGTGAATCAATTTACGCGGGGCGGGACTTGGTAGCGGCATGGATGCAGGCTCCAGTATGTGTTCAATTTCCCGGCAGGCGGCTCGCCTCGACGATGCGGCGCGTCTCGATCATTGCCATGACGCGGCGCCGCTCCGCCGGCGAATAGCGTTCCCAGTACGAAATTTCCCGTAATGTGCGCAAGCAGCCGACGCAATAACCCGTGACCTGGTCGATCCGGCAATCCCGGACGCACGGCGATTCGAGCGCCGCTTCTTCCATCACGCCGCCTTGGCGGCTATGGCTTTTGCTGCCCGCGAGTTGGTGGGCCTGCCGAGCTTGCCGCAGATGTAATCGCCCGCGGCGATCAGCTTCGAGATGTCCACCCCGGTCTCGATGCCGAGGCCGTCGAGCAGGTAGAGCACGTCCTCGGTGGCAACGTTGCCGGTCGCGCCCTTGGCGTAGGGACAGCCGCCCAAGCCGGCGACCGACGCGTCGAAGGTCGGCACGCCGCATTCAAGTGCGGCATAAACGTTGGCGATCGCCTGGCCGTAGGTGTCGTGGAAATGTCCGGCGAGGCGCTGCGCGGGTATGTGCTTCATCACCGCCTCGAACACCGCCCGCGTTTTGCCGGCGGTGCCGGTGCCGATAGTGTCGGCGATGGTGATCTCGTAGCAGCCCATCGCGTCCAACTCGCGCGCAACGCGCACCACCGCATCGGGCGCGACCTCGCCCTCGTACGGGCAGCCGAGGCACACCGAGATGTCGCCGCGCACCTTGAGCCCCAGCGCGAGCGCTTCCTTCGCGACCTCGGCGAAGCGGGCGAGCCCTTCGGCGATCGAGCAGTTGGTGTTCTTGCGCGAGAACGCTTCCGTCGCGGCGCCGAACACCACCACTTCCGTGGCTTTTGCGGCGAGCGCCGCGTCGAGCCCCTTCTTGTTGGGCACCAGCACGGGGTACGACACACCGGGCTTGCGGCGGATCGCCGCCATCACCTGCGCGTTGTCTGCCATCTGCGGCACCCACTTGGGCGAGACGAAAGCGGTCGCCTCGATCACCGCCAGCCCCGCGTCCTGCAGGCGGTGGATCAGCTCGACCTTGACCTCGGTCGTGACCGGCGCGGCTTCGTTCTGCAGCCCGTCGCGCGGGCCGACTTCGACCAGCTTGACTCGCTTGGGCAGGCTCATTTCTTCCTGGGCCTGGCTTTTTCCGACGCTGGGGTAGACCACGCGGTCTTGCGTTTCTCGAGGAAGGCGGACAGCCCTTCCTGTGCCTCGGGCGTGGCGCGGATCCCGGCGATTCGTGACGAGACCATTTCCATCAGCTTGTCATCGATGCGGGAGGCGGCGACTTCCGGAATCAGCTTCTTGACGGCGACCACCGCGCTGGGGCCGCTCGAGTAGAGGTTCGCCAGCATGCGGCCGACGACGGCGTTCAACTCCGGCTCCTCGCAGATGTCGTGCACGAGCCCGGTGCGATACGCCTCGGCAGAATCGAACTCCTCGCCCGAGAGCATGTAGCGGTGGGCGTAGCGCTCGCCGATAGCGGCGATCACGAAGGGGCTGATCATGGCCGGGATGATGCCGAGCTTCACCTCGGACAAGCGGAACGTCGCGCCGCGCTCGGCGATCGCGATATCGCAGGCGCAGACGAGGCCGACGCCGCCGCCGCGCACCGCGCCGCGCACGCAGGCGATCGTCGGTTTCTCCAGCGCGTGCAGCGTCTGCAGCATCAACGCCGAGGCGCGGGCGTTCTCCAGGTTCTTCTCGCGCGAGAGCTTCGCGGTCTTTTTCATGTGCTCGATGTCGGCACCAGCGCAGAAATTGCCGCCCGCGCCGGTGAGCACGATCGCACGCACCTTGTCGTTTGCCTCTAGCTTCTTCAGCGTCGCGGTCAGCGCTTCGACCATCTCCGGGTCGAAGGCGTTGCGCACCTCGGGACGGTTGAGAAGGACGGTCGCGTTGCCGTCGGCGTCGATCTGGGAGATAACTTTCTGGGCCATTTCATTCTCGCGTAAACGGGCAAGGCGCACATTATAGCCGCGCCCCGTCTGGAAAATGCGCGGTCACATCCTGAACACGCCGAAGCGCGTCTCCTCGATCGGCGCATTGAGGGTGGCGGCGATGCCGAACGCGAGCGTGCGCCGGGTGTCTTTCGGGTCGATGATGCCGTCGTCCCACAGCCGCGCGGTGGCGTAGTAGGCGCTTGATTGGCGCGCGTACTGCTCGAGGATAGGCGCCTTGAACGCCTCTTCTTCTTTCTGGCTCCACGACTTGTCCTGTTTTTCCAGCGCGTCGCGCTTCACCTGCGCGAGCACATTCGCCGCCTGCTCGCCGCCCATGACGGAAATCCGCGAGTTGGGCCAGGTCCAGAGAAAGCGCGGCGAGTACGCGCGCCCGCACATGCCGTAATTGCCGGCGCCGAAGCTGCCGCCGACGATGACCGTCAGCTTCGGCACGCGCGCGCACGCAACCGCGGTAACGAGTTTCGCGCCGTCCTTGGCGATGCCGCCGTGCTCGGCTTTCTTGCCAACCATAAAACCGGTAATATTTTGTAGAAAAATCAAATGGATACGGCGCTGGCAGCAGAGCTCGACGAAATGCGCGCCTTTCTGCGCCGACTCCGAGAACAGGATGCCGTTGTTGGCGAGGATGCCGACCGGGTGGCCGTCGATTTGCGCGAAGCCGCACACCAGCGTCGGCCCGTAACGCGCCTTGAACTCGTCGAACTCGCTCGCGTCTACGATGCGCGCGATGATTTCACGCACGTCGAACGGCGTGCGCGCGCTCTGCGGGATCACGCCGTAGAGTTCCTCGGCGTCGTAGAGCGGCGCGCGCGATGCGCGGGCCGCGGCGGCGGTGCCGGGCAGGTTCGCCACCGCGCGGCGCGCGAGTTCCAGCGCGTGGCGGTCGTTTTCGGCGAGATGGTCGGCGACCCCGGAGATGCGCGTGTGAACGTCGGCACCGCCCAGCTCCTCCGCGGTCACGATTTCGCCGGTCGCGGCCTTCACCAGCGGCGGGCCGGCGAGGAAGATGGTGCCCTGGTCCTTCACGATGATGGTCTCATCCGACATCGCGGGCACGTACGCGCCGCCGGCCGTGCACGAACCCATCACGGCCGAGATCTGGGCTATGCCTGCAGCCGACATGTTGGCCTGGTTGTAGAAGATGCGGCCGAAATGCTCGCGATCGGGGAACACCTCGTCCTGGCTTGGCAGGTACGCACCGCCGGAATCGACGAGATAGATGCACGGCAGACGGTTCTCGAGCGCGATTTCCTGCGCCCGCAGGTGCTTCTTCACCGTGAGCGGATAGTAGGTGCCGCCTTTCACCGTGGCGTCGTTGGCGATCACCACGCATTGCCGGCCGCTGATGGATCCGACTCCGGTGATGAGCCCGGCGGCGGGCACGGGCTCACCGTACGCTTCCCACGCCGCGAGCGGCGAGAGCTCGAGAAACGGCGCGCCGGGGTCGAGCAGCGCCGCCACGCGCTCGCGCGGCAAGAGCTTGCCGCGGCCCTGGTGTCTCTTGCGCGCTGCCGCATCTCCGCCCGCGCGCGCTTGCGCCAGCCGTTCGTTCAGCTCCTCGAGCTGCACGCGCGCGGCCTGCGCCGAGGCCTTGAATTCCGCGGACGCCGTTTTCAACTTGGACTTGATGACAGCCATGGCGCTCCAGTCAGGCGTGCTTCAGTTCCGCTTCGTAGACGTAAAGTGTCTCCGGGTCGAAGCACGCGAACAGGATTTTCTCGGGTACCGCGCTCGCGGCGATGAAGCCCGTGCACTCGCGCACGGCGACCTTCACTGCGAGCTCGAGCGGGTAGCCGTAGACGCCGCAGCTGATCGCGGGGAACGCGATGGTCTTCAAACCGTGCTCGAGGGCGAGCTTCAGGCTCTCGCGGTAGCAGGAGGCGAGAAACTCCGGTTCTCCGCGCTTGCCGCCGCTCCACACCGGTCCCACGGTGTGGATGACGTGCTTCGCGGGCAGCTTGTAGCCCCGCGTGATCTTCGCCTGGCCGGTCGGGCAGCCGCCGAGCGCGCGGCATTCCTCCAGCAGCTCGCGCCCCGCCTTGCGGTGGATGGCGCCGTCCACGCCGCCGCCGCCCAACAGCGTCGTGTTCGCCGCGTTCACGATCGCGTCCACCGCGAGCGTCGTGATGTCGATCTGCCAGGCTTCGAGCCGCATATCACCATTTGGCGCCGAGCCACTTGTCGACCTGATCGAGGCGGTCGGAGCCCCAGAACGGCTCGCCGTCCACCACGATGTAGGGGGAACCGAACACGCCGCGCTCGATGGCGGCGTCGACCTCGGTCTTCAACCGTTCCTTCACCGCCGGGTCGTTCAACGCCTGCGTGAGATCGGCCTTGTCCACGCCGAGCTTGGCGGCGACGTTGCCGGTCACCTCCGGATTGGAAATGTCGCGGTCCTCGGCGAAATAGGCGCGGTAGAGCGCGTGCGCAAGTTGCTTCGCCAGCGCCGGGTCCCTGTCGCCCACCCAGTAGAAAGCGCGCGCCGGCGCGGTCGTGGCGATCGGGAACCTGGAGGGAAGCTTGAACGGCACCTTGAGCAGCCGCGCGCTGCGCGCAAGGTCGTGCGCGGAGTAACTGCCTTTCATCGGGATCGTCGGCAGCGGCTGGCCGCCGGTGATCTTGAACACCGCCCCCAGCAACATCGGCCGCCACGTGACCGTGCGCCCGTGCTTTGCCGCGAGCTCGTCTATCTTCTCGCTGGCGAAGTAGCCGTAGGGGGAGGAAAAATCGAAATAGAAATCGATTGGATTTGCCATGAATCCCTTTTCCGCACGTCCTAGTCGATGCGTTCCAGTGCGATGGCGGTTGCTTCGCCGCCGCCGATGCACAGTGCCGCAATGCCGCGTTTCATCCCGCGCTTCTCGAGCGCGCCAAGCAGGGTCACCATGATGCGTGCCCCGGAAGCGCCGAGGGGATGCCCGAGCGCGCACGCGCCGCCGTGCACGTTGACCTTGTCGTGCGGCAGTTCCAGGTCGTGCATCGCCGCCATCGCCACGACCGCGAACGCTTCGTTGATCTCGAAGAGGTCGGTGCTCTTCGCGTTCCAGCCGGTTTTCTCGAAGAGCTTCTTTACCGCGCCGACGGGCGCGGTGGTGAACCACTGCGGTTCCTGCGAGTGCGTGCTGTATGCGACGATCTTCGCCAGCGGCGCAATGCCGCGTTTTTGCGCTTCCGACAGCCGCATCAGCACCATCGCCGCGGCGCCGTCGGAGATGGAACTGGAATTGGCCGGCGTTACCGTTCCGTCCTTGCGGAACGCGGGCTTCAACTGCGGGATCTTGTCGAGATTGGCTTTAAGCGGTTGCTCGTCCTGCGCGACGGTAGTCGCACCCTTGCCGCCCGCAATCGTGACCGGCGCGATCTCCTTCGCGAAGGCTCCGCCCTGGATCGCCTCCTGCGCGCGCTTGAGGGAGGTGATGGCGTAGCGGTCCTGCGCCTCCCGGGTGAAGCGGTACTTGTCGGCGCAGTCCTCGGCGTAGGTGCCCATCAGCCGCCCACGGTCGTAGGCGTCTTCCAGCCCGTCGAGAAACATGTGGTCTTTTACTTCGGCGTGCCCCAGGCGCATTCCCGCGCGCGCCTTCGGCAGGAGGTAGGGGGCGTTCGACATGCTTTCCATGCCACCGGCGACCATGACGTCGTTTACGCCGAGCGCGAGCATGTCGTGCGCCAGCATCGCTGCCTTCATGCCCGAGCCGCAGACCTTGTTGATAGTCGTGCAACCGGTGGCGGGCGGGAGCCCCGCGCCCAGCGCGGCCTGCCGGGCCGGCGCCTGGCCCTGGCCGGCGGGAAGAACGTTGCCGAGGATCGCTTCCTGCACCTGCTCCGGCTTCACGCCGGCGCGCTCCACCGCAGCGCGGATGGCAATCGCACCCAGTTCCGGCGCGGAGAGTGATTTGAGATCGCCCATGAATGCGCCCATTGGAGTGCGGGCGGAACTGACGATGACAATGGGGTCGTCTTTCATGGGCGAACTCCCTTAGCGGCGCAGCGCGGCGAGGCGATCGAGGCACTCGAGCGTTTCGGCTTCCAGCGCGGCGACCAGATCGGCTGCCGGCAGCGCTCGCGAAAGCGCTGCTGCCTGTCCTGCCCACATCGAAACGAAGTCGGGGTTGCCGGCCTTGGCCGAGGCCTGCCGCAGATTGCCAGTGAGGGCATTCTGCGCCGGAAACGGCAGTTGCGGCGCGTCACGCATCTCGCGCATGAAGCGGTTGGAGAGCCCGCGCGCAGGCTTGCCTGAAAATTTTTCCGTGACCAGCGTGTCATCTTCTCGCGCGGCGAGGAGGCTTTCCTTGTGGATGCGCGATGCGCCGCTCTCGGGGCAAGGAAGGAATGCGGTGCCGAGCTGTGCGCCCTGCGCGCCGAGCGCAAGCGCCGCGGCAATGCCGGCGCCGTCCATGATGCCGCCGGCGGCGACGACCGGCGTCTTGACCTTGCGCACGATTAGCCGCACCAGGGCGAGCGAGCCGGTCATGGTTTCGTAAGGATTGCGCAGGAAACTGCCGCGGTGACCGCCTGCCTCCGTCCCCTGCGCGATGATGAAATCCACGCCGAGGGATTCGAGCCGTTCGGCTTCGGCGACGCAGGTCGCGCTGGCGCCGACTCTTACGCCTTGCGACTGCAGGCGCCGCAAGTAATCCTGAGGCAGGTCCCCCAGGTGCCAGGTGAATACGGCGGGGCGAATGGCTTCGATCGCGCGCAGCTGCGCCTCCAGGTCGGGGGCGTACGGCGCGCGCACCGGCTCGGGAGGCGGCAGCCCGAGCTCTCGGTAGTAACCGGCGACGGCATCGATGGCTCCGCGTTGTGTCGCCGCGTCGATCGCAGCAGGTTGCTTGGAAGCGAACAGGTTCACATTGAAGGGCAAGTCAGTGTGCGCTCGCACCGCCTCGGCGTCCCGCTGCATGGCTTCCGGCTGGGTATACGCGGCGCCCAGGGAACCCAGCGCCCCGGCTTTGCTGACTGCTGCGGTCATGCCGGGGGTGGATGCACTTGCCATGGGCGCCTGAATGATCGGCAGGCGTATGCCTAGCCGGTCACAAAGGGGGGTATGCAGTTTTGCCATTTTCTCCTTTGCTTTCAGTGATAGTTAGTGGTCACTTCATAGGGGAATATGGAGCCAGTAGGGGCCGATTCGCCAGCTGCGCCAAGCCCCAGGGTCGCATCCAATGTTTCGCCCTTCCCGCCGCGTTCATTTCGTTTCATCGAACAATTCGCGGCCGATCAACCAGCGCCGAATCTCGGACGTTCCTGCACCTATCTCGTAGAGCTTGGCGTCGCGCAGCAACCGCCCGGTGGGCGAATCGTTAATGTAGCCCATGCCGCCCAAGCACTGGATGGCATCGAGCGCCATGCCGGTCGCCTTTTCAGCTGCAAACAGGATCGCACCGGCGGCATCCTTGCGCGTGACCCCGCCGTGGTCGCATGCGCGCGCCACGGCGTAAACGTAGGCGCGGCTCGCGTTCAGCGTGACTTACATGTCGGCGAGCTTGCCCTGCATCAACTGGAACTCGCCGATGGGCTGGCCGAACTGCTGCCGGTCGTGCACGTAGGGCAGCACGACGTCCATGCACGCCGCCATGATGCCGAGCGGACCT
>Ga0134127_10001187_pt1 | contig 19896 bp, 19 predicted proteins | sample KB31753_FD_96459 | JGI IMG/M metagenome (GOLD analysis project Ga0134127, IMG submission 96459) | Terrestrial soil microbial communities with excess Nitrogen fertilizer from Kellogg Biological Station, Michigan, USA - KB3-175-3 | ecosystem: Environmental > Terrestrial > Soil > Unclassified ... | reverse complement strand
CTAACTAGAATTATCTGGGTCTGTGTAGCGCGAAGGTGATGGCCCGGGAAGCCTGCGTAGCATGGCCGGTGGCCTCCTTGGGTGGCAAGAATAGCCGAGATGGCGCATCGTTCGCCATGGGGTGGGGTGGGTCCGGGAGGGATAGGCAGACCTGTGTAGCGCGCCGGAGAGTGCGGGGTCGGGATGGCGGGCCACGGAGTTTCGGCGCCCTTTGGGGCAGCCCCCTTACGGCAGCAGGCGCAGCAGCAGGTGAATCGCGTAGAGGGCGCCGCCGGCGAGCCCGCCCACCACGGTGCCGTTGACGCGGATGTACTGGAGGTCGTCCCCCGCGTGCTCCTCGATGAGGCGCACCGCGCCCTCGGGCCCCAGCGCGTGGACGCCCCGCTCGATGAAGCGCGCGATCCGGTCGTGGTAGCGCTCGATCAGGCCGATCACCCGCGCCTTGACCCACCGGTCGAGGCCCTGCCGCAGGGCTTCGTCGGTGGCAAGCTGGCGGCGCAGCCCGTCGAGCCGGGTGGTGACCCAGGCCACCACCTCGGACTGCTCGCTCGCGAGATCCGAGACGAGGGCGCGCCGGAGACCGCCGGCGGCGTCCTCGATGAGCCGGGTCACCTCCACGCTCGCGATCAGCTCCGTCTTCGCCGCCTCCACGCGCGCGGCCAGGTCGGCATCGCGGCGCAGGCGCTCGGGGAGGGCGCCGATCACCTCGACGAGGCGCCGCCGCATCGGATCGGCGGGGTCGGCGGCCACCTTGCGGATGGCGCCGTGAAGGGCGCCGACCAGCCGGTCGCGGTTGATCAGGCCGAAAGCGTCGGCCAGCCCGAGCAGGAGCCGCGGGTAGGTGCCCATCTTCTCGCGATAGCCCGCCAGCACCTCGTCCACCAGCTCGCCCACCGCGGCGCGGAAGTCGGGCCGATCCAGCGCGTCGCCGAGGGCGCCGGCGAGCGCCTCGATCGCGCGCTGGTCCCAGCCCTGGCGCTGCGCGATCTCGATGGCCCGGGCCAGAAGGGGGGCCAGGGGTTGGCCGAGGAGGAGTCGGCGCAGCCAGCCCACGATGTCCGCGGTGGCGGCGGGCGAGAGCTGATCCGCCGTCCAGCGCGCGGCCGCGCGCAGCACGGCCTCGAGATCCTCGGGCTTCACGCGGTCGGCGGCGCGCGCGAGGAGATCGGCGATATCGAAGCGCGCCACCTCGCGCGCGACGTAGTCCTTGGTCAGCACGCGGTCGCCGACCATGGTGCCGACGCGCTCCGCCATCAGCTCCCAGTTGGCCGGGATGAGCGCGGTGTGGGGAATGGGTAGCCCGAGCGGGCGGCGGAAGATCGCGGTGACGGCGAACCAGTCGGCGAGCCCGCCCACGATGCCCGCCTCGGCGATGGCGAGGATCCAGCCACCCCACCAGGAGGCGCGGAAAGGGAAGGACGCGATGGCCACGAGGACGGCCGCCACGAGGACGATCATGGCGAGCCGGCGCTGGCGTGGGGCGGGAGAGCTCACGGGGTCGCCCACATTATCGTGTGCATTATCAGGTGAATAGCCTGAATTGACTCTATGCGTTAAATTATGGTTGACACTATGACGCGATGTGTTAGTTTAGCCACGACAACAGGGACCGACCGGGTCCCCCAAACCCAAGCCGGCGGAGGCCGGAGAAGAGAAGGAGACGCGCAATGCAGACCCCCACCACCGTGAAGGACAAGGTTCTGGACGCCGTGTCGGCTTATGCCCAGGCCAATGAGCGGGTGATCGGCGAGCTCGTGGAGCTCGGGTCTTCGGCCGCCCGCGAGGGCGTCAAGACCTACCTCGAGCTGCAGGCGGCGGCCCTCGAGGCCGCCCGCGAGATCACCCTGCCGGGCCTTCCCCAGGCCGACATGCTCGATGAGCTCCGGCGCGATCCGCTGGCCTGGTACCGCAAGGGCCTCCAGGCCGTGGCCGATGGGACGCAGCGGGCCACCAAGCTCGTCGAGACGAATGCCCAGATCGTCGCGCGCAATGCCGAGCACTTCCAGGCTTCCGCGGAGAAGACGGTGAAGGAGCTCGAGGGGGCCGGCAACACGTACGCGAACCGGATGCGCGAAATCTACGCCCGCTAGCCCGTTTGGGGTAGGGGACCGGTGACGAGCCGGTCCCCTACCATCGCCGGCTCCGCCGCCGGGGCGGCAGGACGCCGCGCGCTGTCGGCGCGCCCGGCCGCGTCGCGGAGCTCGGCGAAGGACGCCTTCAGGCATTCGACGTAGAGCCAGACGTCGGGGACGAGGCGCGGATCGGTGGTCACCCCGATGGTGAGCCGCTGGTCGTAGGTGAGGATCGCGTTGCAAAGCCCCACGTCCCCGGCGAGGGGCAGGAGCGGGTACCAGCCGATGAGCCGCCGTCCCGAGAGGAAGAGCGGGATCTGCGGTCCGGGCACGTTCGTGGACACGGTATTGAGCAGCGTGTTGGGGATCGAGAGCTGCCCGGCCACCGCGGCCAGCGCGGGTGGCACCTGCTCCAGCAGATTGGTCATCTCGTAGAGCCCGCCCGCCTGGTCCTGGGTCTTGAGCCGCTCCATCGCCTCGCGCTCGGCGGTGAGCCGCGCCACCGGGTCCAGGATGCCCACGTGCAGCGGGGCGAAGATCATGGACACGAGATTGCCCAGGGCGCCGCGCTGATCGGGCCGGCGCATGCTCACCGGGCACATCGCACGGAGCTCCACCCCGTCGGTGGGAAGGCCCAGGGCGCGGAGGTAGCGGCCCAGCCCCCCCGCGATCACCGCCAGCACCACGTCGTTGACGGTGCCGCCCAGGACGGACTTCACGTGCCGGAACTCACCGAAGGAGAACTCCGCCCAGCCGAAACGGCGGTCCGCTCCGATCGTCCCGTTGAACGGCACCCGCGGCGCGGGGCGGAGCACGTTCGGGGCGGACGACGTGACGGCGCTGGCCAGCTGCCGGACACGTGCTTCGAGCTCGGTGGGACGGAGGAGCCGGAACGTCTCGTCGGTCGCGATCCGCGCCACCTCGGTGAGACGGTCGCGCACCGAGTCCTGCAGCAGGGTGAGGGGATCGGGGACGGGCTGGGGCTGCCAGGGCGCGGCGGGCGGCTCCGGGGGCGCCGCATCCGGCTTGAGGTCATGGAGCACCATGGTGAGGTCCACGCCGGAGACCCCGTCGATCATGGCGTGGTGGATCTTCCAGATCACCGCGGTATTCCCGTCCGCCCGCCCATGCACCACGATGAGCTTCCACAGGGGGTGGTTCCGGTCGAGCATTCCCGCGAACGCGCGGCCGCCCGCTTCCGACAGGACTCGCTCGTCGCCCGGCGGGGGCAAGGTGATCTCCGCCGCGTGGTTGAGGATGTTGAAGTCCGGATCGTCCTCCCAGGTGGGATGGGCGAGCCCGAAGGGCGGGAACACCACCTTCTGGCGATAGCGCGGAAGGAGGTGGAGCCGTGCGTTCAGCGCCTCGGTCAATGCCTCCAGCGACAGCCGCCCCTCGTAGATCATGCAGCCGCCCACGTGCATGGGCAGGGTCGGCTTCTCGGTGTAGAGGAAGGTGGCGTCGACGGAGGTGAGACGGCGATTGAGCTCGCGAGCCCCCACCAGGGCGATCCCTAGCCGCGGGTCCCGGCGGAAGAAGCGGACCGGTCTACCGCCGCGAGATGCGTGGCGATGAGCCGGTACACGGCGGGATTGACGACGAGACCGATGTGGGTGCCCGACACCTCGAAGTCCGTCGCGGCATCGCCGGTGATGCAGTACCGCCAGTCCACGATGCCGTCGGAGCGGGTATACACCGCGATCTGCGGGATCGAGGACGGGAAGGGCGCCATGAGCCCACCGACCGCCGGGCACGCGCAGTAGCCCGTATAGCAGTCCGGCTTGTCCTCACGCGTCCGGCTCAGGCGGTCGCGAACGCGGTCGGAGGCGAAGAGCACGAGCGGATGCCCGCGGATCCCGCGGAACGGGGAGCCCAGCGTCGTCACGGAGGCGACGAGGTCGGGGCGCCGCGTCGCCGCGGAGCGCGCCAGCAGCCCGCCGAGGCTATGGCCGATGAGGTGCACCGGCCGCCCGGTCGCGGCGCGCGCCGCCTCGATCGTGACGAACAGGCGATCGGCGATGACGTCGAGGCACTCCGCGTTGCGGCCCACACCGGAGAGCTGAGGGCGGTAACCGATCCGACCCAGCCACGCATGGATCTCGAAGAGGTACCAGTCGCTGGCGAGGAAGCCCGGCACGAGCACCACCGCCGCGCCGTCACCGCGCGGCACTCCGCAGCCGTAGAAGAGCGGGGACGTCCGGAGCGAGACCCAGTCGAGCCCGGCCAGCGCTTCCCGCCAGATCGGCAGCGGCGCCGGCTTCTGATCCTTCACGAAGGGCGAGGACGCGGGGGTCGTCATGTGCGCGATTGCAATCGCATCCATGGCCAATGTAACACGGAGTCATCTGCTACCATACGCGCCATGCGCGCCGCGCTTCTCCACGGCCCCCGCGATCTGCGGGTGGAGACCATCCCCGACCTCGTTCCCGGCCCCGGCGAGGTGGTGGTGCGCGTGCTCGCGGTGGGACTGTGCGGCACCGACTACAGCATCTGGAGCGGCGCGCGCCCGGTGCGATACCCCCTGGTGATGGGCCACGAGTTCATCGGCCGGGTGGCCGCGGTGGGCGAAGGCGTGACGGGCATCGCGCCCGGCGTCAAGGTCGCGGTGGAGCCGAACTACTCGTGCGGCGAGTGCGCGCTCTGCCGCGAGGGGAATCGCAATCTATGCCTCGCGCGCACCGCGGTGGGCATCGACGTGGACGGTGGGCTCGGCGAGCAGGCGCGGCTTCCCGCGCGGGTGTGCTGGCCCGCGCCCGCGGACCTCTCGGACGATCAGCTTCTCCTCGCCGAGCCGCTGGCGGTGGTCACGCGCGCGGTGGGCCGCGGCGCCGCCGCCGCCGGGGAGACGGCGGCGGTGCTGGGGGTGGGCACGCTCGGGCTCCTGGCCATCCAGGTGCTGCGCGCCCGCGGCCTCTCCGTCCTCGCGGTGGGCCGGAGCGAGGGGCGGCTCGAGGTGGCGCGGGCGCTCGGCGCCGCCGCCGCGGTGAGCACCGCCACCGGCTCGGCGGTGGCGGCGGCGCGCGCGCTGTCGGGTCGCGAGGGCGTGGACCTGGTGATCGAGACGGCGGGCAGCGCGGAAGCGGTGGGCCAGGCGGTGGAGCTGGCGCGCCCCGGCGGGCGCGTGGTGCTCACCGGCCTGCCGCACCAGCCCTCGGCGGTGGAATTCTTCTGGGTGGTGCGCCGTGAGCTGACCATCCTGGGCTCGATGATCTACCAGACGGAGTTTCCGGAGGCGATCCGCCTCCTGGCCTCGGGCGCGGTGCGGACGGAGCGGCTCCTCACCCATCGCTTTCCTCTCGCGGACGCGCAGGGCGCCTTCGACGCGCACCGCTCGCCGGGGTCCATCAAGATCGCCGTGTTTCCCTGAGGAGTCCTCATGCCCTTCGCCACGCTCAACGGCAATCGCGCCCACTACGAAACCTACGGTCAGGGCGACCCGGTGCTCCTCGTGAGCGGTCTCGGCGGACCGGCGGTGGGCTGGCTGCTCCAGGTCAAGGATCTCTCCGCGCGCTACCAGGTCATCACCCTGGACAACCGGGGCGTGGGCGAGACCGAGCGGGGTGACCTGCCCTCCTATCCGACGGCGTTGCTCGCGGACGACGCGGCAGCGCTGCTCGACCACCTGGGGGTGGCGCGCGCGCACGTGGTGGGCGCCTCCATGGGCGGCACCATCGCCATGGAGCTGGCCATCCGGCACCCCAAGCGCGTGCGCAGCCTCTCCATCTGCTGCAGCTGGGCGCAGGGTGACGCGCGATTCATCGACGTGCTGCGCTCGTGGATGGCGCTCGCGCCGCATCTCAGCCTCGAGGACCGCTTCCGCCACGTCCTCTTCCCCTGGCTCTACACGCCGGCCTTCCTCTCCGACGAGGCCGCGGTGGCCGAGGCGCTCAAGAGGTCGCTCGCCTATCCGCATCCCACCACGCCGGAGGGGCTCACGCGTCAGGGCCAGGGGCTCATCGCCTGGAACGGCACCCGGCTCAAGGAGATCCGCCGCATCAAGGCGCCCACCCAGATCCTGGTGGGAAAGGACGACATCCTCACCCCGCCCGCCTTCTCGCGCGCCCTCGCGGGGATGATCCCGGACGCCCGCTTCCGGATCCTCCCCGGCGCGCACGCGTTCCTCATCGAGGAGGCCCCCCGGCTCAACGGCGCGCTCATGGACTTTCTCAAGGGCATCAAGAAGTGAGCGAGGCGGGGCGACTGGCGGGCAAGACCGCCGTCGTCACCGGCTCCACGCGGGGCATCGGGCTCGCCATCGCGAAGTCGTTCATTCGCGAGGGCGCGCGCGTGGTGGTGAACTCCCGGAGCCCTGCCGACTGCGAGGCGGTGGCCGGTGGTCTCGGCCCCTTCGCGGTGGCCCTCGCGGCCGATCTCTCGCGCTCGAACGATGTGCGCCGGCTCGCCCGCGAGTCGGAGGCGGCGCTGGGGGGCGCCCCCGACGTCCTCGTCAACAATGCGGGCCAGCCGCGCGTGGCTCCGTCGGAAGAGCTGCCGGAATCCGACTACCGCGACACGCTCGACCTGAACCTCAACGGGTACTTCGTCCTCAGCCAGGATGTCGCGCGCGGGATGCTGGCCCGCGGCAGCGGCGCCATCATCAATATCAGCAGCATCTTCGGCCTGGTCGCGGTGCCCCAGCGCCTGGCCTACTGCGTGTCCAAGGCCGCGCTGAACATGATGACCAAGGTGATGGCCATCGAGTGGGCGGCCCGGGGCGTCCGCGTCAACGCCATCGCGCCCGGCTACGTGGAGACCGAGTTCATCGGTGGCCTCATCGCGCGCGGCGTCCTCGATCCCACCAAGCTCGTCCAGCGCACGCCCATGGGCCGGCTGGGCAATTCCAACGAGATCGCGGAGGCGGCGCTCTTCCTGGCCACCCCCGCCGCCTCCTTCATCACCGGCGAGATCCTGACCGTGGACGGGGGGTGGTCCTCCTACGGTTTCCTGTAATTTCAAGAACCTCCGCGCCGTGTAAACATTAAGATACAGGGAGACGTCATACCGTCCGGAGCCGCGATGCGACGACCCTCCCGGGGCCTCATGCTGGTGCTGATGGCAGGCGGCCTTGCCGCTTGCTCCTCCGTCGCCCCCCCCGCCGCGACTCCTCGGCTCGAGCCGCCCCCCCGCTATCGCGTCACGCTGGCTCGCTCGACCCTGACCGCCGACCAGCAGATCGTCCACGTCCTGGGCCGCCTGGGCTATGGAGCGCGGCCGGGCGAGGTCGAGCGCCTGCGAGCGGAGGGGCTCTCGGCGTGGATCGAGCGACAGCTCGCGCCCGGGCGCATCTCCGACGAAGCCGTCGAGCAGGCGCTGGGGGCGTACCCCGTGCTCCCCCTCACCGCGGCCGAGCTCTACCGGGACTATCCGCCCGCGCGGCCCCAGGACGTCCAGAGATTCCAGGCCGGGCAGATGACGCCCCAGGAGATCCGCGAGGTCTTTCCGCCGAATCGACGGCCGGCGGTCATCACCGCGCAGCTCCAGGCGGCCAAGCTCACCCGCGCGGTGCTCTCCGAGCGACAGCTCGAGGAAGTCATGGTGGATTTCTGGCTCAACCACTTCAACGTCTACGCGCTGAAGGGGCCGGTGCGCTGGATGGTGCCCGACTACGAGCGCCGGGCCCTGCGCCCGCACGCGCTCGGCCGGTTCCGCGACCTCGTGGTCGCCACCGCGCAGCACCCCGCCATGCTCTATTACCTCGACAACTGGCTGAGCACGCGCGACGACTTCGTCCTGCCCCCGTCGCGAGGCGGCCGCAAGCTCGGCCTCAACGAGAACTACGCGCGAGAGCTGATGGAGCTGCACACGCTGGGAGTGGACGGCGGCTATACGCAGCAGGACGTGATCGAGGTCGCCCGCTGCTTCACGGGGTGGACCATCGATCGCCCGCAGCAGGGGGGCGAATTCCTCTTCCGCCCCGTGACCCACGATCGCGGCGAGAAGCGCGTGCTCGGCACCGTGATCCCGGCGGGGGGCGGGCAGGACGATGGCCTCGCCGTCATCGACCTCCTCGTGCGCCATCCGTCGACGGCGCGCTTCATCTCGACCAAGCTCGTCCGCCGCTTCGTGAGCGACGAGCCCCCGCCGGCCCTGGTCGAGCGCGCAGCCCGGACCTTCCGGTCCACCGGCGGCGACATCCGGGCCGTGCTCGTCACCATCTTCAGCGCGCCCGAGTTCATCTCCGCGGAGGCGCAGCACGCCAAGGTCAAGACGCCGCTGGAGGTGGTCGCCAGCGCCGCCCGGGTCCTGGGGGTGCGGCTCGAGTCGCCGGAGGAGGCCACCCAGGGTCGCGCCGCGGTGATGGGCGGGGGCGCCGTGCTCGCGCGCCAGGTGGCCGCGCTGGGTGAGCCGCTCTACGAGGCACAGGCGCCCACCGGCCATCCCGACGTGGCCGAGGCGTGGGTGAGCGCGAGCGCGCTGCTGAGCCGCATGAACTTCGCGCTCGCGCTGGCCCACAACCGGCTGCCGGGCGCGCGCGTCGAGCTGGCGCCGTTCCTCGAGGGCGTGGACCGGCGCCAGCCCGCGCAGGTGCTGGACCGGCTCCTCGCGGTGGTGCTCCGCGGCCAGGTCTCGCCGGACACCCGCCGCGTGCTCGGCGCGCAGCTCGAAAATCCGGAGATCGTCCGCGCCACCGCCGATGACCGCGGTCCGCGGAACACGGATGTGGAGAAGCTCACCGCCCTCGTGCTCGGCTCGCCCGAGTTCCAGAGGAGATAGCCCATGCACGGGTGCACGCGCCGCGCGTTCATGAAGGGAGGCGCGCTGAGCCTCCTGGGGCTCGGCGCCGGTCTGGGCGGCGTCCCGCGCTTTCTCGTGCGCGCCGCGTACGCGCAGGGCGCGGGCCCGCGCCCCAAGGTGCTGATCGCCGTGTTCCAGCGCGGCGCGGTGGACGGGCTCAGCATGGTGGTACCCCACGGCGATCCCGACTACTATCCGGCGCGCGGCGGCATCGCCATCGCGCGGCCGACCGCGGGCGCGTCGGACGCGACGCTCGACCTCGACGGCTTCTTCGGCCTGCACCCGGCGATGGCGCCGCTCCAGCCGCTGTGGGACGCGCGCCGGCTCGCGGTGGTGCACGCCTGCGGCTCCCCCGACACCAGCCGCTCGCACTTCGACGCGCAGGACTACATGGAATCGGGGACGCCGGGCGTGAAGAGCACTCCCGACGGCTGGCTGGCGCGGGGGCTCCAGGCCGCGCCGCGGCCCAGCCCGTCACCGTTCCGCGCGGTGGCCATGGGCTCGCGGCTGCCGCGCGTGCTCCGCGGGGAGGCGGGCGCGGTGGCCATGAACAGCATCGCCGACTTCGACGTGAAGTCCGATGCCGGGCAGGCGATGTCGGGCGGAGTGAACACGCGCCGCGGATTCGAGTCCATGTACGAGGGCGGGGTGCGCGATCTCCTGTACGGCACCGGCCGCGAGACCTTCGAGGCGGTGAAGATGCTCCGGAGCGTGAGCCCGGAGGGCCTGGCCCCCGCCAACGGCGCGCACTATCCCCGGGGCCGGTTCGGCGACAGCCTCCGGCAGATCGCCCAGCTCATCCGCGCCGAGGTGGGACTCGAGGTCGCATTCGCGGACACCGGCGGCTGGGACACCCACGCCGCCCAGGGCGCGGAGCGCGGGCAGCTCGCCAACCGGCTCACCGACTTCGCCCAGGGGCTGGCCGCGCTGGACCGCGACCTCGGCGACCGCATGGCCGACGTGGTCGTGCTCACCATGTCGGAATTCGGGCGCACCGTGCGCGAGAACGGCAACCGGGGCACGGATCACGGCCACGCCACCGCCATGATGGTGCTGGGCGGGCCGGTGCGCGGCGGCAAGGTGTACGGGCGCTGGCCGGGCCTCCGCCGCGAGCAGCTCTTCGAGGGGCGCGACCTCGCGGTGACCACCGACTTCCGCGATCTCTTCGCCGAGGTGGCTCGTCGCCATCTCGCCGTGCCCGCGACGGCGCCGCTCTTCCCGGGCTTCGCGGGGAAAGCGGCCGGTTATCCGGGGGTGCTCGTGTAGTATCGCGCGCATGTGGTTTCTCCTGGCGCTGGTCGCGGCGCTCTGTCAGGTGCTGCGCAACACGGTGATGAAGCGCCTGGGAGACAGCCTCGACGAGTACATCAACGTCTGGGGCCGCTTCACCTTCCTCCTCCCGTTCGCCGCCGCCTTCGTGGCCTGGCGCGGCGTGCCGCCGATCAAGCCGGGTTTCGTGCCGGCCTGTCTCGCCTTCGCGGTGTGCCAGACCATTTCCACCATGGCGCTGTCGAAGGCGCTCAAGCTGGGCCAGATCTCGATGGTGACCGCGCTGTGGAAGGTGAGCCTCCTGGTCCTGGTGGTGCTGGGCTATCTCACGCTGCACGAGGTGCCGAGCGCGCTCGGCATCGCCGGCATCGTCATCAGCATGTCGGGCGTCTACCTGCTCAACGTCAACCGGGCTCACCTCGCGTGGTGGGCGCCGCTGGCGGTCCTCTTCACCGACCGCGGCCTGCGCTACACGCTCCTGGCCGCGCTCTTCTTCGCGCCGTCGGTGGTCACCATCAAGTGGGCCATGCAGTGCTCGGATCCCTACATGGGAACCCTGGGCGGCTATCTGGCGGCCAGTCTCCTGGTGACGCCCATCGTGCTCGTCACGTCGCGCCGTCACTTCGCCGAGGTGCCGAAGCACTGGAAGGCCTTCGTGAGCTTCGGCCTCTTCGCCGCGCTCACCACGGTCAGCCAGGGCACCGCCTATCTCATGACCCTGTCCTCCTACGTGGAAGCGGTGAAGCAGGTCGAGATCCTCTTCGCCATGGCCATCGGGGTGTTCATCTTCGGGGAGAAGCAGAAGGTGCGGGACATCGCTCCCGGCGCGGTGGTGATGCTGGCGGGGGTGGTGCTGCTGTCGCTGGCGAGCTAGAGCTCCGGCCGCTTGCCGTGGGTGACGCGCACCACGGTCTTGATCCCGCCCCGCACGTTCCAGTCCCCCACCACCTCGATCCAGCGCGGCCGCGCCGCGGCCACGAAATCGTCCAGGATGCGGTTGGTCACCGCCTCGTGGAAGGCGCCCTCGTCGCGGTAGGACCAGATGTAGAGCTTGATGGACTTCAGCTCGACGAGGTGCTGGTCCGGAACATATCGAACGCGGAAGGTCGCGAAGTCGGGCTGGCCCGTGACCGGGCACAGACACGTGAACTCGGGAATCTCGAGATCGACCTCGTAGTCGCGGTCGGGATGCGCGTTGGGCACCACCTCGAGTTGTTTCGACGGCCGGGTCGGCATGAGAAGAGGCTACCGCGGCCCCGCGCTGGCCGTCAAGGCGGCGCGCCCCCACTTGCGGGTGGCGATGCCGATGCCGATGGCGACGAGCACGCTCGAAAGCAGCAGGGTGGGGGTGAGCTCGTCGCCGGTGACGGCGACGGCAATGAGAATCCCCCAGATGGGCGAGGTGAGCGACCACACCGCGAGCGCGCTGGGCCGGTACACCTGCAGGAGCCACGCATTCACCACGAAGTTGAAGCCCGCCACCACCACCCCCTGGAAGAAGAGGGACCCGGCGAGGGAGAACGTGTAGCGCGTGGGCACGTCCGCCTCCCACACCAGGCTGGCGCCCAGGAAGCACAGGCTGCCGATGACGGACTGTCCGAGCAGCAGCTTCACGGGATCGAGCTTCTGCACCGCGCGCGCCATGTACACGATGCGCTCGCCGAGGAGGAGCGCGCTTGCGGCCACCACGAGGTCGCCGAGCAGCGTCCCCCCGCCTTGCATGAAGTCCCGGGCGAAGAGGACCACGATGCCCGCGTAGGCGAGGACCACGCCCGCCAGCTTGGGAAGGGTGAGGCGGTCGCCCGGGATGAAGAAATGGGCGAGGAGCACGGTGTGCAGGGCGTAGGAGCTGACGAGCACCACGCTGTGCGACGCGGTGGTCAGCGCGATGCCGTAGTTCATGAGGCCGATCTGCACGGCGAAGAGGCTGCCCAGCGACCAGATGGCGCGCCACTCCTCGGGCCGCACGGTGAGGAGCCCGGCCCGACGGGTCCACAGCGCATAGGCGAGGATGGCGAGCCCGCCGAGGAGCAAGCGCATCCAGGCGAGACGCAGCGGCGGGGCGTCGGCGAGCCCCACCTTCACCGCCACCGGATTGCCGCCCCACAGCGCGGCGAGGAGGAGGGCGACGGCGGCGCCCTTCGCGTCGAGCGGACGGTGGGAGGACGTAGCGCTAGGGTCTCATGAGATCAAGGGGTTACCCGCGCCATTCACCGGGCCCGATGGTAAGGCCGTGGGACGGCGGGCGCAAGAACGAATGGGCGAGCGGAGACGCGCTCGCCGCTCCGGCACATCCCTTGCTTGATGTGGCAAAGCGGATTCACCTCAAGCCTCGGGAGGATCGCCATGGGAGTGCTCGGTTGGGGATCAACAGCGCCGTGGTTACGCCGCATTCTCGGAAGCTACGGCCGCGCTGATCTGGGGAGCACGACGCGCGAACCGGACCGCTCCCGACCGAAGTTACCGGGTAACCGCGTCCGATTGCCCGGCGGCGCCACCTCCACGCATGACGGCGAGGCGCCGGTGCACCTCGACGCCGCGCCGTCACTCAGGCTCACCCGGCCGTCGGCGTCGCCGGACACGCACTTCCCGGTCGATCCCGCCGCCTACCTGCAGGTCCGCGCGCCGGAGTGGATGGAGTACGAGCGGCAGGAGCGCGTGTGCCTGGTCGTCAGCGCCGCCGGCCGCCTGAACGTCTACGTTGACCGGACCTGCGCGCCCGTCATGGCCGCGCTGGAGCGAACGCCCTAGCTCGCTCGGCCGGAGGCCCCGCCGGCGGCCGTGGTAGCATCAGATCTCATGAAGATCGGGCTCCTCGGGCTCCCCAAGAGCGGAAAGACCACGCTCTTCAACCTCCTCACCGGCCAGCGCGTGGCCACCTCCTCCTTCGGCGCCACCCGCGGCGAGGTGAACGTGGGCGTGGCGCGCGTGCCCGACGCGCGGGTGGATCGCCTGGTGGAGCTCTTCACCCCGAAGAAGACCACCACTGCCTCGTTCGAGGTGGTGGACCTCGCCGGCATCACCAAGGGCGAGCGCGCGGCCTTCGACGCCAAGGAGTTCCGGAGCGCGGACGCGCTGCTCCACGTGGTGCGCGCCTTTCCCGCCGCCGACGGCGCCGCCGCCACGCCGCGGAGCGACGTGGTCGATCTGGAGACCGAGCTCATCCTCGCCGACCTCGAGGTGGTGGAGCGGCGGCTGGAGCGGCTGGAGGCGTCGCTGAAGAAGAAGCCCAACCCGCTTGAGCAGAAGGAGCAGGCGGTGCTGCAGCGGCTCAAGCCCGAACTGGAATCGGAGACGCCGCTGCGCGCGGTATCCCTCAGCGAGGACGAGGCGCGGCTGATCCGCGGCTTCACGTTCCTCTCGCAGAAGCCCATCCTCCACTGCCTGAACCTCGACGAGAAGGAGATCGCGCGCGGGAGCACGCTCGTGGAGAGCTTCGCCCTCGGCGCTCTCGCGGGCCGGCCGGGCACGCGCTTCGGCTGGGTCTCGGCGGTGATCGAGACCGAGGTGGCCCAGCTCGCGGGCGAGGAGCAGGCGGCCTTCCTCGCCGATCTCGGCCTCGCCGAGCCGGCCATCCGCCGCGTGCTCACCGACTGCTATGCGCTGCTGGGGCTGATCTCCTTCTTCACCGTGGGGGAGGATGAGGTGCGGGCGTGGCCGGTGCCGCGGGGCACGCGCGCCCAGGAGGCGGCGGGCGCCATCCACTCGGACATTGCGCGCGGCTTCATTCGCGCCGAGGTCGTCGGCTACGACGAGCTGGTCGCCGCCGAGGGCTCGATGGGCACCGTGCGCGAGCGCGGCCAGTTCCGCCTGGAGGGCAAGGAGTACGTCGTCCAGGACGGCGAGATCTGCCACTTCCGCTTCAACGTCGCGAAGTAGCCGCCGGACCTCCGCTACTCCCTCGCGCCCACCGCCCGGAGCAGCTCCTCGACGCCGGCATGGCCGCCGCGCTGGGCGAAGCTGAGCGCGGTGGCGCCGGATCCCGCCTTCACGCTCACATCGGCGCCCCAGGCGAGGAGCAAGGTGGCCGTCTCCGCGTGGCCGCCGGCGGCGGCGAGCATCAGGGGCGTGAGGCCCGCCGCGTCGGCGGCATTGACCTGCGCCCGGCTCTTGAGCAGGCGCTCGGCGATGCTGCCGTGCCCGCCCCGCGCGGCCTCGTGCAGCGCCATTCGCCCGTCGGCGGCGCGCGCATTGGGATCGGCCCGTCGCTCGAGGAGGAGCTCCGCCACCGCCGCGTGGCCGCCCCGCGCCGCCTCGATGAGGGCGGTGGCATCGCCGTCGCCGCGCGCATTGGGGTCGGCCCCCTTGCCGAGGAGCAGCCGGACGATCTCGGCGTGTCCGGCCCCCGCCGCGTCGATCAGCGCCGTGCGGCCCTTCGCGCCGCCGCCGCGTCGCGCGTTGACGTCGGCGCCGGCGTCCAGCAGGGTACGCACGGTCTCGGTGTGGCCCGCCTCCGCCGCCGCCATGAGCGGCGTGATGCCGTCGGCGCCCGCGCGGCCCGGCTTGGCCCCGCGGCCGAGCAGGTCGCGCACGGTGGGCGTGTCGCCCTTGCCGGCGGCGGCGATGAGCGGCTGGGCGCCCGGGCCGCAGCCGCCCGCCAGGAGGCCCAGAGCGAGCAGGGCGGCCAGCGCACGGCGAGGGGCCGGGCGATCAGCGCTCACGGTAGACGCCGCCGCAGGGAATGGGGTAGGTGAGAGCCAGGCGACCCACCGGATAGCTCCGCTTCGCGTCGAAGCAGCCGGCGGCGATCTTCATCGGATCCGCGGTGCCCCAGAGGTCGCCGTCGGCGTGGGAGCTGCACGCGGCCGTGCACAGCTCGAAGTGGACGTGCGGCACGCCGACGGCGTTGCCGCTGGTGCCGACACGCCCGATGATGCGTCCTCGCGAGACCTCCTCGCCGGTCCGCACCAGCACCTCCTGCAGGTGGCAATACGCGGTGTAGCGCTTGAACTCCGGATGCTCGAGGATGACGCCCAGGCCGCACCCGGGTCCGCCGTCCATGAGCTGGACCGCGCGTCCGTCCGCGGCCGCGATCACGGGCGTGCCCGCCGAGGCGCCGAAGTCCACGCCGGCGTGCCGGAACAGGCGCGGGCGCTTGTTCGCCCCGTCGAGCGAGCGGTACGTGGAGAGGACGAGCGGGGCGTCGGCCGCCGGCACCGGCGCAGCGCGCGTGAAGTATTGCACCGCCCCGGCCGCGCCGGCCAGGACGAGGGCGAGCAGGAGCCAGCGACCGGCCCGCATGTCAGAGCTGCGGCCGGAACAGGCCCAGCCGGGGCCGGCCGCCGACCGACGTGATGAGCTTGATCATGGTGGCGTCGGGCGTCTCGGGCAGGATCACGCAGCCGGCGCCCAGGATGAGGCCGCGCCCTCCGGCCTGCGCGACGGCGTCCTGCGCTTCCGCTTGCGCGCGCTCCGCGGTGCCGTCCTTCAGCGTGCCCCACTGATCGAGCCCGCCGCACACGGCGCCCGGCACGCGGGCCTGCCCCTCCGCCAGCGTGGGCCCGGCCCGGCGATCGTCCCAGTTCCAGAGGTCCGCGGGCATGGCGGCCAGCCGGTCGAACATGAGGCGCTCGCCGTGGCAATGGAGGATGGTGAGCTTGGACTTCGGCCGCACCGCCTCGAGAATTCGCCGGTCGTACGGCTCGCCGAAGCGCTGATACTCTTCCTCGCTGTGGAAGGCGAGGCTGGCCGCCTGGACGGAGTAGAAGATGCCCTCGCACCCCTCGCGGAAGCACGCGTCCATGAAGGCGAGGATGGTCTCGGTGATGGCGGTGAGGGCGTCGGTGACCGCCTGGGGATTTTCCTTGAGGTCGTAGCCGAGCCGGTCCCCCGCCAGCTTTCGCGCGAGCGAGAGCGGGCTGAACACCGTGGGCACGGTGGAGCAGTCGGCGCGCTTGTCCACCACCGTGCGGATGATGGTCTCGAGATGGGTGGCCCAGCCCGACGACTCCATCTTCACCGGGCGCACGCGCTTCCAGTCCTCCGGCGCATTGACGCCGTGGGACGCGCAGGGACGGTGGCCATCGGGCCGCACCTCGGCGCCTTCCACGCAGCCCCAGTCCTCCACCGCGTAGCCGCCATTGGGCGTGACCTTCAGGAAGTCGGAGTCGTACCGCTCGTGGAAGCGCAGGGTGGACTGGGCAAGCGCGGCCGGATTGCGGTCCACGTCGGGGAAGTGCCGCCAGAAGGCGTACGGCGTCCGGTCGGTGGGCTGGCGCCGGATGGCCGCCTGCACGCGCTCGAGCTTGGTCATCGCGGGCTCCTCGGGGCCGGCTCGGAGGGCCCGACGTCCAGCCATCCGCCGCTGAGCACGGCTCGGCCGTCGGGCGTGGCGGCGCGAAACGTGGCCCGATTCCCGCCGTCCCCGGCGCGAGCGGCCCGCCCCGTCACGGTGAGGCGGGAGGGCAGGCTCACCATGCCGGTGAACCGGCACGCGATCCGCGCCACCGGGGTCTCCGCGCCTCGGGGCTCCCGCGCCAGCGCGGCGGACACGGCGAGCGCGAGCGTGGCGGTGCCGTGCAGGAGGATGGCCGACAGCCCCGCCTGCCGGGCCACCGCCGGATCGGTGTGAATGGGATTCCAGATCCGCGCGCACTCCGTGTACACGTGGGCGAGGGTGGCCGGGATGGGCACCTCGGCGGTCCAGGCGTCGGCGCCCGCCGCCTCGTCGCCGGAGGCCTCGGGCGCTCGGGGAAGCTCACCCTCCGGGTCGCAGGCGACGCCGAGGTAGACACTGCCATAGTCGGTGGCACTCACCGGCGCGCCGTCCACGTCCACCGTGGCATAGCGGGTGAGGACATACGCGCCCGCGCGGCGGGGAGCCACGGCGACCACGGCGGCGGTGGTGCGGAGCCTGTCGCCCGGCCGCGCCCGGCGGTGAATGGTCACATCGTGGGTGGCATGCACGCTGCGCAGCGCGATCTCGTCTCCGAGCTGGCGGGCGCGGCTCTCCACCGCCAGTGGCCACTCGTAGCAGACCGGGAAGAGCGGATGCGCCACGATGCCGCCGGGCCGCAAGGTGTCCAGGTACGCGGGATCGGCGTCGCCGAGCCCGGCCGCATAGGCCATGGGCCAGCGCGCGTCGATGTCCGTCTCGATCTCGCCGATCGGGGCGCCCACCAGGCCGCACGGGAGCTTCAAGGCATTAGTTTTCACTAGTTTCGCCTTGGGAAGTTCATGCACTCCACGAAGATGTCCTGGAAGTCGGGGTGGGCGGCCAGCGACACGTGCTCGATGCGACAGGCCAGCGCGGCGGCGCGCGCGCGCTCCGTCTCGGACATCAGCGCGAGCTGGGCGCCCAGCGCGGCGGCATTGCCCACGTAGCGGATCTTCTTCTCCGGAAGGGCCGGGATGAGGCCGATCCGGAGCGCGCTGCGCACGGAGAGATAGTTGCCGAAGCCGCCCGCCAGCATGAGCTCCGCCACGTCGTCGTCGGGGAGCCCGGCCACCTTCTGGAGGAGCGCGGCTCCGGACGCGATGGCGCCCTTGCAGAGCTGGACCTGACGCACGTCGTCCTGGGTGAGCACGATCTCCCGCTCCGCGCCCGCCTCGCCCGGGCGGGCGAGGACGACCAGGCGCTCCTCGCCTCGCATCTGCACGCGCGCGGCCAGCGCGCCGGGCAGCCGGGAGCGCGCGTCCACGTCGATGAGGCCCGTCCAGTCGAGCACCCCCGCGTCGAGCAGCGCGGCCACCGCGTCCACCACGCCGGAGCCGCAGATGCCCTGCGCCGCCCCGTCCCCGAGGGTGTGCACGCGCAGGTCGCCGTCGGCGAGCCAGACCCGGTCGATGGCGCCGAGCGCCGCCCGCATCCCGCTGCGGAGCTGGGCGCCCTCCAGCGCGGGGCCCGCGGGCGCGGAGCAGGCCCACAGGTGATCGCGCGAGCCGAGCAGCACCTCGCCGTTGGTGCCGATGTCCACCGCGATGCGTCGCTCCGGCGTGTCCCCGATCCGCGTGGCCAGGGCCACCGCCACCGCGTCGGCGCCCACGAAGCCGGCCACGATGGGCAGCAGGCAGACGCGGGCTTCCGGATTCACCTTGAGGAAGAGCTCGCGCGCGGCCAGCTCGAGCGGATGCCGGAGCACCGGCGCGTAGGGAGCCAGCCCCACGTGGGAGGGATCGATGCCGAGCAGGAGGTGGTGCATGCAGGTATTGCCCACCACCACCACCTTGTAGATCCACTTCGCCAGCACGCCGGACTCGGAGCAGAGCTGCTCCACGTGCTGGTTGAGCAGCCCCACGATGCGGGTGTGGAGCTTGCGGAGATTGCCCGGATTGAACTGGGCGAAGGCGATGCGCGACATGAGGTCGGCGCCGAACACCGCCTGCGGATTGAGGCTCGACACCGAGGCCAGCTGCTCGCCCGACTCGAGCTCCATCAGGGACGACACCACGCTGGTGGTGCCGATATCCACCGCGATCCCGAACTTCATGAGCGCGGTGTCGCCCGCCTCCACGGCGAGAATCCGGCGCCCCCAGGTGGTGACGGTGACCTCGCCCGCGTGCTCGCGCAGCGCCTGGGGCAGGGTGCGGACGACCTCGGGCGCGATGTCCTCCTCGCGCCGCCCCACCGCGCGGAGCAGCTCCTCGAGGTCGGAGGTCTGGTGGTGCTCCTCCTTGGGCAGCTCCACGTGCGCCACGTCCTTCCGGATGCCCGCGTCGATGGTCACGCGCTCCAGCGCCGCCCCCGCCGGCTGCGCGCCCAGGATCTGGAAGCTCCGCTCGTCGAGCGGGGGCGCCACCGCCACCGTGATCGTCTCCAGGACCCGGCACTGGCAGGACAGGCGATAGCCTTCGCGCACGAGGGCGTCGCCGAGCTGGAGCTCGTCCATCACCGTGGGCGGGGGCACGGTGCCGGCGGTGAACTTGACCCGGCAGGAGGTGCAGCGGCCGCGGCCGCCGCAGGTGGCGGTGATGTCCACCCCGGCCGCATGCGCGGCCCGCAGGATGGTGGTGCCCGGCGCGACCTGGAGGGTTCGCGCGTCGGGCAGCACGGTCAGTCCCACGGTGGTCATGCGGACCGAGGATAGCACTGCCGCGATCCTGAGCGGCTCGAATGGTCGCCAGACATATGTTTTGCTTGACTTCTCACGAGGGGTGGCCGATATTTCCACCACCTGATTTCCCAGCGCGCCATGGCCGGTCCGCGGCTCTCCCGGGGGTGTTGGTGGCCCGTTACATCCTGTATCGGCTGGTGTGGCTCGTACCAACCATCCTCGCCATGGCTGTGGTCACCTTTCTCGTGATGCATGCCACTCCGGGAAGCCCCCTCGACCCCGTCGCGGAGGGGGCCAACCCGCTCTCGCCGGAGGCGCAGAAGAACCTCGCGGAGGCCTACGGGCTCGACAAGCCGCTCTGGTATCAGTTCGGGATCTTCCTGGGCAAGGCGGTGCGGGGAGACTTCGGGCAGTCCTTCATCTACAAGACGCGCACGGTGATGGAGATCATGCGGGAGACCTTCCCCATCTCGCTCTTCCTCGGCAGCATGGCGCTGGCGCTGGCCATCGTGGGCGGCGTCACCCTGGGCGTGCTCGCCGCGGTCTACCAGAACAAGTCGTGGGACTACGTCTCGGTGAGCGTGGCCACCCTGGGCGTCGCCGTGCCCAACTTCGTGCTGGCCGTCTTCTTCATCATCCTCTTCTCGTTCATCATTCCGCTCTTTCCCACCGGCGGCTGGGGAAGCCCGAACCAGTGGGTGCTGCCCACCATCACGCTGGCGCTGGCGCCCATGGGCATCATCGCGCGCTTCACGCGGTCGAGCATGATCGAGGTCATCCGCTCGGACTACGTGCGCACCGCGCGGGCCAAGGGGCTGGCGGAGCGG
>Ga0134127_10001186_pt1 | contig 19902 bp, 8 predicted proteins | sample KB31753_FD_96459 | JGI IMG/M metagenome (GOLD analysis project Ga0134127, IMG submission 96459) | Terrestrial soil microbial communities with excess Nitrogen fertilizer from Kellogg Biological Station, Michigan, USA - KB3-175-3 | ecosystem: Environmental > Terrestrial > Soil > Unclassified ... | reverse complement strand
AGTGGTCAGTAGTCAGTAGGCAGAAAGCAGTGTGCAGCAAGAGGCGGTCGGCTCTGCCGCCCCAGTGCGGTAAGGCTTGCCTTACCGATAGCCCTACTTCTTCATCGCGAGGCTGGGCCTCGCGTAATCTGTAAGTCAAGCAGGGCAGCAAAAGCCGCGCTGCCTTCTGCTTTCTGCGTTCTGCTTTCTGGCCACTGATCACTGACCACCGACCAACTGTATTAAGCAAGGGAGAAATGATGACCGCAAGAAAGACGACCAAGGGGAAAGCAGGGAAGTCCACTAAAAGCGTTGCCAGTAACGTTAAGACCAAACAATCCGAAGCGCGAATGAACGCGAAGCTTGATCCCCGGAACAACGACGCCAAAACAAACGACTTGCAAAAGAACACCGAAGACAGTGGTGGTGAATTCTTAACCACAAACCAGGGCGTTCGGATCAACGACAACCAAAACTCCCTTAAAGCAGGTGAGCGCGGAGCGACTCTCCTCGAAGACTTTATTCTGCGCGAGAAGATTACTCACTTCGATCACGAGCGCATTCCCGAAAGAGTGGTGCACGCACGGGGCTCGGCGGCCCATGGTTATTTTCAGGTGTACGAGTCGATGGCGCAGTACACAAAGGCTGGGTTCCTGCAGGATCCGTCGGTAAAGACGCCCGTCTTCGTTCGCTTCTCGACAGTAGCAGGTTCGCGCGGTTCTTCGGATCTTGCGCGCGATGTTCGCGGCTTTGCGGTTAAGTTTTATACGCAGGAAGGAAACTTCGACATTGTAGGCAACAACATTCCCATCTTCTTTATCCAGGATGCAATGAAGTTTCCTGACCTTGTACATGCTGTGAAGCCTGAACCTCACAACGAGATGCCGCAGGCGGCTTCAGCGCACGACACGTTCTGGGATTTCATTTCACTGATGCCGGAATCGATGCACATGATCATGTGGGTGATGTCTGACCGCGCGATTCCCCGAAGCCTGCGCATGATGGAAGGCTTTGGCGTGCACACCTTCCGATTAATAAACGAGAAGGGCAAGGCCCGCTTTGTGAAGTTTCACTGGAAGCCTCTACTCGGTCTGCATTCGGTGGTGTGGGACGAAGCGCAGAAGATCTCCGGAAAGGATCCTGATTTCCATCGTCGCGATCTTTGGGAAGCGATCGAGAATGGCGACTTTCCTGAATGGGAATTTGGCGTGCAGATAGTCGAAGAGAAAGATGAACATAAGTTCGCGTTTGATCTGCTTGATCCGACGAAGATCATTCCCGAAGAAATTGTTCCAGTGCAGCGAATCGGGAAGATGACTCTCAACCGCAATCCTGACAACTTCTTTGCGGAGACTGAGCAAGTTGCTTTCCACGTTGGAAACATCGTTCCCGGAATTGATTTCACCAACGATCCGTTGATGCAGGGCCGCCTCTTCTCTTACACGGACACGCAGTTGATCCGTTTGGGCGGACCGAACTTCCATGAGATTCCCATCAACCGGCCCGTCGCCCCGGTGCACAATAATCAACGCGATGGCTTCATGCGACAAACCCTGAACCGCGGTCAGACTAGCTACGAACCGAACACTCTGCGAGGTGGTTGTCCGTTTCAGGCAGGCGCGGACATGGGAGGTTTCACCAGCTTTGCCGAGAGAATTGATGCGCAAAAGATTCGAGCGAGAAGCGCGAGTTTCTTCGATCACTTCAGTCAGGCGACGTTGTTCTTCAATAGTCAGTCTGAGCCGGAGAAAGGACACATAGTTCGAGCGCTGCGCTTTGAGTTGGGCAAGCTTGAGACGCCCGCCATACGAGAGCGAATGCTTTACTTGCTTGCGCAAGTTGATAAAGGTCTCGCGAACAGCGTCGCTGACGGTCTCGGTATTAGTGTGCCGGCTAAGCTCGACAAGCCTATGAACATGAGCGTGCCTGCTGATGGGGACCCAAAGAAGTTTCAGCCGAAGCGAGTGAGCCAGGCACTGGATATTTCTCCGAGGTTGAGGCAGATCGATAATCCAAATTTCCCAGAGAAAACAATCAGTACGCGAAAAGTGGCCGTATTGCTAGCGGATGGTTTTGATGACGCTGCGGTCGCTGAAATGAATAAGGCCTTACTCACGGCTGGTGCAGCGCCCAAAACAATTGCGCCGCGTCTCGGCATCGTGACTGGAGCTGATGGCGCAGAGTTGAAAGTAGACTTTAGTTTTCTGACTGGCTCTTCTGTTTTATTTGATGCCGTCTACATTCCGGGTGGCGACGCAAGCGTGGAAGCTCTAAAACCGAATGCTGAAGTGAACGAGTTTGTTAATGAGGCTTACAAGCATTGCAAGGCGATCGCAGCCAGCGGCTCGGGCGTTGGACTGGTTGCCAAGTCGCTTGGCGAGAAATTCAGCGAATCAGATACGACCGGAAAACTTGTCGCGAAGACGGATGGAGTCGTTACGAGTCGCGGGCCCGTTACCGCCAACTTCACGACAGAATTCATTGACGCCATCGCCCAACATCGACACTGGGAACGCGAGAACAGTCAGGATTAGACAACGACCCAATGCTTGCTTTGCCTTAGACGTTGTTGATAATAACGACGCCGAACGAACTGAAGTCTGGAGCAGGATGAACAAGCACTGAGCGACCCTTGCGGTAAGCATGAAGAAACAACCCACTGCGCAGGCAGGATCAAGTGAACCACGCTGGCCGGCCGGGGTTGCTTTACTTGCGCTCGCCGGGGTCTATTCGACCCTTCCGGCTTCGCTTTTGATTGCCGGTCGACGCTGGCTGTTGCCGGTAGTCCTTCTGGTTTTGTTCTTGCCTGCCGTTGTTTCTCACCGTAGAGGAAATCATTTTCTCAATCAGGTGTTGGGGTACATCCTGAATAGCGTAATCACGCTCGCCTTGATTTGGTCGCTTGCGCTGATGATTAAGTCGTTGTTGCAACACACCGTCGATTCCAGAAGTCTGCTGCTGTCAGGCGCGGCGCTATGGCTAGCAAACATTCTCGTCTTCGCATCCTGGTACTGGCACCTGGACGGAGGCGGGCCGAATCAGCGACGTCTTGCACCGGCACATGTTGATGGCGCGTTTCTGTTTCCCCAGATGACTATGTCTCCGGAGGCAAGGCTCGCCGCGGGTGAACATGAGTGGCAACCAGGATTTGTGGATTATCTATTCCTGGCATTCAATACGAGCACTGCTTTCTCGCCAACCGATGCTCCCGTCCTTTCCCGCTGGGCGAAGATCATGATGATGATCCAGGCGCTGATCTCGCTATTGATCGTTGCACTTCTCGCCGGCCGTGCTGTCAACATCCTCTGAAGGTGATGCAGCTAGCCAGCCAGCTTCGCAGCTATCTTGGCGACATGACTTCCCTGATACCTCGCTATCTCTAACTCGTTTTCACTCGGTTGACGTGAACCATCGGTGCCTGCAAGTGTCGAAGCACCGTAAGGCGTGCCGCCACTGATCTCATCCATGTTCATCAGTCGCTGTTCCGCATAGGGAACACCGACAATGATCATGCCTTGATGAAGCAATGTCGTATGGAAGCTTGTGATTGTTGTTTCCTGTCCTCCGTGTTGTGTTGCAGTGGAAGTAAAAACGCTGCCTACTTTGCCCACAAGCGCGCCGCTCATCCACAGCCCCCCGGTTTGATCCAAAAAGTTCCGCATCTGAGCGCACATGTTGCCGAAACGCGTGGGCGTGCCAAAGATGATCGCGTCAAACTCTGGCAGTTCATCGACCCGGGCAATCGACGCTGCCTGATCCAACTTCGCGCCAGCCTTGCGAGCAACGTCGTCTGGAACCAACTCCGGAACGCGACGAATTGTTACCTCCGTTCCGGCAACACTCCGCGCACCTTGCGCAACCGCCGTCGCCATCGTTTCGACGTGGCCATACATGCTGTAGTAAAGAACGAGTACTTTAGTCATCACAAATCTCCCCAGTTTGCAGGTTGCCGCTACGGAAGCTTCGCTGCTAGCACGTCCACTTTTTGAATAACCGGTGGGTTAGCAAGAAGTTCGGAGGCATTCGCCATCAACGCTGCTGCTACGCGGCCTGTGAGGTGTGCTTGCCTGCCCGCTTCATCAGGGAACGCATCGAAGATTCCAAAAGTCGACGGCCCCAGCCGTAGTCCAAACCAGGCAACTGTGGCCGGCTCATCCTCGACGATAGGAAGGCCGCTGCGCAGAAAGCTTTCCACTTCTGCTTCCTTTCCTGGTTTCGCTTCCAATTGAACATACAAAGCTACGTTAACCATTGTCAGGTCCCCTTCATTCAAAAATTTGGTCTTGCAGGGTCGCAGTGTGTCACGTAGGAGAACCATATTCAATTCCATTTACCCGTCCCGTGAGTGGACCAAAAATGTTGACTTTTATTTCCGTGGGGAATATCGTCCGAGCCGTTCTCGACAAGCTGAATCCTCGAGAGTCTGCTGCCTCGCAGCCGGTTCGCCAGATCCAGTTCAACTTAAACAATCGCTGCCCCTTGCACGCAGCTTTTCATTCTTGCCCCGACAAATAAATTGGTCGTCACCCACTAAAGCACGCAGAGTGCTCGGGTATTCGTGACGTTCAAAGCGCTAATTCGCAACTCATTACAACCTTAGACCACAGGATCTGAGACGGGCGCTCACTCTGAGCGGAATTGTCTATGACTACACAGAATCTTCGAACGAGGCTTCAACAACTGACTGGGGGGCTCGAACCGACGGGGGGAGCGAGCGCTGATCAACTCAAGAAGCTGCAGCGCAGTCTGGCTGAACAGCTTGTTGCTCGACCAGATTTCACGGTCTTCGGTCAGCGCTTGCACCATGAAGGTGCCCAACATCTCGAAGCTTTGACCGAAGAAGCCGAGGAGTTTAGCCACCTCGATGAGTTGTTCGATCAACCAACTACTGAAGCAGCCGAAGTCGCGCCATTGGTTTTCCGGCGCGAGACCGAATTTCGCAGCAACTTGTTGGGCAACTCGGTTCCAACATGGGGTTCTGGCCTCGCTGTTACAGAAAGCTATGGGCCATTTCTCGACGATAACGGGCTTCATATCTGGTTTGACTTCTACCACCCGAAGCGGCTAGTTCGAGTACGTCTCAAAGGAAGCAGTGCGCCGTCGCTATTGTTTCCAATGTCCGGCACTGTCAGAGCGAAGAGAACTTACAGGATTGAAGCAGGGAGTGTTTGGATTGCCTCGAGCCTGATTGCTGCTGATCCATCGCTGGCGGGCTATTACACAGGACTGAAGGTCTCTGGTGGAACGCTCGAACTATCGAATGATTCTGAGGTTGACGGAGAGCAGATTGTCATCAAGCCCGGAACTGCCGCGACTCTCGATCTGGATCTAAAACAAAACGCACCATCGGCAACCTCGCCGGATGCCGGCTTCGACGCAGCCGAGGCTGATGTTCACCTGCCTGAGAAATGCAGCTTGAAATTCAGCGCATCAGGCGGAAAGCTCAAAGGTGAGAGTGCTTCAAGTAAGTTACTGGGCTGCGAAACTGAATTCACATTTGTGAATGGAAGCCCGGTGTGGATCGCCGGTATCTCACAGATTCTTGTTCCTTACACGGTGAAATCTAGTGAGCCGTCGTCCAATGTGTTTGCGATTCATTCTTCCAAGTCTCACCTCTCGAAATTCTCCGGGAAAGCAAAGATCAAGGATGGATGTGGTTGGCTCCTACCAGCGGCTAAGGTCGATCCTGCGCAGCTTGGTGAGGCTGCAGGCACTGGGGCACTCTGCATCGCCCTGTTGGAAGGTTTGAGCGCGAACTGGAAAGGACTGAAGGGAAGCAAGACCAAACTTATACTGCCGGCCGTGATGGCGGAGCCCGGACTTCTCACCGTCGCCGACTTCTTCGCGAACAATCTTAACGGTAAACAGAAGTGGTCGCTTTGGAGAAACAGCAAGGCCAAACATCATTCAGAAATTACTCTGAGCTTTGGCAAGGCGTTTCCGTTCATCTTCGTGTCCGCGGCTAAAGGCAGTGAAGCAGTCTATTACTTCTGCCACCATCGGGCATCGTTCGATCGTCCGGTGGATGCTAACGGATCGCCTTTCAAGATTGAATCGTCGATTGCGCTCGCGAGCATCCTGCAAACAGGAAAGAAGTTTCGTGCGTTTCTTTTCGATAACGACTTGTTATTCGATGGGAACTTCAAGAAGAAGGACGCACTCAAGCATTGCTCAGTAATTCTGCGTAACGCTCTGTTCAATGTAAGCCGGCCCTACAGTCTGTTTCTCGCCGGCACATTGCGTGGTGACGATCAGATTATCAAAGGCGCACTCGCGTTACAGTTTGCAATCTATCTTTACCTGCCGACGCTTCCGGATCCTTACGTCGCCAGCTACACAAGCTTTCTGCGCGCTGCAGGCGCCCGCGAGTTTGGCAACCTAAATCTGGCGCTAGCAGCCTTCGTCAAGTGGCCTAATCCTGACGAAGAACACGACCACGAGAACGCATATACCTATTTCAAATTCTCGCCTTTGGATCAATCGCTACTGCTTGCAACTGCGGCGGCCGAGGCGGCCACTTCCGAACACGATGAACCTCGTGTCACTCCCGCACCCAACAACTTTCAAACTGGCGTTCGCACATTCAATCGCAGTCTCGTTTCTGAAGTATCTATCAACAGGGCACGTGTGCCAGTCCTGAACGCCGAAGAATCCTTGCGCCCGGAGGGCCTCAAGGTCGCTGACGTCGGAATTCGAGAACGAGCCAGTCGAGCAATCGAATCGGGTGGTCTCACCAGGGCGGCTGAGGAGTTGGAAGCACATCCCTTGTTGGCCCACATGACTAATAAGAGCGCGCGGCTGAATGAGGCACTGCGCGTCGGACTAATTAACGCGGACCGGAGAAATGAGGAAGCGCTGGGCGGTGGCACGCGAACATTCGCGATGGCCGCCAACGATCCAGCCGGTGCCGCGAACAATGACCGGGGCCTGCGAATCTTTCCAGATGCTTTCAGGCTGCTCGATGTTTCCAGTAACGCGGACCAAATGGGCGTCAGTCTTGGGGCCTCGTTCCGTGTTGATAGAGATGAAAGAGGCGACACCAACATTCGTTCGGTCGATGCCGGAATGGCAAACACCACCGTGTTTGGCTCACAGATGCCACTGCAAATTTCGAACATGGATGTGGTGGCCGTTGCAAGTCATCTTCGGGCTTTGACGTTGCCGCAGATTTCCTGGGAGCCAATCTTTAACATCCCACTGGATGTCGAAGGAGCAACGCCGTCGTGGGACACGATCACGACCATGCCCGGCATCCTTGTCTACGATAACGACGGCGAGCCCACGCGAATTTTCTCTGAGAGTCCTTATCTAGTCCCGATCACTCCGAAGTCAGTAACCAAGCATTTCCTGAAAGAATTTAATGACGAGAACACCCCCAGGAACCTGGCCTCAATTTTCACGCTCCCGTTTGCGATGCTCGCGATGGCGAGTTTCGAGAAGGAAGGTAGCCGCAAATCGAGTCTGGCTTTTCATCGTCCACGTTTCGAACAGATTCGCGGAGGACTACAAATCAAAACAGAAGCCCTCACCACAATGTCCTCGCAGGAAACTCCTTCCTTTCCTGGCAGGACGAGACAGATCGACAACAACATCAAGTACTTCCTTCTTGGTTTTCCAGTTACAGGCAGCACGTTGGGATACACCGTCAAGCAAATCTTCAATGAGGTGATGGATCTCAACAAGAAGAAAGTTCCGTTGGAGATGATCGAGTTCTCCGGATACGGCGCGAGCATGTTCAGCAACTGGCTGAACAAAGGCGCAGCTGTGGCCGACGTGAGCCAGGCGAAGTTTGATGTGCTGGTGGGACGCACGGCGCATGAGATCGTTCAGGTGCGCAGCGTGATGTACATGAAGACCGGGCTTGTACACGTGGTGCGGACGATCACGCTGATGCGTTCTCCCAACGGCTATGTCTTTCGCTCTGACTCTGGTTGGAAGGCCGAGAGCGATGCGTTCTATGACTGCAAGTACACGATTGATTTTGGCGGCAACGACCAGCAAGAGGTTGATAACACCTACGAGTATCACAAGGGAGCCATTCTCGGAGTCTCGAATGTTCGCGAGATTAAGGACTACGCCGAAGGTGGACTGTTCACATCCTCATTCAGCCTGAATGAAACCGGCTTGCCGGCAAAGCTGGGAAAAACGGCTCTCAGTGATTGGACTTTCAATGTCTTCAATTCGCTTACGAGTCTTGATGAGCAAATCCCTGTGGAACTTCAGGCAGTTGTTTTTGATGGCGACGTACATTTGAACAACGTGACGAGCGGCGGAGTCGTTCTGGGGACTTCCGACCAATTCACCGTGCAGTCGCGAAAAATGCTTGGCTACGTCCAGCTTCGTCCGTCGTCAGTTTTGATCCCGCCAAGGGTGCTCGCTGAGCTGATGCAGCGGCAGAACGGATCGCTTGGTGGACCGCTTGATTGCATCATCGACATCGCCAAGTCGAAGCAACGAATGCGTCTTGTTCGCGGGGATATGAGTCCGGCTAAGGACGGCGGCGGAAAGCAGATCTTCGTGACCGCTGCTCGCGGTTCGTTGATCCTGCCCGCCGATGGATCCTGGTCGGTGGTGAAGCACCAAACAGATACGGGAGACGTGAAGCCGGTTGACGAAGGCCAGACCGTTCCGCTGATCAGGCGCAACGGCGACACAAACTTTAAGATCAGTGACCCTGGCGATATTGCAGTGCCCACCTCAAAGAGCAATTTCGGTGTGCTGCAAACTACGGGCACTCAGAAGTTGCTCTTCGACTTGCCTCAGTTCACGCCCGGCGAAGCCAAACTCAAAAGCAGCAATACGTTTTTCGCTGATGCCTACAAGCTTCTCAATGCAAAAGGCATCTTCCCCAACATCAAGAACGCGATGGCCTTGAGCAATGCGGAGAAGGAAATCGAGATCAAGGCCGAAGGGATGATGAAGTTAGCGAAGCGCACGCTCAAGTTTGAGAATCTGCTGCCGCCCAACTATGAGTACGCGTTCGTCGATGAGCCGGGCATTCTGAAGATTTACGTTGACTACGGAAAGCTGCCCGGAAAAGACCGTGGCGACGTCCAACTGGGAATCGATTCGCAGGCTAACGATCTTAAGGAGCGGTGGCAGGCCGCCGTCTCGAGTATTCGTGTCGTTGTGGATCTGGGGCCGTTCAAAGAATTGATGTGGGTGAACGGAAATTTCAATGCTGGGAGCAGCCTGAGTCCTAAGTACGACAAGCCCGAACTCCAGTTCGGACCTATGCTCCAAACTGTCAAGGACATTCTGCAAGTGCTCGCTGCCTTGTCTGGTGATGATTTCGACAACGGTATGGACGTCGGGATGAGTAACACGGCGGGAAGCTGGGAATATAAGTTCAACTGTTCCCAGGAAATTCCTGTCATTAAGTTCCCGTCCGCAGAATTGCTGATCGCGAATCCCAATCCTCCGTTGAAACTCGAAGCTGGACTGAAGGTCGGTTTCTATTTCAACGAAATGATTTCCATTCCAACTGACCTCAAACAGTTGGTTCCTGCCTGCGGCGCTTACGTCGACTTTTACGGGCGAATCCAGGTGATGTGTTTCACCCTTGCTGCTGCGAGCGTCTACGCGGTCGGCCAGGTAAATCTGGGAATCGCAGCTGACACCAAGGCCGGGATCATTCTGCGGATGAAGTTTGGGTTTGGGGTAGAGATAGTGGTTGGCCTGCCGGTGGTTGGAAACGTGTCAGTGCTTTACATGGTAGGAATTGAAGTCGGCATTGCCACCAACTCAGTAACAGTCGGCGCTTTCATGCTCTTCCGCGGTCACGCTGAAATCTGCGGTGGCCTCGTTGGCGTCACCATACAGATTGAAGCAGGTGGCTCCGTGAAGCGCGAAAACGAAAAAACGGAGTGCATTGCGCAGGTAACTTTCTCGATCGACATCTGCATTCTCTGGGTCATCGACATTTCGTTCAGTGAAACGTGGGGAGAGTCGCGACAGATTTCGTGACGTCCCGGCAACAACACCAGAACAAACGGCATTCAGGTACATCATGCTCAAACCACAAAAACTCAGAATCCTGACTTTTCCGCAGCGCATTGCCGGAAATCAACTTGAAGTGAACGCGTTGCTGATGCCGACGCAGCGACTGCTCAATCAACTCGTGCCGTTCGAGAGTCAACTGAACGAAGGCCAGATTGTGGAGTTGCCTAAATTCATCAACGCCAATCTGCAACTGCGAATCAAAACGATCAGAGGCTTGAGTAGCTACCCGTTTTCGTCGCAAGCGGTTCTCGACAGCGAGGGAGCTAAATCGGATACCTTCCCAACGGACATCGCTTTCCCGGCGAATCTTCCGCTGCTGTACGAAGGCTTGGCCGAGCAATTCGAGATTGAACCTGTCGGCACTGGCCTTGGCGATCCGGAAGCAGATGGGATCCGTAAGTATCTTCCTCTGTCTTATCGTGGTGCCTTCAATTTCACGACCCCGCGCACAGAATTCGCGGTGACCGACGACAGTTACCACTGCGCCATCAAATGTGCGCCTAAGCCAGACCCTGACTTTGGAAACTCGAGCAACAAGATCACGTGGGGTCGCGTGCTTGGTTTCTGTTTGCGTCAGCCGCTTCTCGCCAGGAAGATCGGCTTGTTGCATAAATTCACCCTTACTTTGCCAACCAACAGCTTTTTTGCTGAAGGCGGATGGATCTATTTCGAACTTGCCTCGGCCTTATCGGAGTTTGATATCAATCCCGCCAACGCGAATGTCGAACTAAAGCACTATGCCGCCCGCATTCCAGCGATTGAAGGGCCGCGACAGTTGTTCGGCGCACTGCTTTTCCCGGTAGTTCCCGGACCCGCCCAGCCAAATGGTGAGTTCGACACGCTCAAGATCGAAACTGCCGATTACGACGACGGTTTCGCAAAGATCGTTCACGCCTTTCAGCCGGTCAGCGCAAACATGCTCGCTGAAGAGCCAGACGGTATTCACGTTCAAAAGGATGCGGGCATTCGTCTCGGTTGGGACGACGAACAGATTCTGATCTGGCAGAACCGTCAAATCCTTGAAGATCCAAACACGCCCAACGAACGGATTGATGCTCCGCTTGGAGTCTTTTCTTACCGGGTTGATGCAAGAGAGAAGACGACACCCGCGTCGCCCTGGGCCTCACTCGTTGAGTTAAGAAATAAGGCGGAGCTGAGACTGGCAGGGGAATCGATCGCCGCCGCCCACACCAATCTTGAAACGGGCGTTCAGGTCTACCCTTCTAAGATCAATGCTGATCCGAAGACAGATTTCTGGTTGCCTAGTTTCTTCACGCAGTGGTATGGGCCTTCTCTTGTCTTGCCGGATGCTAAGGCAGCGCTACTCGATGAGTCGGGTGCGCTCGCCAATCCCGGTGGTTATTCAGACGCCAACATCGATAAGACAGATCAGAAGGGAGGACTCTATGAGCCGGTGCTCTCGTCAGATCTGGAATTGAAGTATGGAAAGCAATATGAATTCCGTGTGCGGCTGGCCGATCTGACAGGCGGCGGGCCTGTAGCTACCGAACGTGCTTTGAACGATGCTCCGGCCACTACCTCACTAATCACATTCAAGCGATATGTAGCTCCCAAGCAACTGGGCCTGGTGCCTGTAGGTTTTGTGGGCGACCCGAAGTCGCAGACGAATGTGTTTTATCCAGTTACATCTTTCACGGTTTCGCGACCACGTTTGGGTTATCCAGCATTGCTGTTTACGGAGATGGACACTGTCGATGCTTTCAAGAAACTCCAGGATGACAGAGTACTGCTCCACACCGGAAAGAGTCCGAAAGAGACGATCAAAGAACAACGCGACGTCAGCTTTTTCGATCCGGATGTAGATAAGTTCCTGGTGAGTGTCGAAGTTAAGACACTTTTGATGGACAACATGGATTCGCTAAACCAGCGTGAACCGTATATTCCGCTTTACCGGACCTTCCGAACGTTTAATGCTAACCCGGCGACACCGTTCGATCTCGAATTGGAATACCGGGACGCAAACGTGATTGCGTTTGGTAATACGATCGATCTTGGCGATCTCAATATCTCGCAGACAGAGATTGACGACAACGATGTGCTGGTGGTGCCCACTTCACGCGATATCCGCATTACGCTGTATCCCGTCTGTTCTGACAAACCAGCGCTGCCCGCATACTTCGGTTTCGAGAAAACAGAATTCAAGGAGGAGTTCATTCGCACCGGCGAGCCGATCCAGTTCTTTGTTCGTCAGGACGCTGTGAATGAAACTGATTTCTTCCGACTCGATGTGGAATCACGCCAGTTGCAGGGACTTTACCTGCAGCCCGATCCGCCACAAGTGAACAACCCGATCACGTTTGTCAAAGAATTAGTGGCAGGAAAGGAGCTTGCGCAGAGCACACTGATGCAACGGATCGCCGCCCAACTCGATCTTGATTTCAAAGGAATGACTTTGATCGGCAAGCCAGGCGAGCGCATTCAGTTTGGTTGTAGCAATCGAATCAGGCATACCCTTGCACCGGATAATTCATCGCTCACCCTGTCCACGACTGGTGACCTGATGAACCATTGGCTTTGCGTGTTGTCATTCGAGATCAATCGCGACTGGACCTGGGATGGTTTGAGTGACACGGGAATCGAAATCAAACGTCTAAAGCAATTCACGGACGAAGACGCAACTAAAGAGACCTCGGTTGTTGGCTACGTTCAGTTGAGGAAGTCGATCAGCAGGGAAGCCACAAACGATCCTGATCGCGGTTACACGCGTGTCGTCTTTATCGACGCTGTCGAACCAAAGAAGGACTTAACCAAAGCAACAACTCAGGCGAAACCCTTTCCAAACACAATCCACGTTGAGTATTCGTTGAAGCCGGATTTCATCCCGAGTGTTGCTGAAGAGGCTGAGACCGAGCAGACCGAAGTGCGAAATCTGACGCTCCCGGTTACAAACATTCCGAAACAAGTTCCCAAAGTGGTTGCTGTAGGCATAGCGCTTTCGCCATACACGCCGAGCGACGACTACTCAGAGACAGCTGTGCGACAACGTTATCTCTGGTTCGAATTTGAAGATCCGATTGCCGACCCGAACGATACGTATTTCGCCCGGCCGCTCACCTACGCTCCCGATCCATTGCTGACGTTTAAGAACATGGATCAGTTGGCCATCAAACAGGACGAACCACCTCTCGCGATCGATCCAGAGCTGATTCGCGTGATTACGCACGATCACGGTAACGACAATGCGGGAATTGATGCCATGCAGGAGATGATGGCGGAAACGGGCGAGCCCGGTCAGCCCATGGTGCCGTTGTCGCCCGTGCATTACTTGCTGCCATTGCCACCGGGACTACACAACGAGTCGAATGAGTTGTTTGGTTTCTACACCTACGAATTGCGTGTCGGTCATACCAACCGGATTTGGTCTACGGCCAAAGGACGATTTGGACATCCGACACGCGTTAATGGTGTCCAGCATCCTGCGCCGCCTCTGAAATGCCTGGTTGATCGCACACCGAAGGAGATCCGAGTTACGGCGCAGTATGCCACCTCGGTTTTCAACGGGAGGAACGTCACGAGCAAGCCGCCAAAGACAGAAATTTGGTGCATGCTCTATGCGCAAGTGCGGCAGGCGGATGGCAAAGAAAATCGCAACATCCTTCTATCTGAGCTGAAGCTGGAGTTTGTGGATCCAAACAAGCATCCGGTTCTGATCGACAAAAAGTGGACCCAACTAATCGTAGCGAACGCCACCATCGTCAATCGCGATGCGCCGGCGACAGCGACGGAGACATGGCTGGAAACAGAGATTCAGACTCTGCTGAAGCAATTCAATCTCGCCAAAGACACCAAGCTCAGCGTGCTGGCGGTGGAAATGATGCCGCGCTACGACCAGTTCATTCTATTTGGACCCGCTCCCAACCAAGCCGTCCGTCCACTGTCTCGAGAGCTCGGTCAATACCGAATTCTCCGAACATCGCGTCTCGTTAGTGCTCCCGACGTTTGCTAGCGTGGGTCTCAGTCAGTACCGCGTTACGGTACTGCCTGAGACCCACTGAGTTAAGCAGCCTCTATCGCTGACCCGACGCTACTGACTCTTCTGCCACTGAGTTGAGAGATACCTACCCTGCGGGCTTGCCTCGTAAACGAGGCATCACCGCGTTTGTTTCAGCCTTTAACCCCTCATCGTTTAGGTGGTGAGGGGGGACGGCCCATCCCCCTTCCGAACATAGTTAGACCAGAGGTAACTCTGTTTCGTCTAATTATTGACCTGGGGCATGTCACACATGGTATATTTCCGTTGAACCGGGTTTAGGCCGGGTGCCCCGCCACGTAGTAAGTCAGACCTCTCACAGTTTTGTTTGGATCGACCTTGTGACGGAGAGCCCACTTATGATTACCAGTCTCCCGCGGCGGACGCTCAGGCATTTCCCGAATTACATCTTTGTTCCTGTCCAAATCGCGCTTTTGATTGGAGCAGCGGGACTCTTCACCACGCTGCGTGCCGCGAGCAAACCTCCAATTCTGATTACCCAGGCAGAGCCGTCAACTCGGGCAATTGCATTCGAGTCTGTGACGATGAAGCCGGAGCCGTTCTCACCGACTTCGACGGTTCAATTCGGTAGCGACAGCCGCACACGGATAGTCATCTTCGCGAGGGATTTGGAGTTATATGCTGGGGAGGGAGCGAACGCTTTCTCAGCCGACGCACAGGATTCCACCGGTAAGCTCTACTTATTGAAAGTGGAATATGCCGGCCGAGTTCCCGGTTTCGAAGGGATCACAATGCTGATCCTTCGTTTGTCAGATGATCTTGGGAATGTCGGCGATGTTCTATTGCGGGTGAATCTCCATGGTGTCGCTAGCAATCGCGTTCGCGTAGCAATGGGCTCAATCGGCGGTGGGCCTTCGGTTGACCCGCTGACTGAGTATTCTTCGCCCGCCCCAACCACTCCTCCTGCTCCCGATCCAGTCGCGACGCCCGACCCGTTTACCGGGCCAGCCACGGATGCTGATACGGTACGGTTCCTTGAACAGGCGACCTGGGGTCCCCCGAGTCAGGCAGAAGTGAATCGCGTCAAGGCAATGGGCTTCAAGGCATACCTGGACGAACAGTTTGCGCTACCTCCAATCAACCCAGCCAAGGGTTCAAACTATCCCGATTTGCCTTTCCCCGTCGACGATCAGGGCACAGCCTGTCCGACAAGTACGGGCGATCCAAACTACAACCAGACGGTATGTAACCGCGACAACTTCAGTTTCTATCCGATACAGCGAACCTTCTTTTCGAATGCGCTTAACGGGCAGGACCAGTTGCGTCAACGTGTTGCGTTTGCTCTGCACCAGATAATGGTCGTTTCGGGTGCCGGCGAGATTAACCGCGGCAGTTGGATGACCATGTACTTGCAGATGGTCGACCGGGGAGCATTTGGTAACTACCGGACTCTGCTTGGTGAGATCACGCTGAACCCGGCTATGGGCGAATATCTCGACATGCGGTTGAGTACGCGCACCAATCCTAACGAGAACTGGGCTCGCGAGGTGCTTCAACTCTTTTCGATTGGCGTCACTGAGTTGAACCTGGACGGTTCACCAAAACTCGATTCCCAGGGTGTTCCGATTCCGGCATACACGCAGACGAACGTTAACGAGTTCACCCGTCTCTTTACCGGCTGGAATTTCAATCCAATCGCGAATCCGCCATTCCCGGCTCCTGGCACAACTAACTGGCGCGATCCAATGGTGCCTCGCGGCGGTACCAACCATGATGTGGGTTCAAAAGTGTTGCTGAACGGAGTGACTCTCGCAGCTTGCGGGGGTGGAAGTCAGGTATGCGCTCAATCGGATCTGATCGCCGGGCTCGACAACATTTTCAACCATCCAAATGTCGGTCCGTTCGTCGGTAAGCAGATGATTCAGCATCTGGTGACAAGCAACCCCAGCCGAGCTTATGTGGAACGAGTAGCCAAGGTTTTCAATAACGACTGCGATGCCCTTTACCCCCAGGGGTGCACAGGGGTTCGAGGCAACATGAAGGCAGTGGTCCAGGCGGTACTGCTGGATCCAGAAGCCCGTGGTGACGTAAAGACTGATCCGAATTATGGCAAGCTACGCGAGCCGGCTCAGTACATCATCGGGGTGTTGCGTGCCCTCAACGTTAAGTCGTTCGACAAGACCTCGACCAGCGATGGCGTTTTGGGCAGCAGGTCGTCAGCGGATTTCACAGGCTCGCTCGATCAGCCAATCTTCCAACCGGCAACAGTCTTCAGTTATTACCAGCCGGGATACGAAGTGCCGGGGATCAAGTTAGTCGGTCCTGCGTTCGGAATCCTGTCGACTGCGACGACCTTGCGGCGGGCGAACAACGTCAGCACGCTTATCTATACAGGTATTACCGCCAACAGTACGCCCACCGCGCTGAGTCCTGACCGTCCGCGTGGCACTTCAGTTGACCTCGCAAATCTTGAAGCGCTGGCAAATACGCCTTCAGCAATGTTGGATCAGCTCAATGCCCTGATGCTTCACGGCACGATGTCCACGCAGGTGCGGACGTCAATCACTACGGCTATCAATTCGGTACCGACATCGGATGCAAACTTTGCTCGCAAGCGCGCTCAAATGGCCGCCTACCTGGTTGCAACCTCGTCGCAGTACGACATTCAGAGATAAACATCATGGCTCCATCACGCAGAGACTTTCTTCGAACCAGCGCCTGCGCATTAGGCGGCATGGCCCTCGCCTCAACCGTTGACAGCCTGGGACTGATACACGCGATGACGCCCCAGGCGGCAACCAGCTACAAGGCGCTTGTTTGCATCTTCCTGAACGGCGGAAACGATGGCAACAACCTGCTTGTGTCGCTTGATCAATACAGCTCATACGCATCCGGTCGCGGGGTGGATCTTGCAATCCCCTCAGCGAGTCTGCTTCCGGTTTCGCCGCTGAGTGGCGGTTCTTATGGTTTCCATCCACAGATGCCGGAAATCAGGGACCTTTTCAACCAGAATAGGTGCGCCGTAGTAACCAATGTAGGGCCGCTGGTTGAACCACTGACCAAGACTACATATCAGAACGGAACAGGAAAGAAACCGCTCCAGCTCTTCTCTCACTCAGATCAGATTGGTTTGTTTCAAACTGGCGTGGCGAACGAGGTTTTGCAGACGGGTTGGGGAGGTCGGGTGGCTGATTTAATCGTGCCTCTGAATGGTGCGGCCAGCTTTCCGCAGAACATTTCAATAGCTGGCGTGAACTTGCTTCTGACTGGCGTTAACACTCGTCAGCTCGCTATCGGCGATTCGAATACTGCGCTCAACGCCGTTCTTCCGCTCAACTCTCCTCCGGGATCCAGCGGATTTACTGCTGCCCAAAACACCGCGCGCCGCCTTTCGTTCGATCAGATGCGCGGGATGGATCTGGGCATTCAATTGGTTAAGGCCGCAAGCGACACACGCACGAGCTCACTGCAAACGAGCGCAGCCCTCGCCAGCGTCAATCCGGTTTTAGTAACTGCCTTCCCAAACACAAGCCTGGGTCGTCAACTCCTCCAAGTTGCTCGCGTGATCAAAGCCAGTACCGACCCAACGGCGGGCATTAATATGAAGCGCCAGATCTTCTTCTGTCAGCTTGGAGGTTTTGATACCCACTCCGGTCAAAAGGTAATTAACAATGGTCAGCCGGGTGGGCAGGACGGGTTGTTGCTTCAGGTTAGCCAGGCCATGAAGGCATTCTACGACGCTACAGTCGAACTAGGCCTCCAAAACGACGTGACCTCGTTTACGCTTTCAGACTTCAGCCGAACTCTGCAACCAGCCGGAACTGGCGCCCAGGCAGGTAGCGATCACGCTTGGGGTAACAATCACCTGGTCGTCGGTGGCTCGGTGTTGGGGCGGACAATCTACGGTACATATCCAACCCTCCAACTTGGCGGTCCAAACGACACTGATAGCGGCACGTCGCCGCGCGGTCGCTGGATCCCGACTACTTCGGTTGAGCAGTTTGCCGCGACCCTTGCCAATTGGTATGGATTGTCTTCAACAGATGTTGCCGGTGTGTTTCCCTTGATTGGGCGTTTTGCGAGCCCGAATCTCGGTTTCATGTCGTAACAAGCGATCTGCGAAAGTGGTTCTAAAGTCTGGTAGAGTGAAATAGCCTGGCGTTTTTTTCGCTAGGCTATTTTTCAAGCTAGCCGGGGTCTAGTTGCGGGTGTACTTCTCGAAGATGCGCATCGTGGCAAAGTTTAACTATGAGAGGGCGCGACTGATCATCCTGCCCTCGTTGCTGGCCGCGTTCCTCGGTTTTCTGCTTTCAGGTCAGAGTCCCAGTCAACCAGTTCAGGCCTTTTCCTCAGGTCCACCAGCGGGTTACACAGGAGCGCCGGGTGAGGAGCCTGAGGCTTGCGCTGAATGTCATGTCCCCGCTAACGCCGGCACTGGCAACATTTCGATAACCGCACCTCAGAACTATATTCCTGGTCAGACCTATCCAGTCACAGTCACTCACAACAACGCTGCCGATGACACTCGTCTGCGCTGGGGATTCGAACTTACGGTCCTCGATACTGGCGATGAGAAAGCGGGTGACCTACAGAGCACTAGCGTATTTACGCAGATCCTAAACAATCAGGGTCCGGGTGGCGCCCGTCAGTACATCGAACACACCTCGGTTGGAACCTTCGTCGGTCAACAGCACACAGCGAGCTGGACGTTCAACTGGACAGCTCCTGCAACCGATGTCGGTCCCGTGTTTTTCTACACTGCGGGCAATCAGGCGAACAACGACGGCAATACGTCCGGCGACTACATCTACAAGACTTTCGTTATTGCGTCGCCCATTTCAGCCACGCCGGATTTCGCAGTAAGCCTCGCGCCGCAGTCGCGAACCATCACACCCGGTTCGTCAGCTCAGTACACGGTAACCGTAACTCCGCTTGCGGGATTCACCGGGACTGTGAATCTGGGCGCGGGGAACCTTCCATCCGGAGTCACGCCGAGTTTTAACCCAACGTCGTTAAGCTTCGCCGATGCAAACCCGAAGACATCAACGTTGACGTTGAACTCAACTGCCGGCACTTCGCTCGGAAATTACTCAATAGACGTCACAGGTCAGTCGGGTTCGTTGATGCACACTGCTCAAGTGACCTTGAGAGTTGTCAGTCCCTCCAGCATCGACCTCTCACTCAGCAAAACGGCTTCGCCTAATCCGGGACAAGTCGGAATTAGTCTGTCGTACCGCGCCGTCGTCACCAACAATGGCCCAGCAGCCGCAACGAATGTGAATTTTTCTGACAATCTTCCGATTGGAGTCAACTTTGGCTCTGCGACTGCAACCCAGGGGACCTGCATTGGATCCACGACAATCAATTGCTCCTTGGGAACAATCAGCGCAGGAGGGAATGCGGTCATAACAATCGTAGTCACGCCCACTGCTCAGGGAGTTCTGGCCAACACGGCCAATGCCTCTGCCAGCGAGACTGATTTCGACACCAGCAACAACTCGGCGACGATCACAACGATCATTCAGCCGGTCGCCCCGTCACCTGTAATGCTCGACGACAATCTGACCGTCAGTACCGTATTGGCCGGTCTTGATCAGCCGACCACGCTTGCGTTCATCGGGCCAAATGAGTTCCTGATCCTTGAGAAAGCGACCGGAAAGGTGCAGCGAGTTTTAAATGGCGTGTTGCAGAGTCCGGCTCTTGATCTTGCTGTCAACTCGGCTTCAGAACGAGGACTCCTGGGCATCGCTGTGCATCCTGACTTTGCGGTTAACGGTTACGTTTATCTGTTCTGGACGGAAAGTACGACGGGCACGGATACATCAAACATCGACGCCACGCCCCTGCTCGGCAATCGGGTCGATCGTTACATCTGGAATGGCACGACGCTAAATTTCGATCGCAAGCTAATAAGTCTTCGCTCGTTGCAGCAGGACGCGAACCAGCCATCACGTGGCAATCACAATGGT
>Ga0134127_10001183_pt1 | contig 19921 bp, 15 predicted proteins | sample KB31753_FD_96459 | JGI IMG/M metagenome (GOLD analysis project Ga0134127, IMG submission 96459) | Terrestrial soil microbial communities with excess Nitrogen fertilizer from Kellogg Biological Station, Michigan, USA - KB3-175-3 | ecosystem: Environmental > Terrestrial > Soil > Unclassified ... | reverse complement strand
TGCAGTCGACTCGACGCGGCCGGCGTGCCGTTCACGATGCACTGGGGCAAGTGGAACGGGTGTCTCACCCGCGACCACGTCGCGGCCGTGTACGGTGACCGCGTTCGCCGCTGGCGCGCAGCTCGCTCCCGGCTGCTTTCCGACCCGGCCGTCGCGCAGGCGCTTTCCAGCTCGATGGTCGATGTGCTCCTCTGAGACCTGAGATGAGCCGAGCGACCACTGCCGCCGCGTTCATCGAGCTTCAGCTCGCTCGGCTCACGCCCGCCGGCCAGCCTCCGATTGACGATAGCGGTGCGATCGCCGCCGAGATCCTCCAGTTTCTCACCGCCGTTCCCAAGGTGCTGGCCGACGTTCTGCTCGGAGTGCTGGACGATCTGGAGCGGAGCAACCTCGCGGGGTTGAGCCCGGCCGATCGCGAGCAGCTGCTCCTCCACCTGCTGGCCGACTCCAAGTGGCGTGGCCGGCTCTCCCTGTTCACCCGGCTCGGCTGGCTCGTCATCTATTCTCGGCCGGCCGCGCGCAAGGCGGTCGGCTTCAAGGATCCCGCCCAGTTTGCTCCCGGTGATCCCACCGTGGACGTACCCAAGCCTCCGGCCCCGCCGCTCGACGTAGAGTACGACGCCTGCATCGTCGGCTCCGGAGCCGGAGGGTCCGTCGTCGCGGCGCGACTGGCTGAAGCGGGCAAGCGGGTCCTGATCGTCGAGCAGGGTCGTTGGGTGAGCCCTCGCGACCTGCCGACCCGCGACGATCGGGCGCTCCAGCAGCTCTACCGGAACGCCGGAGTGAATCCCGCGCTGCCCGGCGAGGTTCAGGCGATCGTCGACATCTGCCGGAACGAGCTCGCCACGATCAACGTGCTTCAACCGCGCGTCGTAGGCGGCGGCCCGTTCGTCAACAATGCGATCCTGCTCGAGATGGCGCAAAGCACGTGGCAGCTCTGGCAGAGCAAGTACGACTTTCCCATCGCCTGGCAGCCGATCGCGGATCGGATGGCGCTGGTGGCTCGCGATCTCGGACGCACGCCGCCGGGAACCGCCGCCGGCCCCCGCAGCGCGTATTTCCGCCAAGGCGCGGCCCAGCTCAGCCAGGCAGCGGCAGATCTGCCGCTCGCGGTATGGAATTGCCTCGGCTGCGGAGGCTGCAACGTCGGCTGCCGCTTCGGGCGAAAGACCGGCGGGCTTCATGGCGCTCGCCCCGCGGGCGCACCACGGAGCTATCTGGAGCGCGCGCTCGCTGCGGGGGCGGTGCTTCGGTCCGAGATCGAGGCCGTGCGATTCAGCCGAGCCGGCTTCCTGTCCAATCGCGTGGGCTCGTTGGTCGCTCACGATCTGGCAGCCGCGGGCAACGACGTGAGCATCCGAGCGAAGGTCTTCGTGGTCGCGGCGGGACCGATTGCGAGCAGCCAGATCCTCTCACGGAGCCTTCCCGGAACCGACTGTCCGCCCGGCACCGGGATCGCCGCCAACGTGGTGACACCGCTCTTCGCCGTGGGCGCGGCGTCCTTCAATGGCAACCCGGATCCCGGGATTCAGATGTGCTACTTCGTGGACCCCGGCGGCAACCTGCTGATCGAAAGCTGGTTCCATTATCCGGCGTCGCTCGCCATCGCCCTTCCGGGTTGGCTGGACGAGCACGCCACTACCATGCGTTCCTACGGCCGGCTCGCGGCCGCGGGTGTCGTCGTCGCGTCGAAGCCGAGCGGGCGGCTCGGCCTGCTGACCGACCTTGTGCTCGAGCTCGACCCGAGCGAGCTCGATCGCTTGAAGCAGGGAGTCGTGCAGCTGGCCGGGATGTATTTCGCCGGGGGCGCCGAGAGCGTCATCCCTTCGACCGCGGAGCCGCTGCCGATCCGGCGGGCTCAACAGCAGGCGGATACCACCCGCTTTCTCACTCAGGTCACCGGCGCGGCGCAGCTCAACCTCAACACGGCTCATCCGCAGGGGGGCAATCGGATCGGGCGCCATTCGGGGTCGAGCGTGGTTGACCCGACCTTCAAGATCCACGGAGTGGACAACCTCTTCGTTGCCGACGCGAGCGTGTTCCCAGCCGGCTGTGGGGTGAACCCGCAGCTCACGGTCATGGCTCTAGCGCATCTCGCGGCGGACCAGATCGCCGACCGGCTCCTTTGAGACCGATGGGGAGCCGGAGTTCCCCCAGGGCCAAATCCGCTCGGAGCAAACATGTTCAGGGTTACGGATTTTCCACTGCTGGTGTTTGGGCTATCCCTGGTCGTGCTTTGGGGTGCTGTGCAAGTGGGGGTCCGGTCGGCACACCGCCTGGAGGACGTTCGCGAGGACTTCGGCATTGTGGTTACGGCCACCCTCACGCTGCTGAGTCTCATCCTCGGGTTCACCTTTTCTATGGCCGTTGGCCGCTACGACCAGCGAAAACTCTATGAGGAGGAAGAGGCGAATGCGATCGGTACCGAATATGTCCGCGCCGACCTCCTACCCTCCTCGGATGCCGAGAATGTCCGCAGGCTGCTGCGGGAGTATCTCGATCAGCGCATCCTTTATTACCAAACGCAGGACCGAACCGCGTTGCGACGGATCGACATTTCGACCGGACAGTTGCAGAAACGGCTCTGGTCGGCCGTGAGGACCGCTTCCGCCCCACAGCCGACGCCCGTGGTGGCGCTGGCTGTGTCCGGAATGAACGATGTATTGAACTCCCAGAGTTACACGCAGGCCGCATGGTTGAATCGGATACCGCCCGCGGCCTGGGCGCTCGTGGCGATTATTTCGTTGGCCGCCAACGGTATGGTCGGCGCTTTGTGGCGACGTGGTCGCCCGATGGGCCTGCTAAGCGGGATCCTGCCGGTAATCGTGTCCCTGTCGTTGGTTCTGATTGCGGACATCGACTCTCCCCGTGGCGGGCTAATCCCTGTGAGACCCGTTGGTCTGATAAGCCTGGCCGCGTCGCTCAGACCATAGCCCTCCCATGGGAGGTGGGGATGCTGACCCACGATGACATTCTCGACGCCCTGGAGCAGGAATTTCCCAGGAGCAGTGCACAGCAGCCGCCGGACGGCGTGTTCCTGGTGGCTCGGCTCCAGGATCCCGGGCTCGCGATGACGGACACCACGCCGTACGTCTTCATCCCGGATATCCACCTGGTGCCCGAGGTGGACGCCGAGCGGTTCCCCTGGGTCACTGCGCGGGACGTGCAGACCGACGCGCTCGAGCGTGTGGCGCGGCTGCTGGGGCGGCTGCGCGGGAGCGACCCGACCCTTCGGGTATGGCAGCTGGGCGACTGCCTCGACCTCTGGCGGACCGGCGAAGTCGGAGGCGCGGTGGCAGACGACGTAGACGCCACCGTCGAAGACCGCCACGAGCTGATTGACGCGCTGTGCAACGACGCGGGGATGCTGCTACTGGCCGGCAATCACGATCAGGAGCTGATCGACTTTCGCTGGGCGGGAGGGCCGCAGGCGCTCAACACCGTGATTCTGAACCGGGGCACCAGTGCGGCCGACACGGTGCTGGCACACGGCCACCAGTTCGATCCCATCGAGTCGCTCTCGCGCGGCTTCAAAGAGTTCTTTGCCCGGGGCGCCACGGAGCGAGTCCCGCCCACACCGCGCAGCATGCTGGAAGCCGCCAACCCTCACTGGAAGCCGGAGGCCCCGGACGCGCCGCCGCCCAAGCGCCCCGGAGATCGGAACAGCTTCCTCCACTGGGCCCTTCGGCGCTCCAACCCCCTCCCGCTCGACCGGCCCCAGGTGAACGTCGTTCCCTACACACCCGTGCAGGATCCGGCGAGGGCGTTCGTAGACTCGTTCGGCGGCCCAGCCCGAAAGCCCACTGTGGATGGGCCCCGCCAGACATTCTTCACCGACATCGCCTGGTACTCGCAGCAGATCTCGCGGAGCGGCGGCAAGGATGTCCGGCTCGTGATCATCGGCCACACCCATCACGCTCGCATCGTACGCGGTACCCGACCGGATGGAACGTTGTTCGTGCTGATGGATTGCGGCGCGTGGGTGGATACGAGCTTTCTGTCCAACGAGCTGGATGGGCCGATGGCGAACGCGCAGATCGGCGTGAAGGTGGGAAACGATCTTCGGATCTACCAGCTGGGGTACACGCTCCGGACCTGAGCCCGGGGCTTCGGCAGCAGCTACGGGCTTCCGCTCAGCTGAGCGAGGGGCGTTCGGCGCTCGAAGATTCGCGCGGCGACTGTGCCAAAGATGAACCCACCTACATGCGCAGCGTATGCCACTCCGCCCGTGGCCTGCGGCGTCTTAGCAACCGCACCGAAGCTCAGGAACTGGGTGAGAAACCATACTCCTATCAAGAGCACGGCGGGGATGTAGGCGACGCGCACAAACACGAAGATGATCAGCAGCGAGCGGATCTGGTCGCGAGGATAGGTAACAACGAAAGCACCCATCACTGCCGCAATCGCACCGCTGGCGCCAAGATTGGGAACGGTAGAGCTGGGGCCGGCCGCCACTTGAGCCAGGGTAGCGGCGAGCCCGCCGAGCAGGTAGAAGACCAGGTACCGCGACGGCCGTATCAGGTCTTCGACCTCGGGCCCGAACGCCCAAAGAAACACCATGTTGCCGAGAATGTGGGACCAGCTGCCGTGCATGAACATCGACGTGAGAATCGTGATCCAGTGCCGGCCGGCAACGATGTCGGCAGGGATGAGCGACCACCGGGTCACGAAGGCCTCTCCCCCTGCGAGTTCGAGGCCGAACACCAGGAAGTTGACCAGGATGATGGATGCCGTGACGACCGGAAAATTTCTGGGGCGTCGAGATGCATCCCCCAGGGGAATCACGCCCATGCGAGCTCCCGGCTATTGGGATGGATTGGCTCTGCCTGTCCCAACGCAGCAGGGTCCGTAGCGGGAGTCACATTCCCCTCGCGCGAAGGGTTCCCTCCCCGCGGAACTCGAAGTGCAAGGCGGACCGGGCTCGGTGGTTCTGCGCGCGCTCACCTTCGAGCACTTCCAGGTGCCCGCGAACATAGGCGGCGACGTCGCCGGCGGGAGCCAAATCCCGGTCTGGAGACCGGGGTACAATCGCCTCCACTCGGGACGCAGTAACGCCTCTCGGCGGGTCGGATGCGTTGGACCGCGTCGGTGAGACTCCGTATAGGTTCTAACCGAAGTGGTCGACATCTACTTGGCTGCCCGAGTTGCCACTTTGCCAGCCGCCATGCGCCGGATCGGCCGGACAGCAACAGGTACGCCTGGGCGACGGCGCGTGCGCCGCGAGCCCGGGCCCCCCCGCGCCCGCCGCAGCAGCTGTCTCCGGCCACTGCCAATCTGGTGGAGCTGAAAAAGGAGTGATGCAGCTCCTTCCTCGAGCCACTCGCGGTGGAAGCGTGCGAATGTCGCCTCGTATTCGTTTCCGATCCGCCCCGCCAGCGCGACTAGGCCGGCTTGATCTGCGGGGGGAGATGGCCCCGCGGTGGGCTCAACGACGGGAGCCCAGGGCATGAGCAAGTCACAAGCCCGTTGAGCCTGTTCTCCAGCGGCCTCTACAAAGGCAGCACGGAGCTCACCGGCCAGAACGCGCGCGTCCTGGAGTGAACCAAGGACGTCCTGCAACGCTGCGAGCTGCTGGATCGCAGCCCGCACGCGGGGGAGTTCCCGTTTGAAGGATCTCAGCAGATACCGGATGCGCTTGGCCCAGATCCGCGCCGCGTGCGCGTCCTCCCAATCCGCGGCCGTGCGGGTTGCCTGAAGCCCGCGTTCCAGTTCCTTGGTCCACCGGCGGACTGCATCCCTTAAGGCGACGCTGCCTCTTTTCGAGGGCTGTGATCCTGCGGGAGATGCCTCCGGACCCCGGAGAGACCGCCGCAGCTTTCGCTTTAGCCGTGGAAAGTCCTTCGCGACGCGCCGGGCAAGGTTCTTGTCAGCATCCGCCTGGCGCGCAGTCGCCCTCGCGATAAGCCATTGTGCGGCGGTCTGCTCGGAAGGCTTTAGAGTGTCGAGTTGGGCCAGGAGCCACTCGCGACCAACCTGGAGGTTTCTGCTGGCCCCGGCAGCTCTAGCCAGCCGGCGCAATCGCCGCCGGGTGCGCCGAGGCACACGAGTCTTGAGTTCGGCGCGGAATGCTCGCAATGTGCTGCGGAGCCGGCGGAGGGCTACCCGGAAATCATGGAGCCCATCGAGGTCATCTCGCCCCAACTGCTTGCGGGCCTTGACCCATCGGTCGAGGTCGTCCCGCGCCACGGCTCCGGCCACCTGGACTGCCGGGCGGTCCAGCACTGGGGTGCGTGGCTTCATGTCACACTGCCACCGATTCGCCAATGCTGCCGCTGGGCCGCCCAAACCCCCTCAACGGACTGGCCACCGCGCGCCGCACAAGCACTGATGCCATCCCTCGTGGTGAACATCCCTATAACACGCGCACTTTGGCTCCCCTGCGCGGGCTGCCAGGCACACGTGTTCGCCCTCACCGGCCATGGTACGATCCAGGTTTTCTGCGAGCTCGCGCATGAGAGCGGAATGCGTCTGCTCTCGGGAGGGTGCGGTCACTGACGGAAGCCTCCGACTTTCCAAGGCAAGGAGAGGTCAATTGTAACAACTGGGGACCGCTATTTTACGCGCCCCACGCCAATTCGCTAGGTGCCCGTCGGCAAACAGAACTCCCCAACTCCATGGGGTTCCTCGGCTGGCCCCCACCTACCTGATCGAGACGCCGGATCGCGGGGAAGTCGGGCTCACGCGCGAGCACTGCGGCCGGCGCTTGCACTAAACCGATCGGCGATGTCAGAAAAGCGAGCTAGACGATCTCAACGCGCGGGCCACCGGGCGCCACACAAGCACTGATGCCATCCATCGTGCTGGGCGTTCCGGTAACAAGCGCAGTGTGCCTCTTCCACCCTGGACGCGAGGCATACGTGTTCGTCATCGCCGCCATTACCCGATCCATGTTAGCGGCGAGCTCTCGCATCAATGCTCGGTGTGTCTGCGTTCGGCTCACAGGGGGAACCTCCGGCTTCCCGATGTAACCAGATGCGTCCCGCGCCCCGCCAACTACCGCCATGAAGTGCCCGGGTTCGGGTCGGCCGCGGTTGGTTCGAGGCTGTCAAGGCCAGCGGCGTGGGGTGGCGAACCAGGCCGTCGATCGTCAATGTCCATGTGTCGGGATCGACATGAGGAATGCCAAGGTGCGCGAGGACGAAGAGGCCTTCGACCGGCGTCACTGCGGCCGTGAGCTCGTGCGGCTTGAGCGGAATACGGCTGAACGCCGTATCCGGATCGAGTACCGGATGCGATGGCGAAGGCCAACCGGGAAGAGGTGCCACGCGGATGCAACAGGGCCCCGGATTAGTGAGTTCCCCACGGCTCAACTGCTCGCCTACCAGGTGTGGCCGAATCGGCGCAAAGCGCGCTTGGTGAGGCTGTCAATTCGACCCGGAGCATGGTCATGATTGCAACTGAGCAGCGTGCGCACGTGGGACCGGACCGCCGATTTCGCAACCCGTGGCCCAACAGCGAACCACACGGATTGCGAGCTGTCCTTCAATGGACGCTTCAGCGGCGTTCCCAGGCATTGGCTACGTCGCCGCCGCGCGGCAGTTTCCCTGCTACGTCGCCGGCAATCGTGTACCCTCGAGCGCCGGCCACCGATTTCAGCGCAACCTGGATCGGGCACTCCACGGTGCTTCTGCAAATTGGCGGGCTGAATGTGCTGACCGATCCGGTGTTCAGTCAGCGAGCCTTTCCAGTTCAGTGGATGGGGCCGCGACGCGTCATGGATCCGGGACTCGCGATTGACGCACTTCCGCCGCTCGACATTGTTGTGTTGTCACACAATCACTACGATCACCTCGACAGATCCGCTGTGAAGCGAATCGCGGCAGCGCATCCGCGAACGAGGTGGCTCGTGCCTCTTGGGCTTGGCGCTTACATCCGAGGCTGGGGCGCGCGCGACATCGTCGAGCTGGACTGGTGGCAGGAATCGGCGGCCCATGGTCTTCGCGCCACAGCCACTCCAGCGCGGCACTTCAGCAACCGGCGTCTCGGCGATCGAAACCGTTCGCTCTGGTGTGGATTCGCACTCGAACTAGACGGTAAGCACGCGTACTTCGCAGGCGACACAGCCTATCATCCCCAGTTCACGGAGATCGGAGCGCGCTGCGGTCCATTCGACTTCGTCATGATTCCAATTGGGGCGTACGATCCCCGTTGGTTCATGGAACGGGTCCATGTGGACCCGGAGGAGGCCGTGCGAATCTATGTGGATCTGATGGCTCCGCATCCCGAGGCGCCAAGCCCCCTCATGCTCGCGGTCCACTGGGGGACTTTTCGACTGACCGATGAGCCGATGGAGGAACCACCGCGACGAACGGTGACGCGCTGGCGTGACGCGGGGCTCGAGGAAGACCGGCTTTGGATCGCCCGATTCGGTGAAACGCGGCCGGTTGGCAGACCGGAAGAGCCTACGGGCCGCCGCGGCGAAGATCCTTGAATTGGTCAGTGCGGCTGCTCAAGCTCCGGCCGGCTCCGGCGGGGCCGCATTCTCCGGCGCGAACGTGAGCTGAGTGCCGGAACTGGGTTTGGATGGTTTGATTCAATGTGGTCGTCACGGTGTGCCCCCTCCATTGCTGTTCGTCAGACGCTGCCGGCGCATACCGCTCCGCGGCTCTCGCAACCGCTCCACGCTCGATACTCTTCGCGTCCGCCGGGGACTTCCTTGCCCGCCCACGGCTTTCAGGTCCGAGCTGTCTGGTATTGGACGTCGGTCTTACTTCCTCGGCGCGGTCAAACCCTCCAGCAAAGCCGCCCCCGCGGACCTGGCTTGCCGCTCGGCCTCGCTGGCCGAGACCCCGAGGAAGCTCAGCCGCTGATCGATCATTAGGGTGGTGAGGCCGTGCACCAGCGACCACGCCGCGAGCGCCTGGTCGTTTACGGGTGCCGGGCGCAGGTCCCCCGCCACCTGGCCGCGCTGCAGCGCACTGGTTAGCGCCCCGAACGTCGCGTCGGAAGCCTGTTGGAGCACAGGGTAGCGCTCCTTCTCCGCGAGCTCCGGCCCAAACATCAGCCGGTAATGCGCCGGACGCTCCACTCCAAACCGCACGTACGCGATGGCAATCCCGAGCAACCCTTGCCGCGCTGATCGCGCCCGGCGTGACGCGCGCTCCATTTCACGGCCGAGGGCTCGGAAGCCGACTGCAGCCACCTCGGCGAGGAGCGCGCCCTTGTCCGCAAAGTGGTTGTAGGGGGCCGCGTGACTGACGCCTGCCCGGCGTGCGACCTCGCGCAGTGTGAAGTTCCACGCTCCCTCTTCGGTGACCATGGCGAGGGCCGTCTTGACCAGGGCGCGGCGCAGGTCGCCGTGGTGATACCGTTCCGCGGATGACCTCGGGGGGGCTTTGGGCTTGGCCATGGTGGGTCGTACCTCGCCGATATTGACACTAGAAACATTCTTCTGAATGTTTACGTTGTCAATATCAGCCGGCTGCTGAAGGCCGGCCCAAGCGATGGGCAGATGCAACTGGAACTGGAGGATACCGTCATGTTCTCGCAACCTCATTCTGCGACGCACCGGCCGCTGCTCGTGGCTGGTCTGGCAAGCCTGGCGATTCTTGCTGCACAGGTTCCGTCAGCCGCAGCGCAAAGCATCACTCCTGAGCGCGCGCTCCTGAACGCAGGGCCGACGCGTTACCCGGTGGCCTCCGACGCCGAGAGGCTGGTGGTCGATGGCGAACAAGCTCTGCTGGGCAAATCAGCCATTCCGCTGTCCGATGGCGCGACGGTGGCTACGCGATCGCAGGTGCAGTCGCCGGCCATCAACGGGGAACGAGCGCTCCTCGGAATCCAGACTCAGAGCGCGCGCCGCCCACTCACGTTGGCTTGGTAGTCGTGCAGGGTGCACTGGGAGGGGGGTGAGTCACGTGCGACGCGCTCAAGAGATGACCCTGGCCGATTGGATCGCGATTTGGCAGCACGATCTGATCAGACGACAGGAGAAGTGAGCACCGACTGTGCTGCGTTGCGTCGAATCGCGGCCTGGCGGCGGGCAGCGCTGCCGCCGGGCTCCTGCGGTACCCGATTCCGAAACGCCCATCCTGGCTGAGACGAACATCGCGATCGGCGTCAGTCGCTAGCCTGCGGCCACGGCGCGCTCTGGGTGCTGCGCCATTTCTTCGCGATCGCTCTGCTACCGTTCACCGTTGCAGTGATGATCCCGATTTGGCTAGCGCGCCGTAATGCGCTCACACTGGTCGCGGGGTCCGGCCTGACTCTGGTTTCCTGCAGGTCGCAGGACGTTGCCTCCTGATCGTGGGGTTGGTCCTGTTCGTCGCGAGCCTGCATCGCGCGAATGGGGGGATGACTCAGGGAGCGGTCGCGCAACGCGGGCTCACGGGCCCGATGAAGCCGGCAGGAGCGATTATGGACGTTCGCCTGTTGTTTGGACTCAGCGCACTAGCGAGCCTGGTCAGCTCGGTGGTCGTTGCGCAGCTCTACGTCTGGCCCCGACTTCGGACCATAGACAGGCGAGACGCGCTGCTCCTGTTGATCGCGCCCCACCTGTTCCTTCGGTTCATCGGGCTCAGCTTCTTGATACCGGGCGTCGTTTCGCAGCCGCTGCCGCCGGCGTTTGCGGTTCCCGCTGCGTACGGCGACCTGGTCGCGGGCACTCTCGCAATCATAGCGACCCTCGCTCTTTGGACCCGCCGCTCTGCGGCCGTTCCGCTTGCGTGGGTCTTCAACACCTGGGGAGCCGCCGACCTCCTCTTTGCGATTTACCAGGGCCAGCGGCTCGGCATCCCACCTGGCGCATTCGGCGCCACGTTTTTCATTCCCACCGCGGTCGTTCCGCCGTTGCTCGTCATGCATTTTCTCATCTTTTGCGTCCTGTTCCGCCGCGAGGCGTGAGCAGGCCTCCTCAGAACGTCTCCGAATCGAGGAATAGCGAAGCTTGCTTTACGAATGACCCATGAAACTGAAACAGTGAACCATGACCGGCATCGGGGTAGGTCAGGAGCATAGCTCTTGGCAGGTGCTCGCTCAGCATGTAGGAATTTCTCACCGGGATCATGTTGTCCAACACCCCGTTTACGACGAGGCATGGCTGACCAATGTCGCGGAGCCTGCCAAAGCGCTCTCCGTTGACCCGCTCCCAGGCACGAAACGCTGCGATCTGAGCCTTTGCAACGTTTGGCCCTGATAGGGGCTCACGATCCTGCCTGCGTTCTGCCAGCCTGGCTACGAACGCCTGCCCTGCCGCCTGACTTGACTCGCTCGATGTGAAGAAGAGCTTCACCAGCCTCTGCAACCCGGGAAGGTTTGGATCGTCGGCAATCTTCTTCAGCTCCGGCTTCTCCATGTGCATGATGTCCTCGCCACCCTCCGGAGCCGTCCCGACCAGCAGCATCTTTCTGACGACCGATGGGCGGTTGAGCGCGATCTGCTGCGCGACCATGCCGCCGAGTGAGTAGCCAAGCAGATCTACTTCGGTGAGGCCAAGCGCATCCATGAATGCGAGCGCATGTGCCGCCATTGCGGGTACGCTGTCGGGCACCTCGCCTGTCGAGCGCCCCAGGCCGGCGCTCTCGAACAGAATCACCTCTCGGCCCTGAGCCAGCGGATCGGTGACCGCAGGATCCCAATTGTCCAGGGTTCCGGTAAAGTGCTGAAGACATACGAGTGGTAGGGAGGCACCCCTCCCGAACCGCCGGTAGGCATACTTCTCGAGTTTGGTCTCCATGAATCGCGTGGGTGCCGTGATGTTGCTCGCGTCAGCCATTGGAATGAACTCCTTTGAAATTCGGCTAACACCTGTCGCCATGCGAAAACCCACTGGACCGCCGTAGTCCTGCATGTACAACGTGTAGCGTGAGAGGCCGAGCGCTTCGGTGAAGTGATTCATGATTTCGGCGATGTGATCGAACCTGTACGCGAATTGTTTCGGGTCGGGCCAGTCGCTGTGACCGAAGCCCGGGTAATCGGGCGCGATCAAGTGGTAGCGACCCGAAAGCCGGGCGAAGAGAGGCTCGAACATCCGCGACGACGAGGGAAGACCGTGCAGCAGGAGCAACACCGGCCCGTCTTTCGGGCCGGCCTCTCGATAAAAAATCGAAAGCCCATCTATCTGTGCCGTGCGATAAGACGTCGGGTGCCCCACGGGAGGTTCCCTTCCTTGGGCTTGGGCCGGATGCCGGCCAACTTCACATCGTCAGAACGACGCGGAACCGCGCCTTGCCGCTCAGCATGCGCGCGTAAGCCTCGCCCGCCTTTTCGAGCGGGTACGTTTCAATCATGGGGCGCACGCCGGTGAGTTCGGCGAACCGCAGGGTGTCCTCGGAATCGGCTGGTGTTCCAGAGGCATAGCCTTGAAGGGCTCGACTTCCAGTAATGAGTTGTACCGGCGTGACCTGAATTGGATCAGATGCGACCCCCACCACGATGAGCTTGCCGTTGGGCGCCAGGCCATCAATCAGTTCTGACATTGCCTTCGAGTCTGGGGCCGTCGCCAGGATGACCTGCGCGCCGCCCAGTCGTTGCAATGCCTCGGCTGGGTTGGTCGATGTGTTGTCGATGAACCCGCTCGCTCCAAGTTTCTTGGCGAGTGAGGCGCTTTCCGACCCGCGCCCAACGGCCACCGTCCTGTACCCGAACTTGGCAGCGAATTGAATGGCCAGGTGACCTAGACCGCCAATACCCTGCACTGCGACAACGTCGCCGGGCAATGCACCGCTGTGCCGCAGCGCGTCGTACGTGGTGATTCCTGCGCAGAGCAGCGGTGCCGCTTCCGTGTCGGTTAGAGTCTCCGGTATCGGCACCAGCGCTTCGATGGGGGCGACCATGTATTGCTGATAACCACCGTCATAGCTTATGCCCGGAACCTTTCGATTTCGGCAATTGCCAAAATCTCCCCGCCGGCACTCCCGGCACGTGCCATCGTGGCCGCCGTGCCAGCCAACACCGACACGCTGCCCCTTCTTCCACTCGGAAACACCGGCACCCACCTCATCGATGAGGCCCGTCACTTCATGTCCCGGAACGCGAGGATACTGAATGCCAGGCCAAGCGCCTTCTTTCGTAAACACGTCACTGTGGCAAACACCACAGGCCTCCACCTTGATGCGCACGTGTCCTGTACCCGGCTCAGGAATCTCGCGCTCAACGATCTGGAAATCGGCTCCCGGCTTGGAAACCTGCGCCACTTTCATCGTTGCTACTGCGACTGTGGTCGATGGCATGAAATCCTCCGACGAATTGCCGTATTTGCTTACGCCTCCACCTCGAAAATGACCTCCAGCTCAACCGTTGCGCCGAGCGGAAGGCTTGCGACACCGTGCACCAGGCGGCAGGGACTCTTGTCTTTCCCAAAGACGTCTTGCAGCAGCTCCGAAGCAGCGTCGGCGACTCTCGGCTGATCGCGGACATCTCCCGACGTGGCCACCGCTACACCGAGGCTTGATGCCAAGTTCCTTCAACCGCTGCTCGGCGCTGGCCGGCCGGGAGCGTTCGCGGGCTGCCGTTTGCTTTCTCACACTGCATTCCTTAGCTCTGGGCTCGAGGCTGCGCTGAGCACTCGCATGTGCCCTTGATCAAAATTGACCGCGAGACGTCGAGCCGGTCGCGCAGTTCCCGCGCGCAACAAGGGGGCCGCACGGTGCGCGCTGTCCGCCCCACTCATCCGCGCGTCGGCGCTGCTCGGATCCGCCGCCGGAGAGGGGCAATAGCTTGCGGACGGCCAGTCGACCTGGCAAGGCCCGGCGAAAGGGGACGGCCGCGAAACGATTGATCATGCAGTAAGGAGACAGATTGGCGCCGACTCGTGAACCGGTGGGGACATCGTGTCGTGCCGACTGGAAGCCGGGCCAGCCACTGACCGTACGGCGACAGGTTAGGCCGTGCCGACAAGACCCTTAAGCTCTGAGCGCCGCAAACAACCCCGCCACCGCGATGACGAGCCCGAGCGCCATCTTCGCGGCCGCTGAGACCGCCCGGCCGAGCACCGCACCCCACCCCGCCCTGGCGGCACCCTCGGCATGGCGCTCGCGGGTGTATTCGAACAGCGCGGCGCCAGCAAACGCGCCGAGAAAGCCGCCGATCACCGACCCGATAACCGGGACCGGAACGCCGATCACCGCGCCGATCAGTCCGCCCACGAGCGCACCCCAGCCCGCGCGCCGTGAGCCGCCGTAACGTTGCGCAAAGCGAAATCCCAGCCAGGCCTCGATGAGCTCGCCGGCGAGCGCCAGCCCGGTAATCAGGATAAGAAAGCCGGCGCTCATCGTGCGGAAGTCGGTCAGCCACCCGAAGCCCAGCACCGCGAGCACGATCACCCACAGCCCGGGAAGGCCGAGGGGAATCAGCGATAACCCGACGACGCTGGCGACGGCGAGGAGAACGACGCCGGCCGGGTCGCTCACTTCTTGACTTCGAAGTCCTTGCTTCCCGCCGGGCTACCATCCACGCTGATCTCGACCTTGTACTTCCCGACCGGCCAGGGGCTCTTCTTGCTGATGTGGAACTCCGTGGCCGCCGGCCCGGTCGGTGCGATGGTCTCGTTCTGCTCCTGCACGACCTGCCCCGTGTGGAAGGTCCACTTTGCGCTGACCGTCTTGCTCGGCGCCGCTCCGTCCGTCAGCACCGACGCGTAGATCGTGTCGCGAACACCGAAGGTCGTGGTCGAATTCGCAATGTGCTTGTCGGCGGTAATGCCCTTGCCCACGTCGATCGTCTTCACGGCAAATGGTGGCGGAGCTGGCGGCTCCGGCGGCGTCGTGGCTTCGCTCGGCGGCGGGGGTGGCGGAGCCTTCTTGCACGCGCCGAGCGCGGCCGTGCCAAGGCCCAGGACGAGTAGGGTCCAGCTATGGCGATGCATGCGATTGATCTCCGATTCTCGGGCTTACGGGATCTTGAGCACCTGCCCAGGATAGATCTGGTCCGGGTTCTTGATGACGTCCTTGTTCGCTTCGTAGATCTGCTGCCACTGCTGTGCATCGCCGTAGAGCTTCTTGGCGATCTTGGAGAGACTGTCGCCCTTCACCACCGTATAGGTGCTCGCGCCGGCCGGCTTCGGGGCCGTTGACGAGCTGCCGCCCTCCACATCGGAGAAGTCGGGTTCGTTGTCCAACATGAAAGCCTCCATTGAGGTATGCGAAGCGACGTCATAAAGTACCCTTCGAGACCCGGGCCGACCATCAGCCCGGACACGCCCGTCCCGCCAAATTCGCGTGATCCAGGCCCCCGCACGCCGTGACGGACGACCCCGCCGAGCGCGACCCGAACGGCTAATGTGTGCCCTGCTCTACTTCGGAGAACCTGATGTCGGACGCCGTGGGCGCCGCAAAGGCGAAAGTCGCTTTGCAGGTCGAGCCGGACGATACGCGGCCGATCGAGACGCGCCAGACCGCGCTTTCGTGGCTCGTGTTTCTGGGCGTCCTCTACACGCTGTACTTTGCCCGCGAGCTGGTCGTTCCCATCGTGCTGGCCGTCCTTCTCGACTTCCTGCTCAAGCCCTTGGTTCGAGCGCTGCGAAGGGTCGGCGTACCCGAGGCTGCCGGCGGCGCCATCGTAGTCCTCGGTCTGTTGGGATCGCTCGGCTTCGCCGCCTTCCAATTGGCCGAGCCGGCGCGCACGCTGGTGGCTGATGCGCCGGCGAGCATCCAGAAGGCCACCGACCGCCTTCGCCCGGTGCGGAAGCCGCTCGAGAAGCTGGACCGGACGGCGCACCAGGTCGAGCGGGCCGCGAGCGAGGTGAGCGATACGACCACCCGCGAAGTGGCAGTCAAAGGGCCGACCCTCAGCTCCAAGCTGCTCGGCGGCGTTCGGATGTTCGGCGCCGGCGCCCTGGAGGTGGTGATCCTTCTCTACTTCCTGCTCGCCTCGGGCGATCTGTTCCTGCAAAAGCTGATCAAGCTTCTGCCGCAGCTGCAGGACAAGAAGACCGCGGTTGCGATCGCCCGGGAAACCGAGGGGGCGATCTCCACCTACCTGGTCACGCTGACCCTCATCAACGCCGGCCTCGCGCTCGCCGTCGCGGGAGCCCTCGCGCTGGTCGGACTGCCTAATCCGCTCCTGTGGGGGGCCCTGGCCGGCCTGGCAGAGTTCATCCCCTACGTGGGCGCGACGATGATGTTCGTGCTCCTGTCTCTGGCGGGCCTCGCGACCTTCGATCATCTGGGCCACGCATTGCTGGTTCCCGGCGTCTACCTCGCCATCAACATCCTCCAGGCCAATCTCGTAAGTCCCCTGTTGCACGGTCGCCGGCTCGCCCTGAACCCGGTGGCGATCTTTCTCGGGCTGCTGCTCTGCTGGTGGATGTGGGGCGTGCTTGGCGCCTTCATTGCCGTGCCTCTCCTGGCCACGGTCAAGATCTTCTGCGACCACCTCGAGCACCTGGCTCCCGTAGGAGAGTTTCTAGGGAAATAATTACCTTACCTGCTGGTTGCCCGCCGACGTACCGTCGCAGGAGATGTCCAATTACTTCCCTAACGTCACCACCGCTTCTCGCCCGCCTCCGCTCCCGCCGCACGGGCGTTCCCGACGAGCTGCTCACCGGGCCGATTCGCGGTGAGCTGCTGGGCGCCGAGCACCTCGCCGAGCGGGCCCAGGCGGTCGCGGCGGCGCAGCAGGTGGTGCAGCGCCGGCGGGCGCAGGGCCGGCCCCGCCTCCTGGCCCGGCTCGACGAGACCCGTCGCATCCTCGATGACGCGCACATCCGACTGGCGGAAGCCGCGGATCGCGATGTGGATGTCGGTCCGGCGGGCGAATGGTTGCTGGACAACTTTCACATCGTCCAGGAACACATCCGCGAAGTGCGTGAAAGCCTTCCCCGCGGCTACTACCGCGAGCTCCCCGAGCTCGCCGGCGGCACCCTGCCCGGTTACCCCAGGGTTTATGAGCTGGCGATCACGCTCATCTCGCACACTGAGGGCCGTATCGACCTCGGCAACGTCGAGCTGTTCGTCGGCGCCTTCCAGGAAGTAGCTCCGCTCTCGATCGGCGAGCTATGGTCCATCCCGGCGATGCTGCGGCTGGGCCTGCTCGAGAACGTGCGGCGAATGGCGCTCCGCACGGTCCATCGGCTGGACGAGCTGCAGCTGGCCGACCAGTCCGCGGAGCGGCTGATCGCCGCCAGCAAGGATTCGGCCTCGGCCCTCTCGGCGGCCATCAACGATTTCGTCGCGCAGGCGCCGCCGCTCACGCCCACGTTCGTCTCCCGCTTCCTGAACCAGCTTCGCTCGGTCGGCGTCTCGGTGCCTTCGCTGATGTGGCTCGAGCGCTGGGTGAGCGACGAGGCGATGAGCGCCGAGGATGCCGCGGCGAGAGCGATGCAGCGGGTCGCGCTCACCCAGATCATGATGGCGAACAGTATCACCAGCCTTCGGGCCATTGCCCGGATGGACTGGGATTCGTTCGTCGAGCACCAGAGCGTGATGGACGCGGTGCTGCGGAGAGACCCGGTCTACGCGCGCATGACGTTCGCGACCCGCGATCGCTATCGCCATGTCGTCGAGAGAATCGCCAAACGCACCGGGCGGGACGAGGCCGCGGTTGCGCACCAAGCCCTGGACCTCGCCGGCCAGGCCCCCAGTGATGGCGCTGAAGCCCAGCGCCAGGCACATGTCGGCTACTACCTGGTCGACCAGGGACGCACGGCCCTGGAACAGGCCACCGGTTACAGCCCCACGCTTCGGGAGTGGTTGCACCGCTGGATTCTCCGCCATCCCAACACGGTCTTTGTGGGCGGGATGTTGCTCGGCACCGGCCTGGCACTCGCAGCGCTGCTCTGGCTCGCCGGCATGGAGCTGCAGACCGCAAACGTGATCCTGGTCATCGTGCTGGCCTTCATCCCGGCGAACGACATCGCCGTCAACGTCCTGAGCCAGCTGGTTACCGCCTTCCTGCCGCCGCAGGTGTTGCCCAAGCTGGACCTGAGCGAGGACGGGGGCATTCCGCCGGAGCTCCGGACCGCGGTTGTTATCCCCATGCTGTTCGACAGCGTGGACTCCGTGCGGGACGGGCTCGAGCATCTCGAGGTGCAGTACCTCGCCAACCGCGAAGCTCATCTCCATTTCGCCGTCCTGAGCGACTTCACCGATGCGGCGGCGGAGTCCCAGCCTGGCGACGCCCTGATTGTCGAGGCGGCATCGGCGGGCATTCGCGAGCTGAACGCCCGCTACGCGCCGGACACGCAGGACGCGTTCTACCTCTTTCACCGGCCGAGGCGCTGGAATCCGCGGCAGGGCGTGTGGATGGGATGGGAGCGCAAGCGCGGGAAGCTCGCCGAGTTCAACCGGTTTCTTCGGGGCGGCGCGCCCAAGGCGTTCTCCGCCATCGTGGGCAACACGGCGCCGCTAAGGGATGTGCGCTACGTCATTACCCTCGACGCCGACACCGTTCTGCCGCCGGAGACCGCCCCCCTCCTGGTGGGGGGCCTGGCCCATCCGCTCAATCGTGCCGTCTACGATCCGCAGCGCGGCCGAGTGGTGCGGGGCTACGGAATTCTTCAGCCGCGGGTGAGCGTCTCGCTGCCCAGTGCCAACCGGTCGCGCTTTGCCTCGATTCAGTCGGGCCACCCGGGTGTCGACCCCTACACGACCGCGGTCTCGGACGTGTACCAGGACCTGTACGGCGAAGGCAGCTTCACCGGCAAGGGCATTTACGACGTAGACGCGTTCGAGCAGGCGACACACGGCCGGTTTCCCGAGAACACCCTGCTCTCACACGACCTGATCGAGGGGAACTACGCCCGCGCCGGCCTCGCGACCGACATCCTCCTCTACGACGACTACCCGACCCGCTACCTCACCTTCACCCGGCGCAAGCATCGCTGGATCCGGGGCGACTGGCAGCTCCTCCAATGGCTCGCGCCGACCGTGCCGGGCCCCGATGGTCCCGAGCCCAATCGTCTGTCGGTGCTGTCCCGCTGGAAAATCCTCGACAATCTCCGCCGGAGCGTCGTCGAGATCGCCCAGCTCACGTTTCTGGTCGGGGGCTGGACCGTGTTGCCGGGATCTCCGCTCCGTTGGACCCTGCTTGGCCTCGGCGCGATCGTGGCGCCGTGGGTCGTTTCGCTGCTTCTCGCCGCGCTGCGGCCTCCTTTCGACAAGTCCTGGCGGGCGTACTACGGGGAGGTGGGGCGCGATGCGGTGACCAGCCTGGGCCAGGTGGGGCTGGCCATCACCTTCCTCCCTCATCAGGCGTGGGTCTCGGCCGACGCGATCGTCCGCACGCTGTGGCGACTTTTGGTGACTCACCGAAAACCGCTGGAGTGGCAGACCGCGTCGCAGACCGAGCGCCTCATGAGCCCGGGGCCGGCCACCTGCTGGCGAACCATGTGGCCCTCCGTCGCCCTCGTTGTCGCTCTGGTGCTGTTGGCCGCCGCAGCCGCGGTCTTGCGCCCCCATTGGCCACCGTCGCCCTGGTCCCTCGGCCTCGCCGTGCTGCCGCTCGCGGCTCTCTGGTCGGCATCGCCCATGATCGCCTACGCCCTGAGCGCACCGGCCGTGCGTCACGAGCGACGCCTTTCCTCGTCACGCCGGGTCGCCGCAATGCGATATGCGCTGTTGCACTGGCGCTTTTTCGACCGGTTCGTGACCGAGGCCTCCAACTGGCTCGCCCCAGACAACTACCAGGACGATCCCACCCCGGTGGTGGCGCTCCGGACCTCGCCCACCAACATCGGCCTTCAACTCGTGGGCACGATGAGCGCCTACGACCTCGGCTTCCTCTCGGCAGATGAGCTGGTGCGAAGGCTCGAGCTTGCCATGCAGTCGCTGGAGCGGATGGAGCGATTCCGAGGTCACTTCTACAACTGGTACGACCTCGAGACCCTGCAGATTCTCGAGCCTGCGTACATCAGTACGGTGGACAGCGGTAACCTCGCAGGGCACCTGATCGCGCTCCGACACGCCTGCCTCGCGATCGTGGACGACCCCGTCTTCGATGGACGTACCTGGCGTGCGTTGGAGACCGCCCTGGCGCTGGCGGGCGA
>Ga0134127_10001182_pt1 | contig 19926 bp, 15 predicted proteins | sample KB31753_FD_96459 | JGI IMG/M metagenome (GOLD analysis project Ga0134127, IMG submission 96459) | Terrestrial soil microbial communities with excess Nitrogen fertilizer from Kellogg Biological Station, Michigan, USA - KB3-175-3 | ecosystem: Environmental > Terrestrial > Soil > Unclassified ... | reverse complement strand
TCGCGGTCCGTGCCCGCCCGCGCCTCGCGCAGGCGGGCCAGCGCGGCCTCGATGCGCTCCCGCTCGCCGGGCTCGGCGAGCTGCGCGCCCTGGGTCAGCGCGCGCTGCACGTGGTTGGCCACGTTGTCGGCCTCGGTCTGCGCCTCGATGAGGAGCCGCGCGCTCACGTCGGCCTCCGCGTGCTCGAAGGACTCGTCCACCATCCGCTCGACCTCGGCCTCGGTGAGCCCGTAGGTGGGCCGCACCTCGATGGAGGACTCCTTGCCCGAGCGCAGCTCCTTGGCGTGGACCTGGAGGATGCCGTTGGCGTCGATGAGAAAGGTCACCTCGATCTTGGGCATACCCGCCGGCATGGGATCGACGCGCAATTCGAAGCGCGCGAGGGAGCGGTTGTCCCGCGCCAGCTCGCGCTCCCCCTGCAGCACGTGGAGGTCCACCACCGTCTGCCCGTCCGCCGAGGTGGTGAACTGCTCCTTGGCCATGGTGGGGATGGTGGTGTTGCGCGCGATGAGAATGCTCACGATGCCGCCCAGCGTCTCGATGCCCAGCGACAGCGGCGTCACGTCCAGCAGCAGCATGTCGGTGATGCCGCCGGCCAGGATCTGAGCCTGCACCGCCGCCCCCAGCGCCACCACCTCATCCGGGTTGAGCTGGCTGTGCGGGGTCTTGCCGAACAGCGCCTCCACCCGGCGGCGCACCAGCGGCACCCGCGTGGAGCCGCCCACCAGCACCACCTCGTCCACGTCGGCGGGCTCGAGCCCCGCGTCGCGGAGCGCCAGGCGGCAGGGTCCGAGCGTCCGCTCCACGAGCGGGCCGAAGCGCGCCTCCAGGTCCTCACGGGTGATGTCTCGGCGGTAGACGAAATCGCCGAACGGGATGGCAAGCTGGGTCCGCGGCTCGAAGGAGAGGCGGCACTTGGCGGCCTCGGCGGCCAGCCGAAGCTCCTGGCGGGCCTCGGCATCGCCGGAGAGATCGGCGCCGTGAGCGGCGCGAATGTCCTCCAGCAGCCAGTCCACCAGCACCCGGTCGAAGTCGTCGCCGCCGAGATGGGTGTCGCCGTTGGTCGCCAGCACTTCGAACACGCCGTCCTTGACCCGCAGGATGGAAATGTCGAAGGTCCCGCCCCCGAGGTCGTAGACCGCGATGGTGCCCTGGGCGAGCTTCTGGAGCCCATAGGCCAGCGAGGCCGCAGTGGGCTCGTTCACGATGCGCAGCACGTCGAGCCCGGCGATGCGGCCGGCGTCCTTGGTGGCCTGGCGCTGGCTGTCGTTGAAGTACGCCGGGACCGTGACCACCGCCTGCTCCACCTTCTCGCCCAGCGCGGCTTCCGCACGCTGCCTGAGCGCGCGCAGGATCTGCGCCGACACCTCGGGCGGAGTCACCTCGCGCTCGCCCACGCGGATGCGGACCACCTCGGCGGCGGGTACCACCTCGAAGGGCAGATGCGCCAGCTCGCCCTGGACGTCCTCGTAGCCCCGCCCCATCAGCCGCTTCACCGAGTAGATGGTGCGGGCAGGGTTCCGGACGAGCTGCCGCCGCGCGGCATCGCCCACCAGCACGCCCTCGGGCGTATAGGCCACGATGGAGGGCAGCAGCGCGCGGCCCTCCGCGTCGGGAATGACCCGGGGCGCGCCCCGGTCCACGTAGGCCACCAGGCTATTGGTGGTCCCGAGGTCAATGCCGACGATGCGCGACATGGCTCTCCAGATCCTCTCCGAGCGCTTCGCTCAGGTCGTCGATGACGGTGCGCAGGAATGCTCGCGCGGCCAGCCGGGCCTTGAACCACTCGAGCAGCGGACCGCGGTCGGCCTTCGCGCTGAGCGCGGCATCCCACTCCCCCGCCCGGCCCACGATGGCGTCTTCCTCCGCGCGCTTCCGCGCCTGCAGACGCTCCCGCTCCTCCCGGAGCCGGGCGCGCGACGCGTCGTCCATTCCCGCCGCCTTGGCTTCCTCGAGGGCCTCCTGCACCTCCATCATCTCGGCCAGGAGCTCGCGGGGCGCGGCGGGCCGGGCGATGGCGCCTTCGCGGGTGTCGCGGCCCTCTTCCAGCGCAATCAGGTACTCCACGCGGGCGAGCGGGTCCCGGAGCGCCCGATACGCGCGGTTGACCAGGGCCGAGCGGGTGAGCGTCTCCGCCTGGGCGTCCGCGTCCGCGCCCTGGTGGAAGTCCGGGTGATGGGCGCGGCTCAGCTCGTAGAAGCGGGCGCGGAGCGCCTCGCCGTCCACGGTAAGCTTGCGCGGCAGCCCGAACACCGCGAAGTAGTCGTCGATCACCTTCACTTCACGCCTCTCCTAAAATACGAACGGGCCCGCCGGGGCCCGTTGGTCGTCGATCCCGGGGCCCGGCACTCAGGCCGAGAACGAGGTCCCGCAGCCGCAGCTGGATTTCGCCTGCGGGTTGACGAAGGTGAAGCCGCCCTGCAGCCCTTCCGTCACGTAGTCCAGCGTCGTCCCGTTGAGGTAGAGATAGCTCTTGGCGTCCACCACCACCGGCACGCCGTCGATCTCGAAGGTCTTGTCGTGCTTGCCCTTCTCGGTGTCGAACTCCAGCGAGTAGGAGAGCCCCGAGCAGCCGCCCCCCTTGACACCCATGCGCAGGAACACCTGCTCCAGCTTCTGCTCCTGCATGAGCTTCTTCACTTGCTTCGCCGCCGTCTCGGTCAGTGTTACCGCCATGTGTAGGTGCCTCCTCGAATGGGACTCGGCTCGTCCTTAGGACGCGCCGCTATCCGCTCCCGCTTCCGCCTTGGCCCACTTCTCCTTGTAGTCGGAGAGCGCCGCCTTGATGGCGTCCTCCGCCAGCACGGAGCAGTGAATCTTCACCGGGGGCAGCTTCAGCTCGTTGACGATGTCGGTGTTCTTGATCTTGGCCGCCTCGTCCACCGTGCGCCCCTTCAGCCACTCGGTGGCCAGGCTGGACGAGGCGATGGCGCTGCCGCAGCCGAAGGTCTTGAACTTCGCGTCCTCGATGACCCCCGTCTCGACATTGACCTTGATCTGGAGCTTCATGACGTCGCCGCACTCCGGCGCCCCCACGAGCCCCGTGCCCACTCCCGGGGTGTCCTTGCCGAAGGACCCCACGTTGCGCGGGTTGTTGTAGTGGTCGACTACCTTTTCGCTGTAGGCCATGACTCCTCCGCCTCCTGAAGGGCGCCGGGCGCCGCTATTCAGCCTTCCACTTGATGGTCTTGAGGTCCACGCCTTCCTTGGCGAGCTCGTAGAGCGGGGACATCTCGCGGAGCCGCTGCACCACGTCCACCGTGCGCGCCGCCACGAAGTCCACCTCTTCCTGGGTGCTGAACCGGTGCAAGCCGAAGCGGATGGACGAGTGCGCCAGCTCCGCGTTCACCCCCAGCGCCGAGATCACGTAGGAGGGCTCGAGGGTGGACGACGTGCACGCGGAGCCGGAGGACAGGGCCACGTCCTTGTTGAGCCCCATCAGCACCGACTCGCCCTCGACATACGCGAACGAGATGTTCAGGTTGTGGGGCAGCCGGCGCTCGGGATGGCCGTTGAGGAACGCCTCGTCCACCCGCGACAGGATGGCGTCCTGGAGCCGATCGCGCAGCGCGGACAGCCGCTTCGACTCGTCCGGCATCATCTCGCGGCAGATATCGGCGGCGCGGCCGAAACCCACCGCCAGCGGCACCGGCACCGTGCCCGAGCGCATCCCCCGCTCGTGGCCGCCGCCGTCCATCATCGGCGCCAGCCGCACCCGCGGCCCCTTGCGCCGGACGTAGAGGGCGCCCACGCCCTTGGGCCCATAGAGCATGTGCGAGGTCGCGGACAGCAGATCGATCCCCATCGCCTCCACGTCCACCGGCACCTTGCCCACCGCCTGGGTGGCGTCGGTGTGGAAGACGATGCCCTTTTCCTTGGCGAGCTTGCCGATGGCCGCCGCGTCCTGGACGGTGCCGATCTCGTTGTTGGCGAGCATCACCGAGATCAGGATGGTCTTGTCGGTCAGGGCGGCGCGAATCGCCTCCGGGTCCACGACGCCGTCGGCGCCCACCGCGAGATAGGTCACCTCGAATCCCTGCCGCTCGAGCCGCTTGCACACGTCGAGACCCGCCCGCTGCTCGATGGCGGTGGTCACGATGTGATTGCCCTTCTCCCGGTACATCTCGGCGACGCCCTTCAGCGCGAGATTGATGGACTCGGTGCCCCCGGAGGTGAAGACCAGCTCCTTGGGGTCGCGGGCGCCGATCAGCTTCGCGATCTCGCCGCGCGCGCGGTCCACCGCGCCTTCCGCCTCCCACCCGAAGGGATGATTGCGGCTCGCCGGATGCCCGAACTTCTCGGTGAAATACGGCAGCATCACTTCCAGCACGCGCGGATCCACCGGCGTGGTGGACTGGCTATCCATGAAGATCGGCAGCTTCAACGTCATCGGTCTCCGTCTCCCCTCTCGGTCTATCGGGCCGCGGTCAGCGCCGCCACCGGAACCACCGCGTCGGCGCTCAGCTCGGCCAGGGTCATGCCGTCCAGCATCGAGGTGATGCTGGCCTGGATCTTCTGCACGGGCAGCCGCAGGTTGCAGCGCGAGTACTGTGGACAGTGATCGTCCACCACGCAGCTCGTGATCTGCACCGGCCCCTCGAGCGCCCGCAGCACCTCTCCCACCGTGATGTCGTGCCGCGAGCGCGCCAGCACGTAGCCGCCCTTTGGCCCGTTGTGGCTCACGATCAGCTTCTTCTTGGCCAGGCGCTGGAGGATCTTGGCCAGCAGCTCCGCCGGGATCTTGAACTCCTCGGCGATCCGCTTCGCGCTCATGGCCGCTTCATCCGGATGGGCGGCGATGAAGTGAATGGCCATCAGCCCGTAGTCCGCCCGCTTGGTGAATCGCAGCATCCTGGTCTTCCCCGCCTCCGGCTTATCTCCGACCGTTTCGATCGGCGACCTTTATGGTCGGAGTCTGCACCCAAGCTCTCAGGAAGTCAAGCCGTTCACCCATTTTTGCCTCTAGACCCAGGCGCCCCGGAGACGCCCCGCAGCGTCCTCGGGGAGGGTCGTGTTCACGTAAATCCCGCCGATGCGCTTGAGGCGCTCGGGGCGCGGTAAGACATCGAAATGCCAGTGATAATCGTCGGCCAGGGTGGCCCATTCCCCGGCCATGACCTTGGAGGCCCGGTTGGGGGCGTTGAACAGGGTCAGCTCCATGGAGGGGTCGCCGAGGACGCTCGCGAAGGTCCGGAAGCAGCCGGCGAGCACCCGCGCCAGATCCGCCACCATGTCCCCGGACAGGACATCCTCGTAGGCGGCCGCGTGCTGCCGCGGCAGGATCCAGGTCTCGAACGGGGACCGCGCCGCGTAGGGCACCACCACCACGAACCGCTCCGTCTCGTGCACCACCCGCTCGCGGTCCGCCAGCTCCTGACGGACGATGTCGCAGTAGATGCAGCGATGCTTGTAGCGGTAGTAGTCGCGCGCCTCGTCGAGCTTGCGCCGGTTGTCGCCGAAGATGATGGGGATGGCGGTGACGCGAGAGTAGGGATGCGTGATCCTCGCTCCCTTGATGCGGTGCCGCCGCGTGACCAGGATGTCTCGGATGGCCAGATCGCGCTTCAGGTCACGGATCCGCTCCCCGTACATCCACAGCACCTGCTCCCACTGCGCCTCCGGCATGGTGGCGGGGGTGTCCTCGTGGCGCGGGCTCTCGATGATGAGCTCGGTAGCCCCCCGAGGCGAGATCTTGTCGTAGAGCCCCACCCCCTCCCGCAGGAGCGGTAGCTCGATGCGAAAATACGGGTCCCGCTCCGGGATGGCGCGCACCGACCAGTCCGCCCCGTTGGCGGGCGCCCCGTCCTTTCGGTAACACGCGGTCTCGGGCGGCGTCAGCCGCTCGTTTCCTGGGCAGAAGGGACACTCGCTCCCGTCGGCCTTCGGCGCGCCGGGCGGCCGCACGAGCACCCACTGGCCCCGGGTTGGATCCTTACGGAGATCGCTCTCGCTCATGGCCCGGCCACATTAGAGAATGCGACGCAGCAAGTCAACAAGACGGGACCCGTTTTCATGGCGCAGTCGAGGGCGAGGGGCATCGACTGCGACGAGGTGAACGTGCGGGAGGACGTCGACGGCCGCGAAGAGCCGATCGACCTCACGGGACCGCTCGCGGTCCCCGCCCGAGCGCTGCTGGGACGGCTCCCGCGCGCTAGTCCTTGTACTGGGACTTCAGCTTGCGCAGGTGCAGCCGCGCCACGTCCACCCAGTCCTTCTCCGTGGGCTGAGGCCCGGCCAGCGCGATGTACCGCTCCCAGAGGCTGATGGCCTCCTTGGGATCCACCTTCTCGTAGACCAGGGCCAGGTTGTAGAGCGCGCCGGTGTTCTTGTCGTCCTGGTCCACGACCTTGCGATACTCCCCGATGGCGTCCTGATACAACCCCTTGTCCTCGTAGACCTCGGCCAGGCCCATCCGGGCCTCGATATAGCGCGGGTCCAGCTCCACCGCCTTCTTGTAGGCGGTGACCGCCTCGAAGTAGAGCTGCTTCTCGCCGTAGTAGATCTTGCCCAGGCTCACGTACACGCGCGGATTGAGCGGGTTGTGCACGAGCGCCTTCTGATAGGCCGCCACCGCGGCGTTCACGTCGCCCTTGGCGGCGCTGGCATCTCCCAGCCCCGCATAGGCGTCGGCGAAGTACGGCCGCAGCTCGAGCGCCTTGTTGTAGGCCTCGATGGCCTGGTCGAAGAGCCGCCGCGGCGCGGTGAGGAAGAGGTCACCGAGGGCCTTGTAGGGCTCGGGATAGGTCGGATCGAGCTGGGTGGAGGCGCGGAACTGCGCGGCGGCCTTCCACCGATTGCCCAGGGTCTGGTGGACCACGCCCAGACCGTACTGGGACACCACGAACTGCGGGTCGAGCTCCACCGCGCGGCCGAGGAGGTCCACCGCCGCCTCGTTCCCCTCCTGGGTGCCCCGCTGCGCCGAGATCTGGCCCTTGATATAGGCCTCGTAGGCGCGAGCGGACCCGGTCGGCGCGGCGTACTTCTGCACGCGAGCGATCTCGGCGTCGGTGGCCGGCACCTTCAGCGCGCGCAGATAGGCCAGGGGCATGGTCTTGAGCCGCTCGAGGAGCGCGCCCTCCGGCACCGCCACCGCCTCCAGCGTGCCGTGCGTCCCCTGATCGCCCTTCACCTCGACGAACCGCGGCAGGATGGACAGGTCCCCCGCGCTGCGGCGAACCTCGCCGTACAGCGCGACATCGGCGCTCAGCGCCCGGGCCGCCGACAGCGCGGACTGCTCGGTCCAGGATTCGGGCTGGGGCAGCGTCTTGAGGCGCCCGCGATCGATCTGCACCAGCGCGGGAACCTGCAGGAGGGCGAGCCCCAGGCTCTCCGCCACGGCCTCGCCGAGCCACTGCTCGTCGCGCCCGAGATCCATGGGCGCGAAGGGCAGGATGAGCACGCTACGCGGTTTGGCGATCGCCGTGGAGGCGCCCAGCAGCACCAGGCCCCCCAGGAGCGCGCCGACTACTGCCCGGCTAGGGATCGCGCGGAGTCGCATTTCCGGTCTCCCCTCGTTCCCAGAGCCGTCGGACCGGCGCCACGATCCGGCCGAGAAGGCCGGGCCCCACGCGCCGGAGCGCGATCTCCGGGATCAACATCACCGCCACCAGCCCCACCAGCCACGGCCAGAGCTCGAGAGACAGCCGCGACCGCCGCCGGGCCTGCAGGAATGCGTCGCGCGGCTGGGCGAGCACCCCTCCCCCGGTCAGCTCCGACAGCTCCCGGAGCAGCGCCTCGTCCACCCCGAGCTCCTTGAACTCCTGGGAGTACGGTACCACCAGTCCGGCGAGCTGGGAGCCCACCATTTGCTCGCCCCGGCGCTGCGACATGGCGACGAGATACACGCCCTCGCGCGAGGCGGGGAAGCGCCCGCGATAGCGTCCCGGTCCCACCTGCTCGAGCTCCACCACGCTTCGCTGCTTGTCCGGCGCCACCACGCCCACCTGGGAGTCGAGGAAGTTGATGAACTCCCCCCGGGGGTCCACCGCGTCCACCACGATCTCGCCCGTCTCGTCGTTGCGCTGCACCGAGGCCACGGTGTCGCTGCGCGTTCCCGTCCGCAACGTCCAGCGCGTGAGCTGGGACCAGAACTTGTTGAACCCGCCCCAGCGCATCCAGAGCACCGCCCACTTCGCCTTGGCGTCCGACGTGAAGGCCGCGGTGCGGCCGAGCCCGTAGCGCCAGGTGGCGAGGAGCGGATCCTCCTGATGCGTGAGCAGGACCATATCCGCGGTGCCCTTGAGCGAGGTGGCCACGTAGCCGCCCAGCGGCGGCGCGCCCTTCCAGTCGATGTCCTGGATCGCCTCATGGGCGGGCGAGCCCACCGAGGCCTTGAAGGGCTGCTCGACCAGCGAAGCCTTGGAGGCGAGCTGCGTCTCCAGGGTGAAGATGCGCGGGATGGTGGTGTCGTCTTCCGTGTAGTAGAAGCGCCCGCGGCCCCACTTCGCGATGTCGAACATGAGCTGGGCGTCGGCGTCCTTGCCGATGGCCACCGTGGACACCGTGATCTTGTCCTTGGCCATGCGGCGGATCAGCCCCGAGAAGTCCCCGCGGGTCATCTGCCCGTCGGAGAGGAAGATGACGTGCTTGAGGAGAGCGGACCGCTCGAAGAGCACCTGGTACGACTCCTTGAGCGCGGGGTAGCCGTCCGTCCCTCCGCCCGCCTTGATGGTGGCGATGGCATTGTGGATGGCCTGCTTGTCGCGGGCGCCCCGCATGGGCGAGTCCCAGATGAACTCGGTGTCCCAGCTCATCACGCCCACCTCGTTCCGCTCGTCGAGCAGATCCACCACGAGGTGCGAGGCTTCCTTGGCGATGTCGAGCTTGGTAACCTTGCTGTCGGTGGTCATGGCCATGGAGCCCGAGCGGTCGATGGACAGCACCACCGCGAGGCTCGGGATCTCGAGCTTCTGCTTCACCTCCATGGTCACCGGCAGGGCTTCCTCGATGGGCGTGCGGTAGTAGCCGCCCAGTCCGAAGCTCTCCTCGCCGCCCAGCATGATGAGCCCGCCGCCCTGGTCACGGACGTAGTCCCGGATGTTCTCCATCTGCTTCTTGGTCATCTTGAGCGACGAGACATTGGAGAGGATGATCCCGTCGTACTTCTGCAGCCCCGCCATGTCCTTGGGGATACGGTCCGGCTCCACCACCTCCACGTCCACGTGCTGGGCGCGCAGGGCGGCGGCCAGCGTCTGGCCCTGGGCCTTGTCCTTCTCGGCCAGCAGCACCTGGGGCCGGCCGCGCACCACCACCGTGCCCACCGCGCGGTTGTTCTCCTCGATGGTGTCGCCCTCGACCTCGATGGCGGCCTGATAGACGTGGATGCCGCTCTGCTCCAGCGCCTGCCGGTACGTGTAGACGTTCTTGCCCGCGGCCATGCGCACCACCTGCGAGCCGAGGAACTCGCCGTTCCGGTACAGCGACAGGCGGCCCTGGGTGTCGGCCTGGCTCCACGCCACCACCTTGGCCTGGAACGGCTCGCCGAACTTCACCTCCACCGGCAACACCATGGACTCCACCACCACTTCCTGCTTGAAGGTGAGCGGAGCGGGAACGTAGAACACGTCGGCGCCCGCGTCCTTGGCCGCTTGCGCCACCGCGAGGGCATTGCCCGCGTTCTGGCGCCCGTCGGTGAGGAGCACGAAGCGGTTGGCGTGGCCGGGGGGCGCGGTGGCCAGCGCCAGCTGCAGCGCCTGGGCGAGATTGGTGCCTCGCCCGCCCACCTGCACTTGCGGGCGATCGAGCTTGGCGGAGGGCTTCAGCGTCTGATCGACCACCGCCTCCTCGCCGAACACGATGAGGCCGGCCTGATCGCCGGGCTGCAGCGACTGCGCCGCCTGGGCCGCGAAGCGGAAGGCGTTCTCCCGCGCGGCCAGGCTCACGCTGTCCGAGACGTCCAGGAGAAACAGCACGTTCAGGCGGTCCACCCAGCGCGGCACGGTGGGTCGCGCCAGCGCCACCACCAGCACCGCGAGGAGCACGCAGCGCAAGCCCAGCGCCCAGCGCTCGCCGCTGGTGAACGGCAGCACCAGCCGTCCGGCCGTCTGGCGCCGCCAGTAGAGGAAGCCCTCCAGCGCGAACACCGCCAGCGCAAAGAGGACGAAGTACGGCCAGAGCTCGCGCTGCACGGGCACGGGGGCGACCTCGGGACGCGCCCCTTCCACGAAGGAGGGAACGGGCCGCGGGGTGAGATCCGACTCGTCCCCGGTCCCGATATTGACGGCCACGCGGGTCTCGCCGCGGGAAGTGGTCACGCGGTAGACGCCCACCTCGTCCGTTTCCGTGAAGCTGGCGAGGCCGCGGTTGACCTGGGCCTGCACCACTCGCCCCGACGGCGTCTTCACGGTGGCGCTGGTCACCCCGTGCTCGACGGGAAGCAGGATGGGCTGGCCGGTGGCGAGCTGGAGGCTGGCCTGATCCAGCCCCGCGGGGTGCAGCCAGCGCAGGCTCTTCGAGAGCATGAGCGGAAACGCCACGCGCAGCGGAAAGTCCGAGCGGAAGAGGTCGAAGCCGAAGAACACCGCCTTGCGGTCGCGCTCCTCGAGCAGATAGATGAGGGGCCCGCCCACCGCCTCCACCAGGGTCTTGCCGGGAGCCAGGGGGCGGACGCGCATCGCCTCCTCGATGGCGATCTTCGCGAAGTCGATCTGCCGCATGATGGGATGGGTGCGGTCCCAGTCCATCACCACCGGGGACTCCAGGCGGCCCAGCACCTCGATGGGCACGTCGCCGGGGGCGGAGTTGACCAGCACGAAGCGCCCGTTCCCGATGCGGGCCGGATTCGCGCCGTCCACCACCACCACGTCGAAGTTCTCCATGCCGCCCTGGTACGCGTCCGGCGTCCGCACCTCGAGCTTCACCTGCGGGTCGGTCTTCAGCACCTTCTCGAGGAAGAGGTTGCCCGGGCTCACCAGCAGAACGGCGATATCGCGCGGCGGCGGGATCACCGCATAGGCCGCATTGTCGGCCTCGAGGTCGTCGGAGACGTTGAGGTGCGCCCGCACCACGCCGCCGCCGGGATGGCTGAACGGCAGCACCACCGCGCGGCGGACGTTCGGCTCCAGCGTGAGGGACTTCTCGGCGATGAGGTCGTTGTCCAGGTGCAGGGTGAAGGAGAAGGACTGCACCTCGGGGGAGAAGTTCACCACCGAGAGGAAGGCCTGGGAGTCGAACGCCCCGAAGTAGTTCCGCCGGACGGCGAGGTTGGTGATGGCCACGTTGCGCCCGCGCTGTCCCACCCCCGTCCAGCGCACGCGGACGTCGTCCCCCTGGCCCTTCACCGCTTCCGGGTGCGCGCCGTCGGTGAAGACGTGAATCTCCGCGCGCGGATCGGGCCCCACCAGGGCCCGCGCGGTGCGAATGCCGTCTCCCAGCCGGTTCGGCAGGTCCCGGGCGTGCGCGGACCGGATCGCGCCCACCACCTCGGCCCGGTCGCGCGTGAAGGGCGCGAGCACCTTGGGCTGCACTCCCGACTCGATGACCATGACCTCGGCGCCTTCGCCGAGGCGGCTCACCAGCCCGAGCGCCTCGCGCTGGGCGTGCGCGAACCGCGAGGGCGAGAGGTCGGTTGCCTTCATGGAGGCGGAGGTGTCCAGCACCACCACCACCCGCTTGGCCCCGTACCCGCTCACCGTCACCGAGGGCCGCGCCACCGCGACCGCCAGCGCGATGAGGGCCAGGATCTGCAGCAGCATCAGCGGGTCGCGCTGGAGGCGCTGGAAGAAGGCGGAGGCTTCGCGGTCGCGGAGCGCGGGATCCCAGAGGAGGAGGCTCGACACGCGCTGCGGCCGGCGCCGCACCTTCAGGAAGTAAAGCAGCATCAGGGGGACGGCGAGCGTCGCCAGCAGCAACGACAGCGGGGAGAGGAAGCTCATCCGACCAGGAAGCCCTTGAGCTGTCGAAGCATGAACTCCTCCACCGGGGTGTCGGTCACCACCCGGTGATAGCCGATCTCGTTGGCGCGGCAGAAGGCCTCGGCCTTCTCGAGAAACTCGTGCAGCCGCTGCCGGTACACGCGCAGCGCGTCCGTGTCGAGGGTGAGATCGCGCATCTCGCCCGTCTCGGCGTCTTCCAGTCGCAGGTCGCCGCCCCAGGACGGATTCATCTCCTCCGCGGCCAGGAGGTGGATCACGTGCACGTCGTGCCGGTGCTCCAGCAATCCCCGGAGGCCGCGCTCGTAGCCGGCCGGATCCATGAGATCCGAGATGAGGACGGCGAGCCCGGCCTCGCGCGTGCGCAGGGTCCACGCGCCCAGCCCCGCATTGAGCGAGGTCCCGCCGCCCGGCCGCACGCGGCGGAGGAAGTCCAGGAGCGGCAGCACCTGCCCACGGCCCCGGGTCGGGTTCCAGCCCTCGGCGATGAGCTCGCGCATCACCCCCACGCCCACGCGCTCGAGATTCACGAGGCCGACCACGCCCAGCGCCGCCGCCAGCCGCGCGCCGTAGTCGAGCTTGCTCGGCTCGCCGAAGCTCATGGAGGCGGAGGCGTCCAGCAGGAGGTTCAGGCAGAGATCCTCCTCGTCCACGAAGAGCTTGACGTAGAGGCGGTCGAGCCGCCCGTAGATGTTCCAGTCCACGTAGCGGAGGTCGTCGCCGTGGCCGTACGGCCGGTAATCGGAGAACTCGACGCTGATGCCCTTGCGGGGGCTGCGCCGCTCACCTTTGACCCGGCCGCGGAAGGACCGCCGCGACAGCAGCGCCAGCCGCTCGAGCTGCGCCAGGAAGTCCGCCGAGAGCAGCTCTTGCCCCCGCGAGGCGATGGGCACGGGGCTACTTCTCGTCCAGCGACTGGAAGTACTGCTTGACCTGGCTCTGGTAGTCGCGCGGCACCTGCTCGCGGGCAATGGCCTCTTCCATCATCTTGCGGTACTGGCCCACGACCCCGAGGTACTGGAGGCGCGAGGGCGTGTTCGCCCCCTTGCCCATCAGGTTGGTGTCCATGCCTTCCTTGCGGCCCGGCCGCGACTGGCCCTCCACGCCTACGTCGAAGGGATTCGCGCGCAGGCGCTGGGTGGGATCGCCCTTCGGGTTGCCGCTCTTCCCCTTGCCGGGGAAGAGCCCCTCGCCCTCGGGGAAGTCACCCTCGTCACCGGGTCCTCCCGGCTGGCCCTGACCCCGCTGATTCCCCCGCTGGGCGCCGCGCCGCTCGTTCTCGCGCCCCCCGCGCAGCCCCTTCCCGTCGGCGCCCCGCTCCTCCATGGAGCGGAGCTTGTTCAGGGCGCGCTCCATGGCATCCATGGCCTTGTCGTTCTGGCCCTGCTCGAGCGCCTCCATCCCCTCGCCGATCTCGCCGCTCCAGGGGTTCTGCGCGCCGCCCTTGCGGCCGAGCTTTTCCATTTCGTTGAGCAGCTCGCGCATCTTATCGGGCGAGAACTGATTGCCGCCCATGGCGCCGCGCAGCTCCTTGGCCCGCTGGAACATCGCCTTGCTCTGGGACTGGGTGAAGTCGCGCTGGAGGTCGGGGAGCCGGTCCACCTGCTCGAGCATCCGGATTCGTTCGTCGCCCTTCTTGAGGAAGGCGTTGAAGTCGGGGCTCTTGTTGCCCAGCGAGGTGTCCTTGAACACGGCGGCAAGATCGCCGGCCTGGGTGGGACCGCTGCCGCCCTGTCGCGGCGGGACGGTCCGCTCCTGCATGTCCGCTCGCGGGAGCACCTCGCGCCGGGCCGCAACCTTCCGTTCGTCCGACTCGATCTTGCCGCCGCGGTCGGCGGGCTTGGCCTCCTCCTCCTCCGACTTCGCGGTGAAATTCGGCAGGCCGCCCGTGGGCAGCGGGATGGGGGGAGCCAGCGCCAGCACCAGCCCCAGGGCGAGGGGCAGCGGCACGAGCTTCGCTTCGCGAGGAAGGAGCCGCGGCACCACGCGCCGTCTGTCGCGCGCTTCGACGCGCGCCATGGTGTCGGTCACGAGCGCGTCGACCAGCGCCGTACGGTCCGGGTGCTCCGCCCACTCGATCGCGGTGGCGACGCGGTCCTGGAAGCCGAAGCCGCGATCGGCGAGGCGGGCGGCCTCGGCCGGCGTCACCTTCCGGAAGAAGCCCCAGAGGCCTCCCGCGAGGAGGCCCGCGGTCAGGAGCGCGCCGGCGAGGACGAAGGCCAGCACGCCCAGCGACTCACGGAACACCAGCGGCACCGCGGCCGCCATCGCGCCGGCGAACAGGCCGCGAAGCGCCCAGAACTCGGCGCGACGCATGCGCACCTCGCGCATGACCTGCTGCACCAGCCGCTCGAGGACCTTCGGATCGGGCATTCCCCGTCCCTCCCTCGTATGGTGATGGACGCCGGGCGTCCCGCGCTTATCGGACGAACGCGTCCTTGCCGGTGGCGCTCAGCGACTCCGCCGCCTCGACCAGCTGCTCGATCAGGTTGTCGGCGTCCACCCCCTCCGCTTCGCCCTCGAAGTTGAGGATGAGGCGGTGGCGGAGGGCCGGGAGGGCCATGGCGCGGAGATCGTCCACGCTCACGTTGTAGCGGCCCTCGGACAGGGCACGCACCTTGGCGCCGAGCACCAGGGCCTGCGCGCCGCGGGGGCTGGAGCCATAGCGGACGAACCGCCGCGCCGCCTCCGGCGCCCGGTCCCACTGCGGGTGGCTCGCCAGGACGATATAGGAGGCGAGCTCGCGCACGTGGGCGGCCAGGGGCACCTCCCGCACGAGCTCCCGGAACTCCATCACCTGGGGCCCGGTCATGACGCGCCGCACCTCGACCACGCGGGGACGGGTGGTGCGGTCGATGATCTCGGTGAGCTCCTCGAGCACGGGATAGCGCACCCGCAGCTTGAAGATGAACCGGTCGAGCTGGGCCTCGGGAAGGGGGTAGGTCCCCTCCATCTCGATGGGGTTCTGGGTGGCGAGGACGAAGAACGGGGCGGGCAGCGGATGCGCCGTGCCCGACACGGTGACATTGCCCTCCTGCATGCCCTCGAGGAGCGCCGACTGCGTCTTGGGCGTGGCGCGATTCACCTCGTCGGCGAGGAGGATGTGGCCGAAGATCGGGCCCCGCTGGAACTGGAAGTGCTTCCGCCCGCCCGTGTCCTCCGCGATGATATTGGTGCCGATGATGTCGCCCGGCATGAGGTCGGGGGTGAACTGGATGCGCGAGAAGGTGAGATCCAGGCACTCCGACAGGGTCTTGATGAGGAGGGTCTTGCCCAGTCCCGGCACCCCCTCGAGGAGCACATGGCCGCCGGCGAAGAGCCCGACCAGGACCTGGTTCACGACGTCGTCGTGGCCGACGATCACCTTCTGCATCTCGGCGCGAAGCGTCTGGAACGCCTGGACAAAGACCTCGACGCGCTGCTCCTGCGTTCCGGACGGCTGCGGGGACTGCGCCATGAAGAGCCCCTTTCCCGACAGGTATGATGAGGACGCGTACCGAAATTTGCCCCATCATATGGGTGGTTCCGCGACCCGTCAACCCGACGCGGGGCGGGAGCGAAGAAAAACCTGCCTTTACCGTGCGCGAAGGCGGTGCGAAATCCTCGGAGGCCGGAAGCGTCCTGCCCTCGGCGGGCGTCTCAAGAGGCAGGAACGGGGAACGCAGCCTGTGCTAAGGTGTCAGCCGCGTACACGGGCGCGAACGGGCCGATCGCGGCCCGCGACCCTCAATGGGGAGAGCGATGCCGGAGCAGCCGTCGAACCTGGACTGCCGGGAATGCATGGATCTGCTGTCCGATTTCGTGGACGGGAGCCTTCCAAAGCACCAGGCCGAGCTCCTCGAGTGGCATCTCGAGGGGTGCCCGCCGTGCGTGGCCTTCGTGAATACCTATAAGGGGACGGTAGACGCCGCCCGGCGGCTTCGCGAGACGACGCTCCCGCCCGAGCTGCAGCAGAAGCTGGTCGCCTTCCTCAAGCGCTCCGCCCGCGCCTAGATCCCGCCCCCGGCGCCGCGGCGCCTAGGCGGCGAGCTCGCGCGCCGTCATCTTGTAGATGAACGCATCCGGATCCAGGCTGTCGCGCCGCTCATCGTTCACCTCGGTCTGCGGATACATGAAGAAGCCCACCGCGTCGCCGGTGGAGCCCGGCAGCTTCACGTCATGAGCGTAGTTGTAGGCCAGCCAGTTCATCTCCCACTGTCCGAACAGCTTGCCGCGCGCCTTGAGCACGGTGGGGTCGGTGAGCGGCAGACCGCCCCGCTCCTCCAGGACCACCTTCCGCACGTCCGCGGGGTCCACCGGCACCCAGCCGAAGCCGGTCAGATAGGACTCCGCCCGGCAGTGCTGGGCCCTGGTGATGTCGCCGCTCTTGCCGAGGCTCTTGAACTCCGCCGCGTCGGCCACCCGCACGCCGTAGACATCGCGAGAGGGGATGCCCACCGACCGCGCCAGCCCCACGTAGAGCGCGTTGAGATCGGCGCACTTGCCGCTCAGGTTGCCGGACTCCAGCATGGCGCGGATGTCGCCCACGCCGCAGCCGCGCACCCTGGGATCGCGAAAAGTATTGTCCACGATCCACTCGTACAGTGCGCGCGACTTGTCGAGATCGGACTTCTGGCCCTTGGTGATCTCGCGCGCGGTCTTCTGGACGATGCCGTCGGTGGGCATCAGCCGCGTGGCCTCGACATACCGCGCGAGCACCCGCCGGTCCTCACGCGCGTCGCCGGGACGGGTGAAGTCCACCGCGCGATCGCGAGTGGCGAAGCGCATGGTCACCTCGACCACCGGCGTCGCCTCCCCCGCCTCCCACTGGGCGAAGAAGATGCTCGTGCCGTACTTGTCCTCGCGGATCACGCGGCCCACCTTCGCATTGCCCGTCCAGGTCTGGCCGAGATTCTTGAAGTAGTCGGTGTCCGCGGTGAGCGGCAGCGGCAACCACACGCGCACCGGCCCCGTGGGATTGACAATCTCCGCGCGCGTGACCACCTCGAACGCGCGCCAGCGGATGCCGTCCGACCCGCCCTGCGCGAGGGCGCGGCCCGATCCGAGCGTTCCGACCGCCAGCGCCGCCGTCGCGCCCACTCCCGTCCGCAAGAACGAACGACGCTCCATTGATATGGCCTCCACCGACTTGGCCTCCATCGGCATCACCTCTGACCGACTCTCGGCGGTCATGGTACGGGCTTGGCCGGACAAGGCCAATTGACTGTTTCGATGCGGCGCTCACCGAGGATAGGGAGCGTCTATCCTTCGGGGGCCGGGCGGAGAGGACGCGCGACTAGCGGGCGTCGGCCTCGAGAAAGACCCGGAACGCCTCCGCCACCGGCGACCGCGTCCGGTCTTTTCGAGTGACGACGTGGAATGCGCGGGTGATGGCGAGATCCTTCACCTGGAAGCTCACGAGGGTGCCGGCTCGGCACTCCTCCTCCACCGCCCGCCGAGAGATGATGGTGATGCCCATCCCCGCCTTCACGCCCTGCTTCACCGCCTGGCTCGAGCCCATCTCGCCGACCACCCGGAGCGTGCTCAGGTCCACGCCGGCGCGCTCGAGCGCAGCCTCCAGCGCGGCCCGCGTGCCGGATCCCGACTCGCGGATGAGCAGGGGCTCGCGCGCCAGCTCGGTCAGCTTGATCTCCCGGCGTCCGGTCCAGGGATGGCCCGCGGGGGCCACCACCACCTCCTCGTCGGGAAGGAGCTCGCGGAACTCGAGTCCGCGCTGCGGCAGCCGCGCGCCCACCACCGCCAGCTCGACCCGCCCCTCCGCCACCCAGCCCGTCACGCCACGGCTGTCGCCGATGAGCAAGATGGTGGAGATGTCCGGGAACTTCTCCTTGAAGCGGCCCAGGATGGCGGGGAGGATGTACTCGCCCGGGATGGTGCTCCCGCCCACGACGAGCTCGCCGCTCATTCGCCCCTGGAACGCGTCCAGCGCCTGACGCGCCTCGCGCGCAAGCGCGAGCATTCGCGACGCGTACGAGAGCAGCAGCCGGCCTGCTTGCGTGACGTCGGCGCCGCGCCCGAGCCGGTCCAGCAGGCGCACGCCGAGCTCGTCCTCGAGAGCGCGAATATGCTCCGAGACCGTGGGCTGGGTGAGGTGCAGCGCCTCGGCGGCGCGAGAGAAGGAGCCGAGCTCGGCGACCTTGGTGAAGATCTCTAGCTGACGGAGATCCATGGCGGGGCGAGTATACCGCGGCCCCCGGCGCGTTCAGCCCCCCGCGCCGTCAGTCCCTCGCGTCATCTGTCCCCACGCCGTCAACCGAGGAGGGACTCGGCGGCCTCCATGAAGCCCTCCGAGAGCGTGGGATGCGCGTGGATGGTCGCGGCCACGTCCTCCGCCAGGAGCGCGTTCTCGACCGCGAGCGCACCCTCCGCGATGAGCTCCCCCGCCCCGGGCCCCACGAGCCCCACCCCGATGAGGCGCCCGGTGGCAGCCTCCGCCACCAGCTTGGTCAGCCCGTCCGCGCGCCCGAGCGTGGCGGCGCGCCCGGAGGCGGCCCAGGCGAAGCGCGCCACCTTGACCTCGCGGCCGGCGGCGCGCGCCGCCGCTTCGCTCAAGCCGCACCACGCCACCTCGGGATCGGTGAAGACCACCGCGGGCACGACGACATTGTCGAAGGCGGCGGGCCGGCCCGCGATCACCTCCGCGACCACCTTGCCCTGGCGCATGGCCCGGTGAGCGAGCATCGGCTCCCCGGTGACGTCGCCGATGGCGAAGATCCGCGGGTCGTCGGTGCGGCAAGACCCGTCCACGGCGATGAACCCGCGACCGTCCACTCGCGCCCGCGTGGTCTCGAGCCCGAGTCCCGCGCTTCGCGGGCGGCGCCCCACCGCCACCAGCGCACGGTCGAACCGCGCCGGCGGCCCGCCGAAGGCCGCCTCCACCTCCGCGCCCACCTCGCGGAGCCCGTCGATGCGCGTCCCCAGACGAATCTCGGCGAACTGCTTGCCGACGGCACGGGCCAGCGGCTGCACGAGGTCGGGGTCCACGCCGGGGAGCAGGCCGTCGGCCATCTCGACGAGGGTGACGCGGCTGCCCAGCGCGGCATAGACCTGCCCCAGCTCGAGCCCGATATAGCCGCCGCCCACCACCAGCAGCCGCTCCGGCACGTCCGGGACCTCGAGCGCGGCGGTGGAGTCCATGATGCGCTCGCCCGGGGTGACACCGCGTAGGGCGGCCGGCTCGGAGCCGGTGGCCACGATGGCGTGGCCGAACCGGATGGTCTGCGGCGCCTCGCCCTCCACCCGCAGCGATCGCGCCCCCTCGAAGACGCCCCGCCCGTTGACCACTTCCACCTTCTTGGCGCGCGCCACGCCGGCCAGGCCCTTGGCGAGCTTCCCCACCACGCGCTCCGCCTTCCACTTCCGCAGCGGATCGAGCGCCACCTGCGGAGGGCCGAACTCCACCCCGAGCTCGCGCGCGCGCTCCGCTTCCGCGATGACGTGAGCGACATGGAGCAGGGCCTTGGAGGGAATGCAGCCTTCGTGGAGACAGGCCCCGCCGAGACGCCCGTCGCCATCCACGATCAGGGTCTCGAGGCCCAGATCCGCGCAGCGGAACGCGGCGGAGTAGCCGCCGGGACCGCCGCCCACCACGACCACGTCGACCTCGCGGACCAGATCGCCCATCACCATGGCGATTTCGCTCAGAGGCCGAGCAGCAGCCGGCCGGGGCTCTCGAGCAGCGCCACGATCTCCGCGGCGAAGCGCGCCCCGTCGGCGCCGTCGGCGACGCGGTGGTCGAAGGTCAGCGTGAGCGGGAGCATGAGGCGCGGGACGATGGCCCCGGCGCGCACCACCGGCTCGAGCCGCGCGCGCGCCAGCGCCAGGATCGCGACCTCGGGATAGTTGATGATGGGGATGGCGCCGGTGCCCCCCAGCGCGCCGATATTGGTGACGGTGAAGGTGCCGCCGCGGAGGTCGTCCAGCGCGGCCTTGCCCTCGCGCACGCGCTGGGCCAGCGCCGCCAGCTCGCGGGCCAGGTCGAGGACGGGCTTTTGGTCCACGTCGCGCAGTACCGGCACGATGAGGCCGCGGTCCGTGGCCACCGCCACCCCGAGAT
>Ga0134127_10001181_pt1 | contig 19931 bp, 7 predicted proteins | sample KB31753_FD_96459 | JGI IMG/M metagenome (GOLD analysis project Ga0134127, IMG submission 96459) | Terrestrial soil microbial communities with excess Nitrogen fertilizer from Kellogg Biological Station, Michigan, USA - KB3-175-3 | ecosystem: Environmental > Terrestrial > Soil > Unclassified ... | reverse complement strand
CGCTGGGACATCATTCCCAAGCTTAGCCTCGAGCCGGGCCTGCAACTGACGCTCACGCTGGTTAATCCGACCGACCCGCGCAGTCGCGAAACCATCGGCATCGTTACAGGGACGTTTCTGATCAACACCGTAGAGGTGCCCGTTTTTGTACAGGCGGATTTCAGTCCCGGCGCCACAAATTGTATTGTGGGGCTTAACCCGAACACGTCCGGCGTAACGCTACCCAGTTTTTCTGATCTCTTTGTACTCGCCGGAGGGCAGAGCTTTGCTGATTCCCTGCCATCGGGACTGAAGACCATTCCCAAAATTCAGATCTCTAAACTGCTGGTCAACTTTTCTTTTTCACCTGCCTCATTACAAAGCTTGACGTTTGCCGCGAGGACCCTTTCGCCCTGGAATGTGATCGACGGATTTCTGGTCATTGAAAAATTATCGTGTGAGCTCGATCTTCTTAACCTCACAGACGAACAAAACCGGCAGATCGGCGGCAACCTTAGCGCCACGTTCTCGATCAACGACACGGTCTGGATTTATTTCATAATCGAAAAAGATGCGGCCAGCACTGACTGGACACTGCAGGGCGGCTTGCCACCTGAAAAATCACTCAACCTCACCGATCTCGTCGGGAAGTTACTCCACAGCTTCGTCACGCTACCAGCGAATGCACCCGTCATCAGCCTCGATACTTTGAACACGACGGTTGTGCCCGGTAAGACCATGACCTTCACCGCGGGGTCACACTCAACCTGGGCACTCGTGCCCGGTAAATTTGAAATCAACAGTTGGACTTTCAACTTCAATTACAACGCGCTCGCGACAACCAACAAGTTCGGTGGATCGCTCGAGACCGATATCACGATTGCCAAAGTTCCGATTCATCTTTCCGCCGCAGTGAACACCGGCGGCAATCTCGGCTGGCAGTTTGAAGGAAGCACTGCGAAAGGTCAGGAAATAAATGTTGGCGATCTTATTGCCGACATCGGGGCAAAATTCGGATTGTCTGTGCCAAAGCCGGTCCAGAGTTTCAAACTTCAGGACATAACCTTCCGTTTCCTGGGCGGCACTGATTCAGGCGGACCCAAAGAATTTTCGTTTGGATGTACGGGCAAATTCGAGATTGCCGGCAATGCAATCGCTGCCACCGTCGCGATCAAGGTAAATAAAAAAACTGCCGGTACTGGTTACGACAAGGACATCAAAGGGACGCTGATAATCAAAACCGCTAGCGGAGGGACCGAGACATTCACCGTCACTTTCTCTTCAAACGACGCGGACGAATTCTTTAATGTCAGTTGGAACGCTTCCCCCGGTCACGAGTTGACTGTTGAAGACGTCGCCAAGGCGTTCGGCTTTTCTGATATTCCCAGTTTGCCATCCTCCCTGAAAACCCTGGGCCTATCGAGTGTGACCTTCACCTATGATTTCAAGAAGAAGATCGTCGTGGCGGGATTGATAATCAAGCGCAGCGGGGCGACGACAAATTTCGGCGAAGCGCTTTTCATTTCAGACACGATTTCAGAAACCAAACACGCCTACATCATTGGTCTTCAAATACATCTCGGTATCAAGCTCGGAGACATTCCCCTCGTCGGCGACAAGCTCCCCGCAGGAGAAAACCTGGGCATAAACGACGCGGGCGTTTGGATCCTCTCCAACACGCTACTCAAAGATGATGTCGAGAAGATCAACCCGTTGATTGACAAGACGAAGTACCCGACGCTGCCCGATTCCGACATCAGTGCCCGGGTGCTGCTCAATGCGAACCTGGATTTAGGAACAGGCACGCCCACGCCCCTGCAACTTTCTCTCGGTGGAGATAAAACACCGCCGAAGGCGCCGCAATCACTTCCCGGTGACGGTTCCAGTACGTCGGGGCAAGGCGGCGGTACGACGCTCCCGCAGACCACGCCTACGACAACGCCGCCCGCCACGAGCGACAACACCAAGTGGTTCAACGTCCAAAAGCAGTTTGGCGTCTTCCAGTTCAAGCGCGTCGGTATCAGGTACCAGTCCGACGCTCTGATGTTCGCCATGGATGCGGCCGTCACGCTTGGACCACTGACGTTCTCAATGGATGGGCTGGCAGTAGGCTCTCCACTCACAAAGTTCGAGCCGAGGTTTGATCTCAGCGGTCTCGGACTCTCCTATGTTAAGCCGCCGCTCGAGATCACGGGCGCGCTCCTGAAAGTTCCCGGCAGCGAACTCGCGCCCGGCGTGGCCTTCCAGTTCGATGGCATGCTGGTGATGAAGGCCATGAGCTACAGCCTTTCGGCTATCGGCTCTTACGCGCAACTAAATTCCCAACCCTCGCTCTTTGTCTTCGCGCAACTCGAAGCCGCGCTCGGCGGACCACCATTCTTCTTCGTCACTGGGCTGATGGCCGGCTTCGGTTTCAATCGCTTGCTGAGCATTCCCGCGCAGGACGAAGTGATGAACTTCCCGTTGCTGACCCTGGCCCAACCACCGGTTCCCGGCGGTCAGGCCCAGAAAAAGGATCCGATGGATGTGCTGGACATCCTTGAAGGCCGCAAGCCAATTACTCCCGGCGGCCAACAAAAGAAATGGATCGTGCCGTCCACGGGCAATTACTGGCTGGCAGTCGGTATCCAGTTCACCTCTTTCGAACTGGTGACTTCAAAAGCACTCCTGATCGTGGAATTCGGTGACGAATTTCAAATAGTGCTGCTGGGCCTTTCCACCATGCGCCTGCCGAAGACCGGCGATGCCGTGTACGCCTACGTCGAGCTGCAATTGAGGGCCGTCTTCAAACCGCAGGAAGGCTTTTTCGGACTGACGGCGATCCTCAGCAGCAATTCATTCGTGATCGATCCGGCGTGTCACCTGACTGGCGGCTTTGCTTTCTATCTCTGGTTTGGCGACAACCCGAATGCGGGCCAGTTCGTCATTACAATCGGCGGCTATCATCCCGCTTTCAAACCTCCCGATTACTTTCCTACAGTCCCGCGACTCGGCTTTAACTGGGCTGTCAGCGATGTTGTCTCGATCAAGGGCAACGCCTACTTCGCGCTTACAACATCCTGCATCATGGCCGGCGGCGGCCTCGAGGTGCTGTACCACTCAGGCGATTTACGAGCCTGGTTCACCGCTCAGGCTGATCTGTTGATCTCCTGGCACCCGTTCTTCTTCAAGGCCAGTATCAGTGTCGACATCGGTGTTTCCTATCGTCTCAACCTGCTCTTCTGCACTAAGACGATCTCCATCTCACTTGGAGCGTCGGTCGATCTCTGGGGACCACCGACCGGCGGCATCGTTCATGTTCATCTTTGGGTGATTTCGTTCAGCGTGCGCTTTGGCTCAGACAGCGCAGGACAGCAAAACGACGCGCTGAAATGGGATGGTTTCAAACCCCTCCTGCCCGCGAAGAACGATGTCTGCAAAATAACTGTTAGCGACGGGCTCTATAAAACGGAGGACAGTAAGGACAGCACCGGCGGCAAGCGTTGGGTAGTGCGGGCCACAGACTTCAGTTTCTTTACTCAATCAGCGATTCCGTCCAGTCACCTTGCTTATGGATCAGGCAAGGCGCCGAAGCTGATGGCTACCGCGGACAACGCGAGTATCAACGTCAAGCCCATGAACCTGAAGGGCGTCACGTCCACTCATACGGTCGCCATTCGTAAAAACACTCTGACGTCCGATCCGATCGACGTGTCGAAATGGGCCCTGAAACCGCGCGCTCAAAACGTGCCTGACTCTTTGTGGGGCGCACCGCCCGCGAAGTTCTCGCAGATACCGGACAAGCCGTCGAACAAGATCGTTCCCAATCAACCGGTTGGCTATAACATTCAGGCGCCGCCGCCAACTATTGGTGTGTCACAGGGGGTGATTCCGTTCAAGGCACTGGCCGAAGAGTTCATTCTGCCGCCAGGTCGAACGCCGATCGCGCCTACTGTCAAACCGGTCCCGGATTATGTTCCCAAGTTTGTGAAAACCAGCGTGGCCGACATTCAGAAGATCATGAGCGACGCTGCAAGCAAAGGCAGGCTGAGTCTTTTCAATGCGATGCAGGGTACCGGTATCTACTCCGGACCCAATGGCTCTCTTAACAACATGGCCACTAAGGCGGGCCACCTTTTTACTGATGCGCCGATGATTCAATCTTAATAAGGCGAGGAGGAGTACTCGTGGCTGACGATTTAACTGCCGAGATTCCAGTTGGAGATATAAAGCTCTTCGACAATTATGTGCCGGCCCTGGAAGCGGGAAACTGGTACATCAGTGTAAACCAGACACTCCAACAGGGACAGACCACTATCAACACGGATCCCCTTGGGGCGGTGCAGGAATTCGTCGTTAGCGCGCCGCAGTTCTCCCTGGATCCGACTGAGATCATTAGTAAATATCCGCCCGAGGGCAGCTCGGGAATTTACGGCGAGGTTCTCCCCAATATCGTGCTGGGCGAGCCGCTACTGCCATGGGAGCGCTCGATGAATGCCCCTTCGAAGCAACCATGGCTCGCCCTGATGGTTTTTACTGACAATGAGATGATTGGGGGGGACGAGAACTCCACTACTCATTCCATCAGCAGCGACGTAAAAACGTTCCTTACTGTCGATTCCACGGGCAAGATTCTCAAACCGAAAATCACAAAAGAGGACGATGTCAACGACGCCGATCCGTGCTCGTATATCATGATTTCCACCGCGACGTTCCAGGCAAACTCGGCGCGATTGAATGAGCTGAGTTACCTCGCGCATTGCCGCCAGATCAATACCGGCGACAAAGCGATCGACGGCTTGAACGAACACGGACTGTTTTCCGTAGTGGTCGCAAACCGTTTTCCCGCGGCCCCGGCCGCAGGCGCGACCGACGCTCTCAAGAACATCGTACATCTCGTCTCGCTGGAAGGTTGGGAGCCTTACTTAACTGCCTCACCTAATTTTGGAAATGCTCAACAAGTCGCGCTGCTGTCGTTAGCGAATTGGACCTTCCAGACTTTGCCGAACCATTCGGAAGATTTCAAAGGCTTGATGACCAACATGCTCTATCAGGCAGACGGCACGACGCAGCAGCCACCCAGCTATTTTTGGCTCCGGGTACCGGCTCCCGACGTTAGCAAGCTGCCCCAGCCGCCCCCCGCGGAATTCACGAACCGGCTCAACGATGGGTTCATTCCGCTCACCTATCACACACGCACTGGTGAAGAAACGTTTGCGTGGTATCGCGGGCCGCTGACGCCGCTGCTGACCACGACACTGAAAAAAACCGATCCCTTTTTCACAGCGGATGCAGCGGCGATCTATCAACCGGCCTTCGGCGTCTTTGATTTTTCCCTCGCAGGAGCGTGGAACATCGGCCGGGCAGCCGCCCTTTCGGACAAGACTTTCGGCAAGGTGTTGCTGGAGTATCGTACCGGAGCACACGCTTTAACCGATCAGTTACTCCAGCGATTGCAAAGCGACGCGTTCACGCAGGAGCAGATCGATCAGTTGAATCAGGACACGACCATTCAGGATGAATTTTTGAAAGTCCTGGACACGCAACTCCTCACCGATATCGGCAGCCCTCCGGTGAAAAGCCCTGACGTCACCCCTGCGCCAAGCGGCCAGCCTGATCCGGATCCGAAAACCGCTTTAACGAACTTCATGGCTGATCCGGCCGTGCAACAGAAGATTCTGAGCCTCGTCCAGGACGATCTGGATCCGGTCTCGCAGTGGCTCGCGAAACTCCTGCTTCTGTATCCCGTGCCTTTTAGTTATCTCGTGCCCGATGAACGAATGTTGCCGGTTGAATCGATGCGGTTTTTCTATTTGGATAACAACTGGGTGAGTTCATTGCTCGACGGCGCGCAAAGCATCGGGATGGAATCGAGCCGCGAGACTTTCTTCTATGAGATGACTCACGGACTGATCGAGAGCTCGGCGTACGAAGCGGCTAAAGTGCTGCGCACGGCGATGCCCGGCGCTGAACCGCCACCAGCCGAATCCGATCAGAACTTAATGAGTGGACTGCTGTTGCGCTCGGCCGTGGTCTCAGGCTGGCCCAATCTTGCAGTTCGTCCTTATCTCAACAACAAGCAGTTGCTCAAGATCCTGCGAATGGATCATCTGTCACCAAATGTGCTGCTTTGCATCTTCTGGGGCGTGCCGGATTACATCGAGATCAGCGAGCCGCAGGAAGGCTTCGCTTTCGGCGTTGATGAAGATGGAAATATTGGTTTGCGTTATCCTACGACGCCGCCTTCAACTTCCGGTTCCGTGATCGGCGATCAGTTGCCCGGCGACCCACTCTTTGCAGTCCGCGATCTCAGCCAGAAACAGAAGTTATTCATGCGCGCGCCGGACAGCCGCGTAATGGATCTCAATCCTGATTTGGCAACGGGACTGATTTTGAGTCTCAAAAAAGCTTTGGGAGACAAACTCCAAACGACTCTTAACTCTTTCGGACCGGCTGATTTCGCGCTGCAAATGGTCAAGGCGCCCGAAGCCGTAAAACTAGTTAGCCAAACGTGAGATAGAACATCATGCCAGATACATACCTTGTCGTTCCGATGCAACTCGATGCGCTCGCTGTCAATCAGGGAATCCTCGGGCGCGATACGTTTCAGTGGTGGCAGTTTAATTACCTGGCGCTCGGCGGGTTCAAAAGTCCTGAACCAAGAGCTTTCGATGCCAAGACCGGCGGCCCCGGCCAGGGGGTTTACCTTCAGTGGACTTTGCCGGAAGCGCTGCGTCACGGCGTGCAGAAGCAGAGCGGCGACGACGTGGATTACCCGCTCGTTCCTAATCGCTGGATGATCCTACGGTTCGGCGGCACGACGCAAAGGACCGCGACTGCTGGCTGGATCCTGGAAAGTGATTGTCCCATCTCTTCAGGCTCCACGTACGACTCCACACGCACCAGCATGTACCTGATGAATCCGTCGCTCCTGCAAATGTGGCAGGCGAGCACTGATCCCAACCGCAAGAACGTCAGCATAACCGGGCCAACCAACGAGCCTCAGATTGCGAACATCGGTATCGCGTTCCCTCTCAGTCAGGGCTGGACGGAACGCGCCGCGGACACGATGTTCCTTACAGCCGTCGCTCCCGGCAATCACGTGTTTTCGATTTTCGTTCCACAGAACCTCGGCGTGTTTTCGTTTTATGACGATCTAAAAGGAGTCGACAACGACACGTTGAGCTATCTCGTCGTCGGCTGGTATTCAAATCCGCAGAAAGACATTTTGCAGCAGCAGGACAAGTCGTCATCAACTCCGTACCAGGACCTCTTGAAAAGACTGCAATGGACCGTAGCTGGCGATTCGACCACGCAGGCGACTGCGACTCTTTATGAAGGAATGGTCTTCTCGATCCCGTGGCAACGTAGCGGCAACCCGCCACCTACCGATCCGCTCCAGGGAATCAGAGATAGTGGTCTGCTCAACGTCTCGATCGGAAATACCACCGTCGATGCTTTCTCTGCCCTCGTAGGGCAACAGTTCAAGGCCAAAGGTTATGACCCGTCGGTTGCCAAGTTGCTGGAAGCGTTTCAATACGATCTGCTGCCACTGCTTAACGAGCCCAACGGCGATGCGATCCTCGACGAACGGATTCGCCAGGAGTGGCACCAGTCAAAACCCGGCGGTTATAGCTGGACCATCGTCGACGCGCAGTCAGACGGCACTACTGCAACAGTGTTAACGGAAGCTGAAGCAGCCTGGCTTCTACAACTGAACCTCGATCAGGCGAGTCTCGATCAAGCGCTCGAGCAGCTCTACTCGATGCAGTGGAACCTCAATGCGGTGTGGTATCGCCTGGGATTTCTGTCAGACGACGATAACACTTTCCCAAATCCTCCAGACGGCGTGAGCGATGCCGATAAATACATTGCACAGCTCAAAGCACAGCTTGACGGCTCCACGTCCGGAACGATTGCCAATCAGGTCCTTAATCAAATCACCACCGTGCTGGGCCTCATGAAGAAGGTCCCGCAACCGGATTGGACGTCCACCAAAAACTCTGCCGATGCTTTTCAGAACGGTATCAAAGCTTTTGCGACATCGAAGAGTTTGGACAGCAAAAAGCTCCTGAAATCCATCACCGCTCCGCGTTACTGGAAAACGAATAATCCGGTAATCATGGTATCCGGTGTCGAGCCGCCGGCGACTATCGATCCCAACGCGGAGCTGCCGGTGCGCCTGCAAAACAACCTCGTGACCGGATTCAAGATCGATGCCTCACACGCGGTGAATGCAACCACCGCAGCGACAGCGATCCCAACAGTGACAAACCTCGGTAGTTTGCCGCCACTGATCCCTTCACTCATTCAGGAATATTTTTTCCTCGATCCCGCCGGCGCCAACAGCATCGCTTCAGCCACCGGGCAGCCGGCAAGCCAAATCACCACGTTGATGACCGCGCACGATCCGACGGTCTACCAGGGAACTCTACCGAGCATCGATCTCACAGCCTGGCATCAACCGTGGCAACCGATGTTCGTTGAGTGGCAGATCGGCTATAACTACATCCCATATCTGACCAACAACCAGCCCAGCTGGACCTTCGACGGCACTGATTATCATTTCACACCGGGTTCCGGCTCTCCCGCAATTGACCCGTTGCGGACAATTGACGGTATCTCGTTATTGAGCCCGCACGCGCAGTTCGTTTTTGGACAGCGACTAAAAGATTTCCTGGACAAGTATGGCTCAAGTGGCGATTTGCAAAAGTTGTTCGACTGGATCAACGAAATCGACCAGTGGAAATTTGTTTCGCAGGAGCTGACCGGCTTCAACGAGTTGATCGCGCTGCGCGATGATCGTGCTTATCGCAATCCTACGCCGCAGGACACCGTCAAGACGAACACTACGCCATACCCGATATTGGATCTGGTCGGCAACACCGGCCTCACTCCACCGGGCGCTTACACTCTGCCGGACGCATACAGCGGCCAGGTCAACTCAGTTCCCTTTTTCCCCAAGGGTGGTGCTGTCCCGTTTCACGCAGTGCGTCAGGGTCAGGGCTTTTTCCAGAACCTGCGGCTCTACGACAAGTTCGGACGAATTTTGTATGTGATTCAATCAGGTCAACAGAGCGGTTTGTTTGACATGAAGAATTTTCCTCTGATCAGAGACGACGCGCTCAAGATCGACAAACCGCTCAGCACAAACGCGAACATCGCGGCTCCGGTCCAATTTCCACCTCGCGTCATGCAGTTCGCACGGCTTGACTTTGATCTCGTTGACGGGAAAGTCGACACGCAGATCTTCGGTCGTAGTGCTGATGTGAATCCGATCGCGGGCTGGGTGCTTCCGAACCACCTGGACAACAGCATTCTGATCTTTGCTCCTGACGGCACGAGCCTCGGTGAGTTTCGCCTGCTTGTAAACGATCAGGGAACCAAGATTGGACAATGGCAAGCGCCGCCGCACAGCACTATCAACACTTTGGACGACGTTGGTAAGCTCGCCCCACACCTCCAGGAAATGCTCCAGGCCGCCCAGATTCAAAATGCGGACAACTTCCTGGCTTTCCTCGATGTGATCGATGCCACACTCTGGACCACGGATCCACTCGGCAGCCGTACTGACCAGAACCTGTCGATACTCATCGGCCGGCCGCTCGCACTCGTGCGCGCCCGTTTACAGTTCAGTTTGAGTGGGCCGCCAATCACCGACACCGGATGGAAAAATGCCTTGAATCCTCCTGCTCCCGAATTTCTCAATTTCAATTTCGCGGTGCGGCTGGGAGATCAGGCGACCAGACAGGACGGTGTTATCGGTTACTTTCTGGGTAACAACTACGCAACCTTCAACAGCGTGGCCGCGCCCACCACTGTCTCTTCACAACAGTACATAAAGCAGATTGGTCCGCTGGGCCAGACCACGCCAGGTAATTACATTTCACTGCAATTCAGCCAGGGCAACCAGGCGTATGTCTCGATGCTGGTTGATCCGCGGGCAAGCATTCATGCCACCACCGGGATCATGCCCACGAAAGACATCACCATCCCGGCGGGATTTGTTGATACAGCTTTGGCCAATATTGAAGTGAGTTTTCGCATTGGCCCGATGCTCACGCCTATCCAGCAGACGCCGAGCGAGAGCGGCAAGCCGCCAGTGTATCCGAACGCAATCACTTACCCCTTCCCGGCGGAGCAGAACGGCGAATGGTCGTGGTGGGAGAATGATGCCGCTGGCGCCTGGAGCCCGTATGCCCTGCTGAATAGTACTTCGAACGCACAATTTCTAAGCTCGCCCAATACTTTGCGAGACGGAATTCTGCAACTTGTATTGAATCTCAACACCAATAAATAACTGAGGACTGCTGAATGACAAAACGAAAACCCGGCAACTTAACAGCTGATCAATGCCTGTTGACGTATTTACCCTCCACCTACCCATCACCATTGCAAGTGAGTACGCCCCAGACTCCCATCACCGGCATACTGCACACTTCAGTGCTCAATAAAGATTCGAAACCAATTTACTGCAACAAGGTGCTCGTCGCCGTGCCGGTAGGACCGGATCCGGAAGAGCTCTTCGCGATTTCACCGGCGCCGACCGCCTCCTGCAACACCAGCAAGTGGACCATCAGCAGCCTGGAGATCAAGACAGGCGCGGAGCTGGGTCTCGACACCACTGTCCAATATGCTACTTTCACTTTTCAATGCCGGACACAGAGTGACTTCCTGATCAACTATAACCTCGTTTTCGGTGTGCAGGGGCAGATGACCGGAATCATCTCCAATTGCACGGTCATGATCCAGGAAACATCCGGCACGTCCAGCGACCCGAACACGTTCACGAACAAGCGAACTACATTCACGGTGGCAGCGTCCACGCCGCAGTTTTATTTACAGAATTTGGTGGCCACGGCGCCGGCTTCGCCGACAGTGCCGGCAACTGAGTTTGCTAACGGCGCTGACATACAGTTCGCATGGGAAAGCAATGGGACGTTTTTTCAAATCTACCAAAAGAACGTTCCCCAACCGATCTATGCAGGGACGCAGACGAGCTTCAGGCTACCGGGCGGCGTGGCGAGAGACACGACGTTTTTTCTCGTCGCGATGATGAGTGGCAATCCATCCGGAGATTCGCCGTTTGGTGGTTATCAACCGATCTACCTGTACGACGCCTTGACGGTCACGATCAGCAATCCCGATCTGACACCGAGGAATGCAACCGTGAGCGGCACGCTTGGTGTGACGGGACAGACGAATTTAGCCAATGCGCATGTCGGTGGCACGCTGGGCGTCACCGGTCAAACGACTTTAGCCAATACCAATGTCGGGGCACTCGGCGTCAGCGGACAAACGAATCTCGGGAACGCGGCTGTCAGCGGCACATTCGGAGTCACGGGACAGACGAATCTCGCAAATGCGATTATCAGCGGCGCGCTCACGGCCAATGGGAATTCGACGCTGAATGCTGCTCAAGTTAACAACAGCCTCACCGTTTCCGGCGCGACAAACCTGAACGGGGGATTAACCGCGAAAAACGGGCCTGCGGCTATACTTACCGGTCCACAACCGATCAACCCGGGGTCATACACGGCCCGCACAGACGGGCTCGTCATTGGAGTCGTTTCATGGCCCGGTAGCTTTAACAATTTGTGCGTGTGCTGGATCACAGGCAGCACTCCCGGACTATGGGTTGTCGCTACCGGTGGAAATCAAGGCGCATTTAGTAGCGGTTGGGACAAATGGCAAACGAGCAATGGCAACAGTTTCGTGTTTCCAGTCAGCAAGGGAAACCAGTGGAGTGTCGGCGTTCAGCAGTTCGACAAGAACCAGGTCGCCGCTCCGACATCGTTCTACTGGGTGCCACTTGGCACTGCGCCGAGCGGTGCTACTTTCGAATGGGTTTCCGATGAGCAGCCCCACTTTGATAGTGGAGCAGTCAACCGGAGAGCGCTAAGTAAGGAAACAAAAGTTTTAGCGCTTGTTGACGTGATCGAAGAAATTCTCAAACGGCCCATCGAAACTGCGAGTAAGCACAAACTGCTACGAGCACTACAGGATCTCGAAACGGAGGAATATACCAACGAATTCTTTCCTGGTGATTAACTTCAATCCGCTTTACCCACAAGTCAGGAGAATCGAACAATGAAAAAGAAAGACACTTCTAATCCGACGGTTGAAGCATGTCTGTTGACCTACTTCCCGGCAAGCTTTCCGTCGCCGCTGCAAGTGAGCACGCCGCAAACGCCCGTAACCGGCGTCTTGAACAGCGCGGTATTTAACGAAGGAACGAACCCGGTTTTCTGCGACAAGGTGCTGGTCGCGGTGCCGGTAGGACCAGATGCAAACGAGCTGTTCGCTAATTCGCCCACGCCGAGTGCCTCCTGCAACACCAGTAAGTGGGCCATCAGCAGCATGGAGATCATGTCAGGTCTGGAGCTGGGCCTGGACATAGATGTTCCTTACGCCACTTTTACGTTTCAATGCCGTGATGCGCAAGATTTCGAGATCAAATACAACCTTGTGTTCGGCGTACAAGGACAGATGACGCAACTTGTCTCTGATTGCGTGATTAGAATCCGGGAGCATTCGGGAACAACTAATGACCCGAACACTTTCACCAACAAAGATACTTCCTTCACTGTGGCAGCCTCGACGCCCCAATTCTATCTACTAAATTTTGCCGCCACCGTGCCCGCCTCGCCGACGGTGCCGGTAACGGAATTTGGCAACGGCGCAGACATACAGTTCTCGTGGGAAAGCAATGGAACGTTTTTTCAAATCTATCAAAAGAACGTGACTCAGCCGATCTACTCGGGAACGCAGACGCAGTTCCTGATGAGGGGCGGCGTCGCGAGAGATACAACGTTTTTCCTCGTCGGCATGGTAAGCGGCAATCCGTCGGCGGATCAGCCGTTTGGTAATTATCAACCGATCTTTTTGTACGACGCCTTGACGATCACCATCAGTAATCCAGACCTGACACCGAGGTCGTCATCGATTACCGGAAATGCGACCGTGGGTGGAACGCTGGGCGTGACGGGCCAGACGAATTTAGCCAACGCCATTGTCGGCGGCACGCTCACTGCGACGGGACAAACGAATTTAGGCAACGCGAATGTCGGCGGCACGCTCGGCGTGACGGGTCAAACGAACCTCGGCAACGCGAGTGTCGGTGGCACGCTGGGTGTCACCGGCCAGGCGAATTTGAAGAACACGAGTGTCCAGGGCTCACTTGGCGTCTCAGCTCTGACAACTCTCAGTGGCGGATTGACGGCGCTGGCCGGCGCAGTCTCGATGTTCACAGGAATGCAGGCAATATCACCCGGAAGCTATTCAGCCAAGACCGATGGGTTTGCGATTGGCTGGGTCGGCGGTGTGGATAACAGCAAACTCTGCATCACGTCGATCTGGGGATCCAATAGTGATGGCATAACGCTCGGAGCGTTAGGCGGCAATGTCGGAGAATTCCAGCCCAGCCAAGACTGGAAAAAGTGGCAGTCAAATTGCCCCCAATCTTTCACTCTTCCTGTGCGCAAGGGAACGACATGGGGCGTAAGCGTCCAAAATTTCGCCCAGAATGAAGCCAACGCGCCGACGAATTTTTGGTGGGTACCACTGGGCACTGCCACCGGAGCTACGATTGAGAAGATTTCTGATGTACAAGAGGAGTTTCCGATCTCGGTGGTCGCTCGGGTGCCATTACCCAAAGACAAGCACATTCATCATCTGGTCAACATCATCGAAAAAGTTCTCGGACGGCGAATTGATGATCACCTGAAAAAGGAGATGATTGAGGTACTCATCAAGATGCAAATCGAAGATTACGAAACCATCACGTTCGGTAAGTGATCGAAGCCGAGTCGACTATTCCTCACAAGTAACGTTGTCGCAGCGACAACTGCAGGGGCGGCCTCCGTGGCCGCCCGTTCTTTAGAGACTTTAGCAACTATAGCAACACTGAGTTTTCCTAAAAATCCCCCAGGAGAAAACGACAAATGAAGAAGAAGAGAAACCATCTAGATGTGACGGCGGATCCCTTTTTGTTGACTTATCTGGCCTCGACCTATCCGGCCCCATTGCAAGTAAGCACGCCGCAGACCCCAGTGACAGGCTTACTGCACATGGCCGCGATCAATCAGGGCACGAAACCCGTTTACTGCAACAAGGTACTGGTCGCCGTGCCCATAGGACCAGACGTGAACGAGCTGTTCGCAACTTCACCGACGCCGATCGCTTCTTGCAACACGAACAAGTGGACCATCAGCAGCATGGAGATCAAGCCAGGCAAGGACCTGGGTCTTAACACCGACATCCCTTACGCCACCTTTACTTTTACGTGCCGCGCCCAGAGTGACTTCCTGATCAACTACAACCTGGTTTTTGGTGTGCAGGGACAGATGACGCAAATCATCTCCGGCTGCACGATTGTGATTCGGGAAACATCAGGCACGGCCAGCGACCCAAACACCTTCACCAACAAGCAGCAGGCCTTGCTCACCGTCGAGACTTCGCCGCCGCAGTTCTATCTACAAAACTTTGTGAGCACGGCGCCGGATAAACCAACAGCACCGGCAACTGAGTTTGCGAATGGCGCAGACATACAATTCGGATGGGAAAGCAATGGGACCTTTTTCGAGATCTTTCAGAAGAACGTCTCCAAGCCGATCTACGCCGGGACTAAGACAAATTTCAGGCTAAGCGGTGGAGCCGCGAGGGACACAACATTTTTCCTTGTGGCGATGATGAACGGAGACCCAGCTGGAGATCAGTCTTCGGCTGGTTACAACCCGATCTATTTATACGACTCAGTGACTGTCACTATCAGCAATCCCGATCTGACGCCAAGGTCGGCGGCAATTTCGGGGAATGCGAGCGTGGACGGAACGTTCGGAGTGAAGGGACAGACGACTTTAGGCAATACCAATGTCGGCGGCACGCTGGGCGTCAACGGCCAAACAAACTTGGGGAATGTGAATGTCGGTGGAATACTCGGCGTCAGTGGCCAAACGAACCTGGCCAGTGCAACTGTCGGCGGCTCTCTCGAGGTGATGGGCCTCACGTATCTGAATAACATAACCAACAATGGGCCGCTCGATGTGACAGGCCTGACAACTCTTAAAGGCGGCCTTGTAGGATCGGCCGGCTTTGTCTCGATGTTCACAATGGCGCAAAAGATCTGGGCCGGTACATTTGCGGCAAAGACAGATGGTTTCGTCCTCGGTTCTGTTGTCGCACCGGGCAGTCCAAGTACATTTACCCTCGGTTATATAGCTGGAGAAAACTCTGACGGAGCGAAGCTTTGCGCTACGGGCGGCAACATTGCAGTCTGGGACACTGCGTGGACCAAACACCAGGGATCTCATAACGAAAGCTTTACTCTGCCCGTGCGCCGGGGTACCACATTTTCAGTTAGTACAGCCGTTGTTGGCGGTGGTCAGGACGTCCCAACCTTTAACTTCTGGTGGGTCCCGCTGGGCGCAGGGTGGGTCGGCGAGTCGGCTGAAAGAATCTCGGACGAATATCCGCCCATCGAGACAGCAGCAATCACTCGCGATCCTGCTAGTCACGAGAAAAATGTCAAAGCCCTGATCGACCTCCTCGAAGACTCGTTTGAGAAACAGATCTCACGCGAGAAAAAGAACCGGCTCGTCTCAGCATTCCTGGACGTACAGGCTTAGACACAAAAGGCACAAAGACTCAGGAGAAACGATAATGAAAAAGAAAGAAACTACGAATTTGCCAACCAATGGATGTCTCTTGACCTATTTGCCTGCCACTTATCCATCGCCACTGCAAGTGAGCATGCCGCAGACCACGATGACTGGAGTATTGAATACCCTGGCGACCAACGAAGAAACTACGCCGGCGTACTGCAAAGAGGTGATGATCGCCGTGCCGGTAGGAACCGATAAGGGTGAGCTGTTCGCGTCTCAGCCAGCGCCGAGCGCCTCTTGCAACACGAGCAAGTGGGCCATTTCCAGCATGGAATTTAAGTCTGGAGAAGAGCTGGACCTTGACCCCAACCTTCAATACGCCACCTTTACTTTTGATTGCCGGTCCCAGACTGATTATTTGATCAACTACAACCTTGTATTCGGCGTGCAGGGGCAGATGACACAAACCCCCTCCGAGTGCACGATCAAAATCATGGAAACGTCCGGGACCACTAGTGACCCGACCACCTTCACTCAAAAACAGACTACATACACGGTGAAGGCCTCAACGCCGGAATTCTACTTGCAGAATTTTGTGGCTATCGTGTCTACGGCACCCACTGTCCCCGTGACGGAATTTGGAAACTCCGCACCCATAAAGTTTCAATGGGAGAGCAATGGAACGTTCTTTCAGCTCTATCAGAAAAATGTCGCTCAGCCGGTCTATTCAGGAACGCAGACAAACTACTTGCTGACTGGTGGCGTGGCGACCAGCACAACGTTTTTCCTCGTAGCCATGATGAGCGGGGACCCCACCGGCGATCAGCCGTCTGGAAACTACCAACCAATCTATTTGTACGACGCGTTGACGATCACGATCAGCAATCCCGATCTGGCGCCAAAGTCGGCGGTGATTTCGGGAAATGCGACTGTCGGGGGCACACTCGGCGTCACTAATCAAACAACCCTGGGCAATGCGACTGTCGGCGGCACACTCGGCGTCACTGGTCAAACAACCTTGGGCAATGCGACTGTCGGCGGCACACTCGGTGTCACTAATCAAACAACCCTGGGCAATGCGACTGTCGGTGGCACACTCGGCGTCACTGGTCAAACAACCCTGGGTAGCGCGAACGTCAGCACGCTGGGTGTTAGCGGCCAGGCGAATTTGAACAACACGAGTGTCGCTGGGACGCTCGGGGTAACCGGCCTTGCAACTCTGACCGGCGGATTGTTGGGAACGGCCAACTCTGTATCGCTGGTCACTGGGCCGCAAGCTATCGCAGTCGGTAGGTATACGCCAAACACAGATGGATTCGTGATCGGGTCTGTTTCGAGTCCCAGCAATCCAAACCTGCTATGTGTCGGCTGGATATTTGGCAGAACCGATGACGGAGTTAGTGTTTACGCCACCGGCGGCAACACTGGATGCTTTGACAGTAATTGGCAAAAAAATCGAGTATCCAACAACCAAAGCTTTATTATGCCCGTGCGTAAAGGCATTCCGTTTAACCTTGCTGTGGGTACAGTCGGAAGTAATGAGGCCGCCCCGATTATTAATTACTGGTGGATCCCTTTAGGCACAGCTCCCAACGCTCAGACGCTTGAAAAAATCCCGGACGAACAACTGGCTTTTGAGATCGGACACGTCCATCGCAAACCACTCGATTCCGCGAACAAAGTCAAAACGCTGATAGGCGTGATCGAAAAAATCCTCGAGAAAAAGATCTCACACGAGGATAGAAACGAGCTCGTGTCAGCATTACTGGATCTCCAGGTTGAAGATTACGTAAACGAGTAGTTTTCCGGCATCATGTAAATCCTGCAAATCATGTGAATTCTGTAAACAGCTTAGTTGGAAAACAAGATCGTTTACAGGATTACAAGATTTGTCTTACAGATGAGTTCGCCGTTGAAGCGGCAGGAGCAACCGGATGAGATTGCGAGAGATGAAATGGATGGCGTGCCTGACGCGTCCGGGCAAGCGGTTCAATAGCCGCGATCGCTGATAAATTGCCTCGACGAGGAACTTGCCGAGGACGTTACTGCAAATGGAGTTCGTTTGATCGGCAAACTCAGGACGCATCACGTCGACTATTAACACCAGCCGTCGCTGCGTCGATTTATTCCACGCGGTGTGTGAGTGCGCGTCGCAAAAGAGAAGGGCCTCACCTTCCTTCCACCCCCGGATTTCACGGCCCACTTGCAACCCACATTCGGGCAAGGGCGCGGGAATCGTAAGCCCCAGGTGCGTGCGCACAATCGCGTTCGTATCGCCCTGGTGTGGATTGATATTCGAACCGGGTTCGAGGACGCTCAGCGAAGCGGCCGTCATGTTTGGAATGGATTCAACGATCCGCGCCGTCTGCGGGCAATCACGGCAATTTTGGTGAATCCTGTAAGACCAGAAATAAAATCCCAGTGTCTTCCAGTGCTCTGGGGGGAAGATCAGCTTCTTATCGAAGTAAGGTTTCAGGCGACGCTCGTTTCGCGCGAGTAGCGACTCGATCTCTTCGCGAATCGTGAGCCAATTGTCTTCGAGCAGTTTGACCCAGGGGAACTCCGCAGGATCATAGAACCACGGTTCGTCGCCCGAATAATGGTCGTGAAAAATCGGGTAGATCGGCTGGCGTTTGCCGTTGTGGTTGCTCATCAACTCAACTCTCGTCGGAGGATCTCAATCACCTGGGTCTCATGCTGTTTGATATACATGTGATCGCCGGGAAACAGTCGCAGCGAAAAATCAGTCGTGGTGAACGCGCTCCAATCCAGTAACGCCTGGCGTGATGTGACAGGGTCGTCCGCGCCACCCAGAACAGTTACAGGTACGTTCAACGGAACAGCATCGTCGAGTTTATAACTCTCGAGCAGGTTGATGTCGCAGCGAAGGGTTTGCTGAATTGAATTCCACAAGCGTTCATTCGCGACCGCTTCCTGCGGCATGGCGAATTTCGTTACGAGGGTTTGCTTGAATTCGCCCTCGGGCAGATTGTGAACCCCGGCTTGGTCATGGTTGGGCGCCACGCAGGCTGAAACGAACAGACGCGTTGGCAATTCCATCTCGAGACGACGAAGCTCGCACATGACGGCAAAACAGATCAACGCGCCCATGCTGTGCCCGAAGAAGGCAAAAGGCGCCGGAGGAAGCTCGCGCAGCGCATTCACGAACGAGCTTGCGAGCTCCTGCATTTCACGCAGGGCCGGTTCGACTATTCGATCTTCTCGACCCGGCAGTTGGACCGGCACAATCTCGATTGACGGCCGCAATAATTCCTGCCAGTGACGATAGATTGAAGCACCGGATCCAGCATAGGGGAAACAAAACAAACGCAGCGAAGCGCCATGAGAGCCATTTAAATAAGGAAACCACAAACGCGTGTTGCTCTTTGCCGGCAACGGCTTTATTTCACTCAGGCCAGATGCCTTCTCGCTACGAATCACTTCGAACAAATAGTCGGCAGCTTCGCGGATGGTGGGATAGTTGTAAACCAGCGCCGACGGGAGTGTAACGTGCAGGAGGTTTTCGAGCCGCAGCGCGAACGTAATGGACATCAGCGAGTCCATGCCCATTAAGTTGAAGCGCTGGTCCACGTCAACTTCGCTGCCGGCTTCCAGTAGCAGGATCGAAGCGAACTGGTGTTGCAGCAGTTCGATGAGGCGTGCACGCGCTTCCACCGGCGGGAGGCTCCTGATCCGATCAGCTTCGGAACCTCGTGCCATCGTTGCGTGAGCACTTGGATCCCTGTTCCAAACAGTTTCGAACAGTTTCGGATATGAAGAAAACTCGATGAAGATGCGAAACTTTTCCCAATCGATGTCCGCGACGACAGCGCGAGTCTTATCGCTGATGAGGAGCGCTTCCATCGTCGCCAGTGCCTGTTGCGGTGGCAGCAAACGAAATCCGAGCATCGTCAGCAAGTGAGTCTCATTGGTCTTGGCGCTCATACCGACCTCGGACCAGGGCCCCCAGTCGATCGTGAGCGCGTGCTGACCTTGCCGCCGCCGCTCGTAGGCGAGTGCGGTGAGAAATTGATTGGCTGCGGTGTAATGAGCGAGATCGACCGAGCCCCAGACCGCCGATACTGAAGAAAACAGGATGAAGAAATCCAGGTTGTGAGGTTCGGTTAATTTGTGCAGGTGCCAGGCGGCGGAGACTTTTGTTTTTAATGTCTCCAGCATCCGCTCTCGATCGAGCTCTGCAATCTTTGAGAACCAGTTCACACCTGCGGCGTGGACCACGCCGCGCAGTTGACGATCGCCGCCAGCAATGTTGTCGACGATCTCCGACATGCGCGCATGATCGGATACGTCTGCTGCCACAATCGTCACCTTCGTGCCCGCGCGCGCGATTTCACGAATCGTCTTTACTTT
>Ga0134127_10001177_pt1 | contig 19981 bp, 13 predicted proteins | sample KB31753_FD_96459 | JGI IMG/M metagenome (GOLD analysis project Ga0134127, IMG submission 96459) | Terrestrial soil microbial communities with excess Nitrogen fertilizer from Kellogg Biological Station, Michigan, USA - KB3-175-3 | ecosystem: Environmental > Terrestrial > Soil > Unclassified ... | reverse complement strand
CGCGGCCTGATTGATCGAACGATAGAGAGCGTCCGCACCCCAATAAACCGGCTGACCTGTCGCACCAGCGACACCGATCGGACCGAGTTCAAACGGAGCATAGAAGAGAACGGCTGTGGTGGTTGTGCAATTGAACCCGTTGGGCGTTACGCCACCAAAACCGCAGCCGAAAAATGGCCAGTTTCCTTTTCGGGCGTCGGAGCGCAAGGTTACGCGAGCGATGGCCTGGGCGTTCGTCTGATTGAAATAGGTGTGATACATGACAACGTTGTCAGTATCGGTTGCTGTCTGATCGATTCGAGCGTAACCGCCGTCGCCGAAGTCAGCATTTTTCCAACCGTCATACGGCAGTTGTGAAAACGGCGTGGGTTGCAACAACTCAGTGCCGTTATCCTGCGTACCGCCCAACAGGAAGTACCGCTCGGTGGGATGCGAAGAGATCGACTGGAACTGCGTCGCCACGAACGTACGATTGTTCAGGCTAGTCCAAGTCAAACCGTTGTCGTCTGAACGAAAGATGCCGCCATCGTTACCAGCGTAAACGACGTTGGGATTGGATGGGGCATAAGCGAGAGCGTGGCTATCGGCATGCAGGCCAATGCTCGCTTCGGGGAACGTTGCGCCGCCGTCGGTTGAACGACCGTTGCTGCGCGTACAAGCACCGGGAACATTTCCACCGATCATCACTTTGTTCGGGTCGCTCGGATCTGAAGCAACGGCGATGTCATAGAAGCATTGCCCATCGCAGAAACCGCTGCCGCCGGCAAGTCGCGCACTCCAGGTCACGCCGCCATCAATTGATTTGCGCACTGACCCCTGACCTGCTCCTGTGCAGCCGGCGGTTGCACCAGTCTCGCCCGCCGCGAGATACATCGTGGTCACTCCGCCAACTCTAGTAACTGAAAACTCCCCGCGGATGGCACTGGTGACGGGAATGTGGGTTTGGGTAAAGGTACCCGTTGTCAACGCGTTTGTAGATCGGAAGACACCGCCGTCGCCGGCGACTGAGTTGCCGTTGACGAAGGCAACGATTGTGTTTCCAGTGGGGTCGACCGGATCCAGCGCCAGATCCATGATGCTGCGGTTACCGGTGCTGGGAACATCGAAACCGCCGGGCTGTGCTGTCACGATTAATTTGGCGATCGTCATGCCCACTATGGGGCCGGTAGCGTTGTTGATGCGAAAGAGACCGCGAAGTCCGAGGGGCGGGACTGTGCCACCCTGCGGCGCCTGGTTCGGATTACCAACAATCGCCGAAGCGGTGGCCACGAAGATAACTGATGGATCGTTTGGAGCGACCAGAATTTCGCTGATCGAACGACCAGTAAAGGCATTGTAGGTAACAGTCGTGGTAACACCGGTCGTGATTTGCGGATTGATGGGACCCGTCAAGGTCGCTGTCGTCGACGCGTTGTCGATGCGATAGACACCGACGCCGGCGTAGCAACCGCTGCCGCACTGTCCGTTCTCACCTGTGCCCACGTAAACGATTTCCGGATTCGAAGGAGCGATGGCAATCGCGCCGATGACTTGTGAGTCAGCAGTATCGAACAACTGCGTCCAAGTTTGGCCGCCATTAGTTGAGCGATAAAGACCACCCTGCGCCGTGCCAACGTAGACGATGTCAGCATTAGTGGGATGTACTGCGATAGCAATCGTGCGTCCACTTACGGGCGTTTCAGTGCTGTTTGTTTGCCCGTTCGCCAGAGGAAAGGGTCCGATGTTCGTCCAGCCTGTACTCAGCACGCGGGGAGAAATTCTACCGGCCGCTACGTCATCCTGGATCTTCTCTTCCTGCGCCTTCATCTGCTTCAGGCTTTCCTGACGAATGTTTGGGTCGTAAGGCTTGCCGGGGTCCATGCCTAGTTTGTAGTTGACCCACTCCTGACGACGTCGCAGATATTCGGCGCTGTTAACGATACCCTTTGCAAAGGGTGGACGGTCTGGGTCGTTCTCATTGGCCTCGTCAGCGTCCTCTTCAATGTCAGGCGTCGGCTTAACCTTCGGCTTTACGATTTCTTTACTCTGACTGTCGCCCGCTGAGCTTGGGGGCGTCGGCGACCGCGTGGTCTTTTGTTGCCCTCCCTTCCCTGCCGCGTGAGATGGAAAATTAGCGACGATTACCGCGAGAGCCGTGACGAAACCGGCCAGCAATAGCAACCTTGTATAACCCTTCATCTTTTTCTCCTTGGAAAGCCCATTTACGAGGGCGGGTAGTAGCAACGTTGAAAACGATTCCTTGAGTTCCGCTTCAGGTCCAGACAATCGGACCCTCTTTCAGATGATGGACGTTGAAAAAGCAAGAGGCTTCGGTAGGCCTGTAAAACCAAGTAGCCCTCGAAGCTGATGGATAGCGAGGCGAAATTTCATCCGGGAGGGAACTCTACTCACTAATTCAATGTCAGGACTTGATCAACTTTAGAAAAAAGAGCATCGAGCCGAAAGCTCACTGAAACACGTCCGATGTTGGTGGCCAGGACAATGTTGATGTGGGGCGATATTAAACCCTTCGCGTCCTTTGGTTGTCAACAACAAAGCTTACGCCGTTACACGCGCACAACCTTGCACGTTCGAATCGAAATGTTCGAAGCCGCAAATACTATTATGGATGAGAATCAGAATTTGTATCGGTAGCGAAGCGTTAAGCCACGGCCCGCCCCATCAATGCCCCAACTGATACCGCGATAGGATTTGTCCGCTATGTTTTCAAAGTCAACAGAGACTTCGGAGTGGTCGCCGAACTTGATTGCGCCACGAACACCAACTAATCCATAGCCAGCCACAGCGGTGTAAAGCGGGACGAGTGTGTCGTTATTCGCAACGAGCACTCCGTTGATAGTCGCTCCGATTGGCAAGATCCGGTTCTGGACCTGCGCAAGGGTTTCTCCAGTCGGAATTAGGAAACCGCCCGCAGTCGTGCAGCCTCCGGCACCCGGAGTAGTTAAGCCACGAACACACGCGCCCCGCCGAAAGAAGTTTTGAATATTAGTGCGGGAACGTGCGGCGCCGGTGCGCCGATCACCAAGATCAAGCGTCGACAAACGATTTTGGCGGCCAGCGAGTACTGAGTAGGCTTCGACGTAGAACCTTGAACGAGGTTGATAACGCAGGCTTACGAAACCTGTTGCGGGTGGTATGCCGCCTTCGATGTTCGGCGGAAGGCCATTGAGCAAACTATACGCGCGGATATAGGTAAAGTTGCCGTTTGCGGTGAACTGTTTGTTAAGCCGAGCCTGAAAGTCGGCCTCGACACCATTGAAGCGGGCATCATTGAAATTTACGCGGACGAGGACTGGAGTTGTAGGTGCCAGACCGACCGATACCCAACCGCGTACCGGATCCTGAAAAGTGATCATCTCCGTTCCGAGGAATGTGCCAACGGCGCCCTGTGGCAGGATCAATGCCTGATCGAAGTAGACGTCTTTGAGTTTGTTGGTAAAGCCGGTCACGCTCGCTGTGAGACGCGAACTGGTGTAGCGCAGGGTTAGATCGAAGCTGTCGCTGATCTCGGGACGCAATCGGGCCACTGGAATTCCAGTTGAAACAGCATCACCTCCGGCCGTTGTGCCAATGAAACCGCCACGGCTAGCCGCAGTTTGTGAATCGACTTCAAAACCAGTGCCTACCAGGCCGAGAATTCCTAGATCAGTTGTATTGGGTGCGCGAAATCCGCGCGTGTACTTCCCGGAAATATCGAAGCCGCTTCCGACATGGAACACAGCGCCAATGCGACCGGAGAAGGCTCCGAACCGCGCGCTATCATTCGGAAAGAGCGGACGCCCATTAGTCCCAATCGGCGCGTTTGCCGCACGCGACACATACGATGCAGCGCTGTAGCGCAGGGCACCGCTCACTCGCAACCGATCAGGAATTGCAGTGAACACATCCTGGGCAAAGAAACCGTAGGAGGTGTAGCGAGCGCCATCAGGAATGCGCGGACGCGATGGAGCTGCGATGTGACTGACGGGATCGATGGTGAAAGCCGGTGCGCTAATACGATCGTGATAAATGTCAGCACCAAACAGCAGAGTGTTGCGTTCGTCCAACTGTTTATCGACGTAGAAATTGAACCCGAGGACATTTGTACGCTCGCGTTGATTCGTGATCGCGCCGACAGGATTTCCCTGCCCACCCTGGTTCACGCGCTCTTCGCGCTGCCCGTTGAAAGAGAATGTGAATGCAGCGTTATCAAAGAAGCCGAGGTTCTGTTTGAAAAGACGGGCATAGAACATGTCCGTCATGAGGTTGCGCAGATCCGCTATCAGGTTTCCATCGCCACCTAAAAGCTGATCGTAACGCCGCCCGGCGTCTTGTTGATTGCGTGCATAGCTAAAGGTCAACTGCGAAGTCGGGCTGAGGGTTAGGTTGGTGCGTATGAGGCCTCCGTATTGAGTAAATGCTGTATCGGGCAGGCGTTCGCCAAAGAAATCCGACCGCACACCAAGAAATCGCAGAGTAGCCGCGTGTGAGTCCAGTCCGTCAGCGGGACGCAATCGATTAATGCGGCGCGCGTTGACGTTCGCAACCAGGCCGTAATTCCGAGTTCCATACGTGAAGAGAGTATTGCCACCGAATCCGTTGGTTGCCGAGGAATAGAAAACGTTGGTGTTGCCGTGGAACTCTGGTTCCAAACCTCCGTACTGCGGGGAATGAGTATTGAAGTTGATGACACCGCCCAGCACATCCGATCCGTATTGCGAACTGGCGGGGCCGCGTATGATCTCAACCGACTCGAGAGCGGAAGGCTCAATCAAACTAAAAAATGTTCCGACACCGCCGCGCTGAGCACTTGTCGTGTAGCGAACGCCGTCAACATAGACAGCCACATTGCGACCGGTTAGTCCGCGAACAAACACGGCGCTTAACGAAGGACTGGTGCGCTGCAGACTCACGCCGGGTTCTTCGTCAACAACCTGCGCGACTACTTCCGGCGCGCGATCAATGATTTCCTTTTCCGTGATGACGTTAACCTGCTGATCAATGGTTCGGGCATCAACGACCATCCCAGCTTCTGCCGAGACCGTGACTTCTGCACTGAGGGAGTGCACGTGCAAAGTCAGATTCATATCCTTGCTTGCCCCCGACGCTACCTCCACAGCGGCGCGCTGATCGTTGAATCCCGAATGCGAAATCTTGATCTCATAGTTACCGGGAGCAACATTCGCCAACGTAAACTTGCCTTCGGCATCGGTCGTGGTTGAGCTCACAATCGCTCTCTGCTGGTGCAATAGAAATATGCCGGCACCGATGACAAAAGCCCCGTCCTGGTCCTTCACCACACCGACGATGGTGCCGGGAGCGTCTTGTGCGGACAGCGGTGTTGAACTTGCCAGGCACGAGAAAAGGCATATCAGCGCTATGAGTCCGACGCGTAGGGTTGTTCTAGATATCAAAGAGCTCCTGTTCATTGTGGTTCTGAATGTTGCGTAGTCGCCTACTCCAGGGACAACCGGGATAGTCTCTGCAAATTTTCGATCTGGATTGTTTTCTGCTATGAAACGCCAGCCAGCTGGCATTGGATTGTGGCGACGCGACCGGCAGACCGCGCCGCCACTTTCACCCGCAACCCAGACGCCTTGAATTGCTTGCGGGTCTCTTAGAAACCTAAGAGATAAGTTGTCGCAGCGTACACTCCGCCCTGAAGTACTACTAGACTTCGTAGATGGATAAACTGGCTTGCGGAGGCTTAGCTCAGGAGATGAACCGAATGTTCGATAAGGGAGTGTACGGAAGCAAGAACATGAGGCTCATTGGCGGCGATTGCTGCTATAAGCGTGGTTAGAGCGACCGGTACCCAGAGAGGGATCCGGGAAACCAGGGTTAAGCTTTGGCGGCTTTGCTGATCCTCGGCCAGGTGAACCAGTCGTCCAACTCGAGACTTGACGCCGCCGACCTCGTCGACATCAACAAGAAATGCACCAGCAGGCATCGCCGGCTTAACTCCGACCGGAATCAAACGCGCAATCTTCACGAGCGCTGAGGCAAGATTCAACGCGACGCCACGTCCTCTGCCCGCGGCGTATTCATCCGCGGCAGCTTCCGTGGCTTCGACCCATGCCTGATCCAACACACGACCACCGGGAACAAGCACGAGGACATCGCGACAGGCGCGCATCAAGCCGCGCCTCAAGTTGTCGTTCGCGACGACGTGGCCCGCTTCATGTTCGATCGCTGCCGTTAGTTCCTCCTGAGCGAGCGAATCGAAGACCTGTTCAGCGATGAACAGACGCGGTCGAAGGACACCGATAATGGCGATCACTGGAAACTGATGTTGTATGCGGTAGGCGGGAATGCGAACCTGTGACACTTCGATTGGTTCGGAGTGGCGCAACCAATCGGATTTAAGCCGAGCAGTGGCGCGCCAGGTGGCAAGCCCACGAATGATGGCCAGCGCTAAACCAATCGCTGAGATGATCGCAATGAGAGCTAGTTTAAGACTTACTGATTCGGGCGCTGAACGCGGTTCGTGTTCGATATAGGCAGGCGCCAGCAAGAACGTTACGCCAATAATGCCAAGCAGAATTGGAAAAGTCCGCAAGAGGAATACGAGGCGGGCACAATTCGCAGCGGAAAGGATTCGCTTGGCCGGCGCGCCCGTGACCCTCCAGACCAACGAAGCCAGGGACGATGCGAGGCTGTTGAAAAGAAGGAGAGCGGCCAACAGAATAGAGAGTCCCAGCAGGAAGTACATCCCCTACTCCTCCTCAAGAGCCTGCCGTTTCTCGCGGATCAGCCGGTCAAGTTCATCCAGCAGTTCGCGATCATGCTCACTGACTGCGTCAACGATGCAGGCAAGAACCGGTTCCACCCCACTAGAGCCCCGACCAAGCAGGCCGTCGATGACATCTTCGGCAATTCCCCTCTCAAACTCTTCTCGAGTCACAAGTGCGGAATAGAGAAACGCACGACCGTCCTTGCGTCGGCTGAGCAGGCGCTTCTTATACAGCCTGTCTAGCGTCGTCATCACAGTGGTGTAGGCGATTCGCTGGTCGAAGGCAGTGAAAATGTCGCGAACGCTGGTCTCACCGCGTCGCCACGTTTCTTCCAAAACCTGGCGCTCGAGGTGTCCGAGAGCAAGCGCTGCAAGTTCGCTCGGCCTGCGAAATCCACGTAAAAGAAATCTTGGAGTTTTCATGAGGTGGGCATTGTTGTTCGCGTCACGCGCTCCTGTCAATTGTTTTGGGTAAGAGGCCTTTGGTTTTTGGTCTTTGGCCTTTGCACACAAGCAACGCCAGCGCGTCCTGACTAAACGGCTCGCCTACAGCCCCAAAGTACAAAGACCAAACACCAAAAGCCAAAGACTAAGTAGGCGCGTTTCGCGCTGGCAAGAATTCAATGTACTATTTGAAGTTTACGAAAGGCTCCAAATTTCCATCTGTGGGGCCCGCGATTGTTTTGAGCCATGCCAGAAGAAGCCATAGAAGTCCGCGGCGCCCGCGTCAACAACCTCAAGAACATCTCCTTTTCGATCCCCATCAACCAGATGACGGTCGTTACCGGAGTGAGTGGGTCAGGAAAGTCCTCGCTCGCCTTCGACACCATTTACGCTGAAGGACAGCGTCGCTACGTCGAATCCCTGTCAGCTTACGCTCGCCAGTTTCTGGAGCGAATGGACAAGCCCGACGTTGATGAAGTCCGGGGCATTGCTCCCGCAATTGCGATTCGACAGAAGAACTCCACGCGGAACCCGCGCTCAACAGTCGGAACTCAAACCGAAGTACACGACTACCTCCGGCTGCTTTATGCACGAGTCGGAATCACCTACTGCCGTGTGTGCGGGCACGAGGTGTTTCGCGATTCGCCGGAATCCGTCGCCGACCAAGTCCTCCGCAGTTTGCCCGAAGGGACTCGTTTCTATGTGCTCTTCCCCGCCTCGGCAGGCCTGGCTGAGACATCACCCAACGGAGACGCGGGGACACGGGGAAAGGGAGATGCGGAGAAGCGGCGAAGTAAATCCAAATCACCGCGTCCCCGCGTCTCCGATTCTTCGCGTCACGGCACCACAGCGCATGTGATGAGCCTGATGCAGCGTGGCTTCACGCGCCTGTTTTCCGACGCACAGACCATCGACCTGAAGTCACCTGACGACTATACGCGCGACAGTTTTGCCGACGTGTTCGTAATGGTAGACCGGCTGGTCGCCAGCCCTGAGGTTCGCCAGCGCCTCGTTGACTCTTTGGAAATCTGCTTTCAGGAAGGTCATGGCTCCGCCGTTATCGAAACTGTTCCGGCAGCGCCCGCTGAGCCGGTGCGATTAAGGTTCTCGGATCGTTTTGAATGTAAGAACGACGGTACGGTTTACGCCGAACCGGAACCGCGGCTGTTCAGTTTTAATAATCCGTTTGGAGCCTGCCCCACTTGCCAGGGCTTTGGAAACACCATCGGCCTCGATCTTGATCTTGTGATTCCTAATCCCGGTTTGACTCTGAACGAGGGCGCGATCGAACCCTGGACGAAACCGCAACATGAATGGGCAAAGGATGAACTAAAACAGTTTTGTAAGTCGGAAAAAATTTCCTTTAGCGTTCCCTTCAATCAGCTGTCACGTTTGGAACAGCGAGCGATCATTGAGGGCAAGAAGGAATGGGGCGGCGTGCGTGGTTTCTTCGATTGGCTGGAAACCAAGAAATACAAACTCCACGTGCGGGTGTTCCTCTCGAAATATCGCGGTTACACGGTCTGTCCCGACTGTAAAGGTGATCGACTGCGTCAAGAGGCGCGCGATGTGAAGGTTGGTGGTCGCACGCTGCCCGAAGTTTGCGCCCTCGCTATCAAAGATGCTGCGGTGTTTTTCGACGGTCTTGAACTTTCGCGCGAGCAGACAGCGATCGCCGAACGGATCCTGTATGAGATCCAACGCCGACTGCATTTTCTCGTTGATGTGGGCTTGGATTACTTAACGCTTGATCGACTCGCATCCACTCTGTCAGGTGGCGAGGCGCAGCGGATTCAACTGGCGACGAATCTCGGTTCTGCTCTTGTAGGCGCGCTGTATGTTCTCGATGAGCCTTCAATCGGACTGCACCCGCGCGACAATGAACGCTTGATCAAACTGCTTCGCAACCTCCGCGACATCGGGAACACCGTTCTGGTTGTCGAACATGACGCGGAAATGATGCGCGCCGCAGATCATATCCTCGACATCGGGCCGGCAGCCGGCGAACTTGGCGGGCGAGTGATATACGAAGGTGCCTTCGCCGAACTTCTTACCAGCGAAGCTTCCCTGACAGCGCGATACCTGCGCGGCGAGAGCGAGATCAAGGAACCAAAGCAACGTCGCCTGTTTCGCGATCGAAAGTTAACTTTGACGGGCGCCTCGGAACACAATCTGAAATCAATCGATGTTGAATTGCCGCTCGACATGATGGTCTGCATCACCGGAGTAAGTGGTTCGGGAAAATCCACTTTGATCCACGATTGCATTTATGCCGGAGTGAAGAAACAGAAGGGCGATTGGCAGGGTCATGTCGGCGCCTTTCACAAACTCGATGGCGGACAACTAATCGACGATGTCATTCTCGTCGATCAATCTCCGATTGGCCGAACGCCGCGCTCCAACCCTGTCACATACATAAAAATCTACGATGCCATTCGCGAGGTCTTCGCAAACACGCGCGAAGCCCAGGCGCGTGGACTCGATCCGTCACACTTCTCTTTTAACTTGCCAGGTGGCCGTTGCGAGGTTTGCCAGGGCGACGGCACCGTAACGGTGGAGATGCAGTTCCTGGCAGATGTGGAACTGGTATGTGAGGAATGCAAAGGCACGCGTTTCAAGCAGCAAATCCTCGACGTTCGGTATCGGGGGAAGAACATTCATGACGTCTTGAGTTTGACTGTGCGCGAAGCGATAAACTTCTTTCGCGAGGTCCAGCGGATTACCAATCGCCTGCGCGTGCTTGATGAAGTGGGTCTAGGATATTTGAGACTTGGTCAATCTGCTACAACGCTTTCCGGAGGCGAGGCACAACGAATCAAGCTTGCTGCGCACCTCTCGAAACGTACGGGCGCAAAGACGCTCTACATCTTTGACGAACCGACGACTGGCCTGCACTTCGACGATATCAATAAGCTACTCGCCGCGTTTCGTGCTCTGATCGAAGCCGGCGGTTCTCTTCTGGTCATCGAACACAATCTCGATGTGATCAAAACTGCTGACTACATTATTGACCTCGGCCCTGAAGGTGGAGATGCTGGTGGATATCTTGTGGGCACCGGCACACCGGAAGAGATAATGAAGTTGCCAAACTCCTACACCGGGAAGTTTCTGCGAAAGTACCTTGCACGTTCAAATGGTCGCCCGTAGCTGCTACGAATTCGGCCGACGCCACAAAAAATGTCGCGTCAGCTAGGGATCACGCGCGGCTGAGTGTTAACGTATCGACCCATCCGCTACCCGCGTGGTGGTCCACGCTTCATTTTCGAAGCTCTAAGGAAGGTAAACAGCCTGTTATGAGTTTAAAGCAGCAGATCATTTCGGACTTGACCGCATCGATGAAGGCGCAGGATACCGCGCGCACTTCGACGCTTCGGATGGTGAAGGCCGGAATGATGAACCGCGAAATAGAAAAAGGCAGCGAGCTTGACGACGAAGAGTTGGCAAAGTTGCTGCGGTCAATGGTCAAGCAGCGCAAAGATTCAGTTGAGCAATTCGAAAAGGCCGAACGGCCAGAGTTGGTCGCCAAAGAGAAAGCGGAGATTGAAGTGATCGAAGCTTACCTCCCACAGGCAGCTTCCGCAGACGAGATCGAGCAAGCCGTTAATGCTGCCATCGCCGAGACCGGTGCTGCTTCAATGAAAGACATGGGCAAGGTTATGAAAACGGTGCAGGCAGCCCTCGTGGGAAAGAACGCCGACGGTCGCACTGTTAGCGAAACAGTGAAAGCCAAACTGAGTTCTCTCTAGCTCCCGCTCTATGTCTGAAACAGCAGACATCAAATCACAACTCAGCAAATTCTTACCTCTGCTGCTAATAATATCGGTCCTCGCTTTGGCCCTAGTGCAATTGCGTCACCAGGGCCGCTCTTGGTGGTGCGCTTGTCATCAGTATTTTCTTTGGGCGGGCGACATCTGGAGCTCGCATAACTCGCAGCATCTCTTCGATCCATACAGCTTCACTCATGTACTCCACGGATTTGCTTTCTGTTGGCTGCTTTCACTTGTCCTTCCCAGGATCTCTTTGTCGTGGCGTTTGGCGTTGGCGACGCTGCTAGAAGCCGCTTGGGAGGTGTTCGAAAACACTGAGTTTGTTATCCAACGCTACCGCGAAGAAACCGCAGCCCTTGGTTACAACGGCGATTCCGCGTTCAACTCGCTCGGCGACGTTCTCACCTGCATGATCGGGTTCATGATCGCGCAGCGACTGGGCTTCAAACGGAGTGCCATCGTGTTTGTGGCAACCGAGATAGTTCTGTTGCTGTGGATTAGAGACAGTTTGCTGCTGGAGATCCTGATGCTGGTTTTCCCGATAAACTCAATCAAGGCGTGGCAGATGGGGGCGTAAGGAGTTCCGAGTTACGGGTTTCGAGTTCGGAGTTTCGCGTTTCGAGTTCCGAGTTTCGAGTTCCGAGACCGGACCCCTCTCCCTTCTCGAGCGACTTGAGCCGACCCTTTGATGTTCGGTTCTCAAACATACTCGGAACCGGAAACTCGAACCTCGGAACTCGAAACGCGAAACTAGCTTCAACCCCTGCTTGCTTCCCCTGTACCCTTTCCGTATAATCCTCCGCTTGCTCGAAGCCGTCGGTTCTGTCCTGTGGGTTCGCGCCCACTTTTTGTTTTGGGGCACTTAGTTTTGGAGGTATGGGGTGGGCCCCAATGCGATTGAAGAACGCGTCAAGGCGATAGCGGAAAAGGTGGCCATCGACCAGGGTCTGGAACTAGTCCACGCCGAGGTCGCCGGCCCTGAAAACAAGCCAATCGTTCGCGTTTTCATCGACAAACCGGCGGGAGTCACTCACCAGGATTGCTCTGAAGTGAGTCTTCAACTGGGAACGATTCTGGACGTTGAAGACTTCATTCACTCCGCTTACACCCTGGAAGTCTCGTCCCCAGGTCTTGATCGAGGGCTTTACAAACGTGCCGACTATGAGCGTTTTGCCGGCAGCATGGCGAAAGTAAAGACCAAAAGGGCGATCGGCAACCAGCGGAATTTTCGCGGTCGCCTGGTTGGAGTGGAAGGCGACGAAGTGATCTTTGATGATAAGACGAGCGGAACAGTGAGAATTGAACTGGACGCGATCGTCAAAGCGAACCTGGAAGTGGATTATGACCAGGAATTGCGACACAGGTAAGCAGACGAATCTATCGCCTGCACACAATTGAATAGGCTCAACGACGCGGAACCTTCCGCTGTCGAGCCACCCGGGAGACGGTAGACTTAAATGAGTTCATCCATAGCACAAAACATCGAGGCCCTTTGCCAGGAGCAGGGGATCGAACGCGACCTCGTTATTGAGGCAATGAAGGAGGCTGTGCGCGCAGCCGCCAAGAAACAGTTTCGATCGGGCGAGGACATTCAGGTTGACTGGAATCCTGAGACGGGCATCGAGCTGTCTGCTTCCAAGGTCGTCGTTGACGAAGTGACTGACGCAGCCACGGAACTGTCGATCGATGAGGCACGTGAGTTGGGCGGCGATGAAGTTGAGCTGGGCGATGCCTTGCTCCTGCCGTTGCCAATGGAGGAACTCGGAAGGATCGCGGCGCAGACTGCCAAACAGATCCTGTTTCAGAAAGTCAGGGACGCTGTCCGTAGCAATGTTTACGAACAGTACATCGACAAGATTGGCGACCTCGTCAACGGTTACGTAAAACGATTCGAACGCGGCAACATCATTGTTGACCTGGGAAACCTCGAAGCAATCCTTCCGCGCTCGCAACAGTCGCGTGGCGAACAGTGGAACCAGGGCGAACGTATCCGCGTCGTCATCAACAACGTCTCCAAAGAATCCAAAGGGCCGCAAGTCGAAGTTTCGCGCACTTCACCCGAACTCCTTCTCCGCTTGTTTGAGATGGAAGTTCCCGAGATCTACGACGGGACTGTGGTAATCAAGTCGGCTGTGCGTGAACCTGGTGAACGCGCCAAGATTGCCGTGACCTCCAACGAGCGCGATGTGGATCCGGTCGGCGCATGCGTCGGCATGAAGGGTTCGCGCGTGCAGGCAATCATCCGCGAACTTCGTGGCGAGAAGATCGACATCATTGAGTGGTCAGACGAGCCTTCGGTTTTCGCAGCCAATGCGCTTTCTCCTGCCAAGGTCAATCAGGTCCGCATCACCGACATTGAAAACCGCCAGATGGAAGTGATTGTGAACGAAGATCAGCTTTCGCTCGCGATCGGCAAACGCGGTCAGAACGTACGCCTGGCGACGAAACTCGTCGGCTGGAACATCGATATTCGCAGTGAAGAAGAGATCAAACGCGAAGTCACCGAACAGATGGGCGCATTGATCGCTTCGGGAGCTTCCGTTCCCCTCTCCGCAATCGAGGGCGTCACAGCTCAACAGACTGACACGCTTGCCGAGCATGGAATCAACGACATTGACGCACTATCCCAGACTTCGGTTGATGATCTCGTTGAGTTCCTCGATCTGAGTTTGGACGAGGCCGAGAACATCCTGAATGCCGCCAAGGCGGTTATCGCTATTCGCGATTCGAGCCTGAACCCGCCAACTGAAGTAGACGAAACCACAGAGACACTCGAAGCCGAGGCTGGCGAAGAGACTCAGGACGAGCCGGCTGCTGAAGTTCAGTCTCCCTCTGATGAATCGACTAACACGGGTTACGACGAAGCCGTCGAAAATGGCCGACCGTTTTCCGCTGAGCCTGAGGTGCTCGCCCAGTACTCAGCTGATCCTGTAGCGTTGACGGAAGCTGAGCCCGTATCAGTCGGCGAGTTGATTCTGCAGGAACCGGGCAAGGATCTGCGGCCCGACACGATTACGCCTGCTCCCGATATTACTTCCACGGGCGCGGCTTCGATTGAATACGCCAAAGAAGTCAACGAGAGCGGACTGACACTCGAAGAAGTGGCCGACATCGAGACTTCTGAAGCAACTAACACAGCTCCCGAGACAGACGACGCTGCATTGAGCGGGAGCAGTGATGAAGACGAGAAGCAAGATGCTTCCCCAGACGCAGCGCAGTAAACGCGGCGCGCATGCTGGCCTGTCCAGCATGTGGCGCTGCTCGCTCGACCGCCTCGCGTTGCACTTCTGACGCACGCTTTAAGGTGGTTAAGAGCGGGAGTTCTTATTCACCTTAGAGAGTCAGGGACGCAAAGCTCTTGTAGCGTCCGAGAAGGAGTGCATGACAGTTACCTCCAAGATCCGCATTTATGACCTGGCCAAGGAACTGAAGCTCGACACCAAACGGCTAATCGAAGAGGTACGCCGCGAAGGAGTCGATGTCAGTGTTCCCTCCAACTCCGTTTCCAAGGAGTTGGCCGAGAAAATCCGCAACAAGTACTTTCCGAAGAAAGAAACTGCGGTAAAGCGCGCCGTCAAGATCGTTAAGAAGGCCGCGCGGCCAGTCGAAGAAGCTCCAGCCGTCGAGCCCGAAGCCCCGATCGCAGTCGAGACTCCAGAACCTGAGGTTGAATCAGCGCAGCCAGAAGTAGAGGCCTCGGCTCCTGTTACAGGAGCCCCTAAACCGGTGGCGAAGCTGATGAAGAAGTTGCCTCCAGCTGCGCGTGCTGAATCACCAGCTGCGAGCGCGGCAGGAGTTGAGCCAGCCACTACTGACGAAATCTCAGTTGAGACCTTTGAGCCTGAAACAATCGAAGAAGCTCTGAGCGCGGAGACGACTGCGTCGCCAGCTGAACCCTCCAAGGCACCTGGTGCCTCCCATCAGATACGAGTGATGCGTCCCACCGCGGCAGCACTCAACGCGGGAATTCGTCCCGGCGAACGCGCGCCGACGCCCATTGCACCGCCTGTAACTCCTAAGGAGCGCGCCGAACGAAGTGGTCGCGTCAGGGACCGCAATTCCCTAACAAAGACTGAACGACTCGGAACACCGGGAGAAACGGCGACTCCCCAAACAACATATATTCCCCCTCCCGACGCAGGGCGCCGTCGTTCGCGGCGCACTCCCGTTCGCGGTGGAAGAAAGACGATTGAGGGCAAGGGTGGTCGTTTCGACAAGGGCGATTTCATTCCGCCGCCGAAGGCACTCTCGCTCGAAGATCGCATCGCGGGCCGCATGGATTCCTCCGTGCCCGGAGAACTTAAGTCTGCTCGTTTAGTCGAAGGCTCAACCGTTAAGGAGTTTGCCGAGAAGCTGGGGATTAAGCCCAAAGATGTAGTCGCACTACTGCTTCAACGCGGCGTCTTCGCAACGATCAACCAACCGCTTAACGACGATGTCGCTGTGGATCTCGGCAAGCGCTTTGGTTATGACGTTACCTTCGTGCCATTTGAAGAGATGGTGGCAGAGGAAGAATTTGAAGAACTAATTGCCACCGAAGCAGATGACGTGGAACTCCCTCGCGCTCCAGTCGTGACCGTCATGGGCCACGTAGACCACGGCAAAACTTCATTGCTCGATGGCATACGTGCAACTGATGTGGCGGGCGGCGAGGCAGGCGGAATCACGCAGCACATTGGCGCGTATAGCGTTCAGGTTCCAAACCCCGACAAGAAAGGAGAAACGCGCCGCGTCGTGTTTCTCGACACGCCGGGTCATGAGGCGTTCACTCTGATGCGAGCGCGCGGCGCGAAAGCCACTGACATCGTCGTCTTGGTAGTCGCAGCCGACGACGGAGTGATGCCGCAAACAATCGAAGCGATCGAACACTCACGTGCGGCGAAAGTGCCAATCATCGTCGCCATTAACAAGGTCGACAAGCCCGATGCCAATCCCGATCGCGTCAAACAAGAACTCGCGCAGCACGGATTGTCGCCGGTTGAGTGGGGTGGTGAAACGGAAATGGTTCAAGTTTCCGCAAAGAAACGCGAGAACCTCGACACTCTCCTCGAAACCATTCTCCTCAGTTCAGACATTTTGAATTTGCGCGCCAGCCCGACGCGTTTGGCTTCCGGCGTGGTGCTCGAAGCAAAACTCGATCGCGGGCGTGGTCCGGTCGCCACAGTTCTCGTGCAACAGGGCACGCTACGCACGCACGATCCTTTTATCGTCGGTCAAATCTCCGGCAAGGTGCGAGCGATGTTCAATGATCGAGGCGAAGCGATTACGGAAGCGATTCCCGCTACACCTGTCGAGGTTTTAGGACTGCAAGGCGTTCCTCAAGCTGGCGAGAGTTTTCAGGTAGTTGCAGACATCGGTCGCGCGCAACAGATTTCGCAGCACCGCCAGATGGTGAACCGCCAGGCTGCGTTGCTGCAAACAACGAAGCGCGGTATCGAAGCCCTCGGTGAAAGTGAAGTTAAGGAACTGCTCGTCGTGATCAAGGCCGACGTGCAAGGTTCAGTTGAGGTTCTGAAATCCACGTTGCAGAAGCTTTCGACCGATCGTGTGAAGGTTAAGGTAATTCGTTCCGGAGTCGGCGCGATTACTGAATCGGACGTTTTGCTGGCGTCAGCAACGCAGGCTGGTTCGTCGTCCTCGGCTGTTGTAATCATTGGATTCAACGTTAGACCAGAATCTCGCGCCGGAGACCTCGCCAAGCAGGAAGCCGTCGATATTCGTCTCCATTCGATCATTTACAAGGTCGAAGAAGAAATACGGGCGGCGATGATTGGCATGCTGGAGGCGATCGAGCGTGAAAAGATCATCGGCAAGGCAGATGTTCGCGAAGTGTTCAAGGTTCCGCGTGTCGGCGCTGTGGCCGGGTCGATGGTGATCGACGGCAACATTCGCCGCAATGCCCGCGCCCGTCTGATTCGCGACAGCGTAGTCAGTTGGGAGGGCAATATCATCTCCCTCCGGCGCTTCAAGGATGACGTTTCCGAAGTTCGCGAGGGCTTTGAATGCGGAATCGGCCTCGAGAACTTTAACGACATCAAGGTTGGCGACCAGATTGAAGCCTATGTGGTGGAAAAGGTCGCAGCCACGGAATTGTAAGAAAGGATGAGGGATGAAGGATGAAGGATGAAGAGTGAGCCGAACTGTTTCTGGTTCATCTCTCATCCCTCCGCCTTCATCCTTTCGAAGGTCATGCGTCGCCCGGAACGAGTCGCAGACATTCTCCGCGAGGAGATTTCGCAAATTGTCGGCTACGAACTTGAGGACCCACGGCTCACAATGGTAACCGTGACCGATGTCCGTCTTTCGGAGAATCTCAAGGCCGCAAAGGTTTATTTCACCGTTGCGGGAAATGAAGAGGAACATCGCCTGGCGCTCGGCGCCCTTAATCGTGCAGCGCCCTACGTTCGCAAACAGCTTGGCTTATCCCTAAACCTGCCGCGCACTCCCGAGATTCACTTTGTGAGAGACAAGATCGAAGAACAGGGTGAACGTGTGGACAAACTGCTGGATAAGATCGAGCGAGATTGGGCGTCGGAAAGAAAGGATGAGGGATGAGGGATGAAGGATGAAGGTTAAAGAAGAAGACTGGCGGCCACCGCCCTTTCTTCTTCACCCCTCATCCTTCATCCTTCATCCTTAATAAATATGCTTAGCCAAGTCGTTGAGGTAATCGAATCAAAACGTCGTTTCGCAGTCACCTCCCACATACGTCCCGACGGCGATAGTCTCGGGTCATCGCTCGGTCTTTACTGGTTGTTACGCGCGCTCGACAAGGATGTCGAAGTCATCATGCGCGATCCCGTTCCCCCGGCATACCGGCAATTGCCTGGTTCCGAAACAGTCCGAGTCACACCTGCAGTCGACCTTCCCTATCACGCAGTGTTTGTGATCGAATGTTCTGACATTACGCGTCCCGGACTGATCGACCTGGAAAAACAATTTGTCATTAACATCGACCACCACTCAACCACCGCTCTCTTCGGGAAGATCAACTGGATCGACTCTACGGCCTCAGCGGTCGGTGAGATGATCTACAACCTGTGTAAAGCCACCGGCGTTCGCGTCACCAAAGAAATTGCTGAGTGTGTTTACACGGCGCTCATCACCGATACGGGATCATTTCACTACTCCAATACAACCGAACGAACGTTCAAAGTCGCTTCTGAACTGGTGCGCACTGGTGTCAGGCCGGCGAAGACTGCGGAAGCCGTTTTCGCCAGCTATCCCTGGAGTCGCATTCAATTGCTTGGCCAGGTGCTAGCGACGGCCCAGCGTGATCTCACCGGCAGGGTCGCCTGCATGCGGCTCACGCTCGAGATGCAGAAGGACGCAGCGGCTCCGGAAGAAGTGACTGATGGTTTCGTTAACTATCCTTTGACCGTGGGAGAAGTCGAGGCAACCGCTTTGTTGAAAGAGAGCGAGCCCGGAGTCTATCGCACCAGTTTACGTTCCAAAGGCGATGTCAATGTGGCCCGGGTGGCCGAGAAGTTTGGCGGCGGCGGCCATCGCAACGCTGCAGGCTGCACTTTGAAAGGCGACTGGGACGAAGTGGAACGCGAAATCATCGGGCTGCTTCAAGATGCTGTGGCACGAGCGAATGGAAATAGTCAGTAGTCATTAATCGGTGGTCAGTGGTCAGTTGTAATTGGTCAGGCGACTTGGTGGGTCCTTGATTCGAATTCCTCAACCTTCCTTTAGTCTCAGACTTTTGATTAATGATTCTCAACGGACTACTGAGAACTGACTACTGACGAGATCATGAGTTCCAAAGAAAAAAAATACAAATGGCGTCGCGAGGACTATCAGGAGCAAACGCGTGGCTTGCTCATGGTCTACACCGGCCATGGTAAAGGCAAGACAACTTGTGCCCTCGGTCTGATGATGCGTGCCGCTGGTCGCGGACTTAAGTGCTGCATGATTCAGTTCATGAAGTCACGCAATGATCGTTACGGTGAACATGTGTCCGCAGAGCAGTTGGGAATCGAAGTGCACACGATGGGAGACGGCTTTACCTGGGACACCAAAAACCCCGAACAGGATCGACAGACGTCGCGCGACACCTGGAACCTTTGCGTGGAGAAGATGCGCAGCGGAGACTATGACCTGCTCGTCTTCGATGAACTTGTGTACGTGCTGAGCTATACGATGTTGCCGCTCGCAGAAGTGCTCGATGAGTTCCGTTCCATTCGCGCCGCTCAGCCTGCGTTACACATTGTGGTGACCGGCCGCGACGCTCCTGCGGAACTAATCGAAGCGGCCGATCTGGTCACCGAGATGCGCGAAATCAAACATCCCTTCAACGCCGGAATTCGCGCCCAACAGGGAATTGAATTCTGAACTCAGATGTCAGATGTTAGATGTCAGTCGTCACGGCTCGCTCCGGTCTTTCTACTCTACTGACTACTGTCTACCGCCCGCTGCCTTCTGCGTTCTGCCGCCTGCTCCTGCCGTCTATCTCCCATTTTGTGGTAACCTCATCTCACCGCCGACATCGAGAACGTCACTTCAAAAACTGAGACAGCATCCTGATGCCCTGGTTTAGCAAAAAGACTAAGCGAATTGAGAATGTTCCGCTCGAAGAACGCGTCGTAAAGACCGAGAACGTGTTCGTTAAGTGCGAGGGCTGCGAAGCTCACCTCTATACGCGCGACCTCGAAGAATCGCACCAGGTGTGCCCACACTGCGGATACCATTTTCGACTCGGCGCGCGCGAACGACTGTCGATGCTTTTTGATGACGGTAAGTTCGAAGAGCTCGACGCCGAAGTGATCTCGATCGACCCCCTGGAGTTTGTCGACACTAAACCCTATGCGGATCGCTTAGATCAGGCTAAGGCCAGTTCCGGAATCCCTGAAGCAATCATTAGCGCCAGGGGCAAGGTGGGAAATCATCTCGTCTTTGCTGGCGCCATGGACATGTCGTTCATCGGCGGCTCGATGGGTTCGGCCGTCGGCGAAAAAGTAACTCGCCTGATTGAAGGAGCGCTAAAGGAGCACGGGGCCGTCATTGTTTTCTCTGCCTCCGGCGGCGCACGTATGCAGGAAGGCACTCTGTCCCT
>Ga0134127_10001176_pt1 | contig 19988 bp, 15 predicted proteins | sample KB31753_FD_96459 | JGI IMG/M metagenome (GOLD analysis project Ga0134127, IMG submission 96459) | Terrestrial soil microbial communities with excess Nitrogen fertilizer from Kellogg Biological Station, Michigan, USA - KB3-175-3 | ecosystem: Environmental > Terrestrial > Soil > Unclassified ... | reverse complement strand
GAGCGGCACGAAGAGGTACCGGGCGGTCCCGGTCAGGAAGAACATGGGCAGGAACACGATGCAGATGCAGAGGGTGGAGACGAGGGTGGGTACCGCGATCTGGGCCGCGCCATCGAAGATCGCGCCCCGCAGCTCCCGGCCCTCCTCCAGGTAGCGCTCGATGTTCTCGATGGTGACCGTCGCGTCGTCCACCAGGATGCCCACCGCGAGGGCGAGCCCGCCGAGGGTCATGATGTTGATCGTCTCGCCCAGCGCGCTCAGCGCGATCACCGAGCTCAGGATCGAGAGCGGGATCGACACCGCGATGATGAGGGTGCTGCGCCAGCTCCCGAGGAACAGCAGGATCATCAGGGCGGTCAGGCACGCCGCGATGACCGCCTCGTGGATCACCCCCATCACCGCGCTCCGCACGAAGACCGACTGGTCGGCGAGCAGGTCCACCTTGAGCTCGGGGGGCAGCGTGCTCGCGACCCGGGGAATGGCCCGGCGGATGTTGTCCACGATCTCGAGGGTGGAGACGTTACCGCTCTTGAGCACGGTGAGCAGGGTGCCGCGCCGCCCGTCGCGCCGGACGATATTGGTCTGCACCCCGAAGCCGTCGCGCACGTTGGCCACGTCGCGCAGGTAGATGGTGGAGTTGCCGACGACCTTGAGCGGCACGTCCGCCAGCTCCGCCACCGTCCGCGGGGCCGCGTTCAGGGTCACGTCGTACTCGAACCCGCCGATCTTGGCGGTGCCCGACGGCAGGACGAGGTTCTGCAGGTTCAGGGTGTCGAGCACCTCGGCGGGCGAGAGCCCCTTGGCCTGGAGCTGGCGCGGGCTGATGTCCACCATCACCTGGCGCTGCTTGCCCCCGAAGGGGAACGGGATCGCCACCCCCCGGATCGTCACGAGCTGCGGACGCAGGAAGTTGACCCCGAGGTCGAAGAGCTGCTGCTCGGCGAGTCCCTCGCCCGACAGCGCGAGCTGCAGGATCGGCACGCTGGACGCGCTGAAGTTGATGATCAGCGGCGGGGTGGTGCCGGGCGGGTACTGGCGGATCACGGTCTGCGAGATCGCGGTGATCTGGGCGTTGGCGGTGTCGAGGCTCGCGTTGGGCTGCAGGTAGACCTTGATGATGGCCTGCCCGTTCACGGTGGTGGACTCGATGCGCTGGATGTTGTCCACCGTGGTGGTGAGCACCCGCTCGTAGTTGGTGGTGATGCGCCCCTCGAGCTCCTCGGTGTTGAGGCCGCGATACTGCCAGGCCACCGCGATGACCGGGATGTTGACGTTGGGGAAGATGTCGACCGGGGTGCGCGAGATGACCACCGGGCTGGCGATCAGGATCAGGAGCGCGAGAACGATGAAGGTGTACGGCCGGTCGAGCGCGATCCGGACGATCCACATGCGCCGCCGCCCCTAGCCGGTGACCGCCCGCCGCCCGGTCTCGCGCACGAGGCGACGGTCCGCCTCCGGGGTCGGGGCGGGCGGGATTCGCAGCACGAGATCCTGGGTGTGGGTCGGGATCACCTTCCCGTCCGGCCAGTGCGTGCCCCACGGATCTTGCCCGGCCGCCACCGCGCGGATGCCGTCACGCACGATGCGCCGGAGCATGATGACGCCGCGGTCGGTGGAGGCCAGGTGCTCGAGGGCATGGACCGCGACCGAGCGCTGGCTCGACTGGGCGTCGTAGTCGGCGGGGAAGCGCTGGCGGGCGTCGTACGACCGGTCCCCGGACTGGCCGAAGCCGGGCCGCGCGACCTGCTCGGCGGTGAGGCCCCACGCGGGATCCACCTGGGCCAGCTCGAAGTTCGTGGTGCACGTGTCGTCGTTGGGCACCGCCCAGCGGATGATCACCGGCCGGCTCGCCCCCTTCGGGGCGGCCGCCTCCTCGATCTCGCGGGTGAACTGGTGCACGTTCGGCGGCATGAAGTCACAGACACGCACCCAGACCAGGTCGTTCACGCGACGGGTCGCGATGTAGACCATGCCTGCGTCGGTGGTGAGCCAGTCGAGCTCGGGCACAACCCCGAAGGCCTCCGTGAACTGGTAGCCGCTCGACAGCGCGTGCAGGAACGCGGTGTGCACCGGGTCCATGCTGTTGTCCTTCACCTGGAGCCAGTTGCACGGCAGCGTGAACTCGGCCGCGGGCATCAGGGTGTAGCCCGGCACCTCGAAGCTGTCGTAGAGGGGAAATGCGGGGGCCCGCTCGGGCGGGCCCAGATAGGCGAAGACGAGCCCGCAAAACTCGTGCGTGGGATACGCGCCCTGCCACACGCGCTCGCACAGACGACTGCCCGCGGGCTCTCCCGGCGTCTCGAGACAGCGCCCGTCGACGTCATACACCCAGCCGTGGTAGCAGCAGCGCAGGCCGCGCTCGAGCGGAATGGCGAACTCGAGCGAGGTGCCGCGATGCGCACAGTGCAGATGGAGCACGCCGGTGCGCCCGCCGCGATCGCGGAAGACCACGAGATCTTCGCCGAGGATGCGCACGCGGCGCGGCGGTCCATCCAGATCGCGCATGAACGCCACCGGCTGCCAGAAGCGCCGCAGGTATTCACCGCCGGGGGTGCCGGGGCCGACCTGGGTCAGCTCCGGATCGGGGGCCGGCGTCGCCCGGCGCGCGTATCCGTCGTACGGGCTGCCGGGCGCGGGCTCCGAGGCCATGAGTGCCGATCAGCATGGGGCCGGTCAGGCGGCCCGTCAAGGGTCGGGGGCAATATCCGGGCCATGCAAAAGCTTCGCGGTGGGCAACTCGCCCATGGTGGGTGCGGAGGTACTCAGAGAAGGCTTTTGGTCCCCCTGTCAACCTAAAAACAGATGTTAAATCAAGTAGTTATTGTTGGAATGGGGCTTGCTGTCCTAGCCCGCCATGGCTAAATCAACGTGGACCTTGGTGACCGGCAGTGTCCTCGTCCTTGCGTGCTGTCTGACCCTGGCTGGACCGGCTCGAGCCGAGACCGAACCCCCCATTGCGATGGCTGCAGACCCGATGCCGACGGAACCGGTCGGGCTGGTCCAGGTGGCCTGGCCGGTGTCCGCGGAAGTGCTCGCCGACACGTTCGGCCAGTCGGCGCAAGTCCAGGAGATCCCGGCCGTCCAGGCGGTGAGCCTGGGGCTGGTCTCCGAGCCGACCCCGGCCGTTGTCCGGCCGACCCCGGCCGCCGCCTATCGGGTGCAGATCAACGAGCACGTGCGCTTCTTCATCGATCGCTTCCAGACCGGCTACCGGCGGACGATCACCGAAACCCGCCTGGCGCGATCTGGCCGCTATCTGCCCATGATCCTGGACATTTTCAAGGAAAAAGGTCTTCCGGAAGAGCTGGTCTTCACGGCGATGATCGAGAGCGGCTTCAACCCGGTGGCGGTCTCCCGGGCCGGCGCCAAGGGTCTATGGCAATTCATGGCCCCCACCGCCCGTCTGTACGGTCTCCGGGTAGACCGCTGGATGGACGAACGGCTCGACCCCGAGAAGTCCACGGTGGCCGCGGCCAACTACCTGCGCGATCTCTATGCCCAGTTCGGCTCGTGGGACCTGGCCCAGGCGGCCTACAACGCGGGTGAGGTCCGGGTCCAGCAGGCGATCCAGGGCTCGGGCTCCCGCGATTTCTGGGTTCTTCACCGTCGCAGTCCTCACCTGCTGCCGGAGACGAAGAACTTCGTTCCCGCCATCCACGCCGCGACCCTGATCGGCCGTCAGCCCGAGCACTATGGCTTCACCGTCGTGCCGGAAGAGCCGGTGCGCTATGACGTCGTGTCCGTGCCCAAGGGCAGCCGCCTCATGCGGCTGGCCGGGCTCTCGGGTGTTCCCCTTGCGGACCTCGAGCAGCTCAATCCGGAGCTCTGGCAGAAGCAGACCCCGCCGGATGCCTCCTATGAGCTCAAGATCCCGCTCGGCAGCGCGGCCGCGATCCAGGCCGCGGTCGAGCTCGACACGGCTCCGCGGCGCATCGCGCCGGCACCTCGGGCCGGAGTCCACGTGGTCCAGGCGGGCGAGTCGGTCTGGCGCATCGCCCGGCAGTACGGCGTGTCCGCGGCGCAGCTCGCGCGCTGGAATGGTCTCGAGCGTCCGGATCGCATCTTTCCCGGCGAGCGCCTGCGCGTCACCGCGTCCTAGCCCGCAACCCCGCCCGGTCGGCCGGCTCCCGAGCCGGTTGACCGGGCGCGTCCGTCGTGGAGAATAAGCGGCCCGGAGGATCTCATGGGCCGACTGGACGGCAAGGTCGTGGTGGTAACCGGAGCGAGTCGCGGCATCGGCGCCGACATCGCCCGGCTCTTCGCATCCGAGGGCGGGCGCGTGATCTGCGCAGCTCGGACCCAGCAGGAAGGCCAGCATCTTCTCGCCGGCTCGCTCGAGACCACCGTGGCCGGCATCCGCGAGGCGGGCGGGGAGGCCCACGCGGTCGCCGCCAACATCGCGGAGCCCGCGGAGTGCGAGCGGCTGATCGAGGCCGCGCGCGTGCACTACGGCCCGGTGGACGTGTTGGTCAACAACGCGGCGCTGACCTACTACATCCCGGTGAAGGATTACCCGGTCGGCAAGTGGATGCGCTCGTGGGCCGTGAACTTCCAGGCCCCGTTCGTGCTGAGCCAGCTCGTGCTACGCGACATGATCCTCCGCAAGGCCGGCGCGATCGTGAACATCTCCTCGGGCTCCGCGATCGGACCCGGGCGGGGGCCCTACCAGGATCCGGCGGTGGGCATGCGCGGCGGCACCTGCTACGGAGCCGAGAAGGCCGCGCTGGAGCGTTTCACCCAAGGCCTGGCCTCGGAGGTCTTCCAGTACGGGATCTCGGTGACGTCGCTCGCCCCGTCGCAGGTCGTGCCCACCCCCGGCACCGTGTACCACCGGCTCGTGACCGGCCTCGACGACCCGCGCGGCGAGCCCCCTCTCCTGATGGCGCGCGCCGCCCTGCTGCTGGCCACCGAACCCATCGAGCGAGTAAGCGGCCGCGTGACCTACAGCCAGCAGATCCTCCGCGAGTTCGGCTGGATCGAGTCCGCGCGCGGCCGTGGGGTGGACACGCGCGGCAGCGGCTACTCCGAGATCTAGCGGGTGAAGCGCCGCGCGTTCATCGCGCTACTCGGCGGGGCCACGGCCGCGTGCCCGGTGAGGTGATCGAGTGATCGAGCGCCCGCGGGAGTGACTTGACGGTACCGCGGCGCGAGCTCGCGCGCGTCGTGGTGGTCGGTGCGACCGGGTCGGGCAAGTCCACCCTCGCGCGCCGGGCGGCCGCGAAGCTCGGTGCCGTGTACGTCGAGCTCGACGAGCTCTTCTGGGATGCCGGCTGGACTCAGGCCACCCCCGACGTCTTCCGAGCCCGCGTGGAGCGCGCGACCGACAGCCCCCGCTGGGTGGTGGCCGGCAACTACGGCCGGGTCCGTGACCTCCTGTGGCCCCGGGCGGACACGATCGTCTGGCTCGACTACGCGTTCCCGCTCGTTCTGCGCCGCCTGACCGCCCGTACGGTCCGCCGGGCGGTCACCGGCGAGGTCCTCTGGAACGGCAACCGCGAGTACTTCTGGGAGCACTGCCAGCTCTGGTCGGAGAAGTCGCTCTTCCACTGGCTGGTCAAGACCTACTGGGCCTACCGGCGCGAGCTCCCCGTCCTCTTCGCCCAACCGGAGCACGCCCACCTCCGGATCGTGCGCTTCCGCCGGCCCCGCGAGGCGGAGGCGTGGCTCGCCGCTCTCGCGCTGGAGTGACTTGACGACGGAAGCCCTCCGGCGCAAGATGCGCGGGCGGAGGGACCGGACACCCTATGCATTTCGGGATCTTCCTGGAGGAGCGGCGCCGCGGCGTCAGCCAAGGCGCCACGCTGCGCGAGACGCTGGACCTGACGGACACTGCGGAGGCGGGCGGCCTCGATGGGGTCTGGCTCGGCGAGATCCACTTCAACGGCAATCGCTCCATCCAGTCCGCCCCCCTCGCGCTCGCCAGCTTCATCGCCGCCCGCACCCGGCGCCTCCGCGTAGGCATCGCGGTCCAGGTGCTTCCCCTCGGCAACCCGCTGCGCATCGCCGAGGAAGCGGCCACCGTGGATCAGCTCAGCGAGGGGCGCCTCGACTTCGGGGTCGGCCGCAGCGGCTCCGCGCGTACCTACGACCTCCTCGGGGTGCCCTACGGCGAAAGCCAGGCGCGCTTCCTCGAGTCGCTCGAGATCATCCGTCTCGCCTGGAAGGGCCAGCCGTTCAGCTATGACGGCAAGTTCTACCGTGTCCAGAACGTCACCGTCGCCCCGACTCCGTATCAGGTGCCGCACCCGCCGATGCGCATGGCCGCCAACTCCCCGGAGACGTTCCCCCAGGTGGCCCGCCTGGGCCTGCCCCTCTTCATCGGGCTGCGTGACCTGGACATCCCGCTGCTGCGCGGGCACCTCAAGACGTACCGGGAGGCGTGGCGCGAGTCGGGCCAGGTCGGCGAGGCGGACGTGTACCTGCGGATCCCGGTGTACGCGGCCCCCACCGAGGCGGCCGCGCGCGAGGAGCCGCGGGAGGCCATGACCTACTTTTTCCAGCGGCACATCGAGCTGATCCGGTCCGGCCTCGGCCGCACCGACACCGGCCCGGGCGACCGCCGGCAGGTGATGGCGGACCGGATCACCACGATGCCCTACGACGAGCTGCTGAAGACCCGCGTCGCTTTCGGCACCGCCGCCTCGCTGCGCGAGCGACTCGGCGAGATCGCGGAGGACCTGGGGCTCAGCGGCATCGTCGCCGAGCTGAACCCCAGCGGCCTCCTCTCCCTCGATCAGATGCGGCGGACGCTCGACATCCTCACCCGCGAGGTGATCCCTACTTTCCGCTGACGAAGGCCTGCACGCGCTTCCAGGCGTCGGCGGAGGCGTCCGCGAACTCGGTGTACTTCCGGTCGAAGAAGCTGTGCGGCGCCCCGTCGTACACCTTCATGTCGTGCTTGATGTTGGCCTTGCGCAGCGCCGCGTCGAAGCCCTGCACGTCGGCGGGCGGGATGCCCTCGTCGGCGCCGCCGAAGATCGACTGCACCGCGCACTTGTAGCGCGGCACCGCGTCCACCGGCTTGGGGCGATCCGGCCAGCGCTTGAGCCCCGACGGCCAGCCGTAGAAGCCGATCACCCCCGCGTAGCCGAGGCCGCTCGCCGCCTGCAGATAGGAGAGCGCCCCGCCGAAGCAGAACCCCACCGAGTAGAGCGACTTCACCTGCCCGCCGTCGGCGGTGCGGAGGTACGCGGCGGCCGCCGCGATGTCGGCCTGCAGCGTGTCCGGCTTGGTCAGGGGCACCTGCGACATGAAGTCGAAGGCCTCGCTGCGGTCCTCGGACGGCGCGGTGCGCGCGAAGAAATCGATCGCGACCGCGTCGACCCCGACCTCGGCGAAGCGATCGGCCAGCTCCTTGTAGTAGGGGTGCAGGCCCCGCACGTCCGGGATCACGACCATGCCCGCCCCGGTGGGCTTGGCCGCGCGGGCCGCGTGAGCCATGACGCGGGTGCCGTCGCTCGAGGTGAGATGGAAGTCGCGGGAGCCGGCCGAGCCGCCCGAGATCGGAGGGATGGGAGGAAAGGAATCGTCGTCCACGCACATGATGGAGGTCTCCTGTCGATGGGTTTTGCTACATGTCCAGGCCGCCGTTGACGCCCCAGACCTGGCCGGTGATGTAACTCGACGCGTCCGCGGCCAGGAAGTGCACGACGCGCGCGATCTCCTCGGGCTTTCCGAGGCGTCCGAGCGGGATCTGGCCGACGATCTTCTCGAGCAGCTTGGCCGGGATGTGCTCGAGCATCTCGGTGGCGATGAACCCGGGGGTCACCGTGTTCACGGTGAGCCCGACCCCGTCGGGATCCGCGAGCCGCCCCGCCTTGGCGAGCAGGAAGGCGGCCTCGCGCGCGAGGGTCTTGGTGAGGCCGAAGAGCCCCGACTTGGACGCCGCGTAGTTGGCCTGGCCGATATTGCCCATCTCGCCGATCACGCTCGATACGTTCACGATGCGCCCGCTCCCCCGCTCCGCCATGTGCCGCAGGGCGGCCTGCGACAGGAAGAAGGCCCCGGAGAGGTTGACGTTGAGCACCTTGAACCAGTCCTCATCGGAGAGCTTGAGCACCGTCTTGTCGATGGTGATGCCCGCGTTGTTGACGAGGATGTCGAGCCGCCCGTGGGCCGCGATCACCTCGTCGATGGTGCGCCGGCAGTCCGCCGCCTCGCCCACGTTGCCCTTGTGGATGCTCACCTCGGTGCCGTAGGTGGTGGCGAAGCCGTCGCGGAACTTCTTGGCCGCGTCGTCGTTCCCGGCGTAGCCCGCGGCCAGGACCGCGCCCTGGCTGGCCAGGCTTCGGCAGATGGCGGCCCCGATCCCGCGGGTGCCGCCGGTGACGAAGGCCACGCGCCGCTTGAGCTTGTCGCCCCCGCGCGCGGCGATGTTGTCGTGCTGGGTGATGTCCAGGATCGTGGGCGTGGTCGTCATGGTCGGCTCCTTCTCGATGAGCGTCTTCGACCGCCGGCCGGCACATCCTGGCAAATCCCCATCGCGGAGTCAAACGGCGTACAATCCCCCTTCGTGCGCCTGCCGATCTACTACGGCTGGGTCATCGTGGCCGTCGTCTTCGTCTCCATGGGCGTGGGCGTCAACGCGCGCACTGCGTTCTCGCTGCTGTTCCCGCCGATCCTCGCCGAGTTCGGCTGGGAGCGCGGCGTCACCGCGGGCGCATTCTCGTTCGGCTTCCTGGTCTCGGCCGCGCTGAGCCCGTCGCTCGGCCGCCTCATGGACCGGCGCGGCCCCCGCGTGGTGATCGAGCTGGGGGTGCTGCTGATCGGCGCGGGCCTCCTCCTCGCGACGGTGGTGACGCGGCCGTGGCACCTCTACGCGACCCTCGGCGTCATGGTGGGCGGCGGCAGCGTGTGCCTGGGCTATACCGGCCAGTCGCTCTTCCTTCCCGACTGGTTCGTCCGCCGGCGCGGCCTCGCGATGAGCCTCGCCTTCTCGGGAGTGGGCGTGGGCTCGATGATCCTGCTGCCCTGGCTGCAGACCCTGATCGGGCGCTCGGGCTGGCGCGCCGCGTGCTGGGCGATGGGCCTCCTGGTGCTGCTGCTCCTCGTCCCCCTCAACCTGCTGCTGCGCCGACGGCCGCAGGACATGGGCCTCGAGCCCGACGGCGATCGTACCCCGGCCGCGGGCGCGGTGGCGCGCCCGTCCAACGTGGTGGACGCGGCCTGGACCGCGGTGGACTGGACGCTCGCCCGCGCGGCCCGCACCGCCCGCTTCTGGTGGATCGCGGTCGGCTACTTCTGCGGCCTCTTCGCCTGGTACGCGGTGCAGGTGCACCAGACCAAGTACCTGATCGAGATCGGCTTCAACCCGACCGACGCGGCGTGGGCGCTCGGCTTCGTGAGCCTGGCCGGCATCCCCGGCCAGATCGCGCTTGGCTGGCTCTCGGACCGGATCGGGCGCGAGTGGGTGTGGACGGCGGGGGCGGTGGGCTTCGCGATCTGCTACGCGGCGCTGCTCCTGCTGGCGATCACCCCGACCCCGGCGCTGCTCTACGTGATGGTGGTCGCCCAGGGCATGCTCGGCTACGGCCTCACCTCGGTGGTCGGGGCGATCCCGGCCGAGATCTTCCAGGGACGCCACTACGGCTCCATCTTCGGCACCCTGATGCTCGCCTCGATCGCGGGCGGCGCGGCGGGGCCGTGGCTCACCGGCGTGCTCTACGATCGCACCGGCAGCTACACGCTCGCCTTCTGGATCTCGATCGGGTGCAGCGTGGTTTCCGCGGTGGCGATCTGGCTCGCGGCCCCGCGGAAGGTGCGGGCGGTGGCCGGCCGCCTTCCCGTTCCCCAGGGGAGCCGATGAGGTATCCTGCGCCGTGTATCTGAACCCCCGGCTCTGGGCCTTCACCCGCGGAGTGCGCCTGCGCATCGCGGGCACCACGCTGGCCGGATTGCTGGCCGTGCTCGCGGGCACCGCCCGCCTGGCCCTGCTCGGCTGGGTGCTGGGGCGCGTGCTCGCGGGCGACTCGCTCGCGACGCTCGCCGGTCCGATCGCGGGAGTGGCCGCCCTGATCACGCTGCGCGGCCTGCTCGAGTACGGGCGCACGATGGTGGCGCATCACACCGCGGCGCGCGTGCAGCGCCGCCTGCGCGGGCACCTCTACGAGCAGATCACCGCGCTGGGCCCGGCCCACTTCACCCAGACGCGAACCGGGGATGTCATCCTCTCGGTCGTCGAGGGCGTGCAGCAGCTCGAGGTCTACTTCGGCCAGTTCCTGCCCCAGCTCTTCGTGTCCGCGCTGACCCCGTTCCTGATCTTCGCGGTGGTGGCCACGATCGACCTGCCGCTGGCCGGCGTCTTCTTCCTGGCCGCCATCGCCACCTTCCTGATGCCCACGCTGTGGCATCGCTGGGACAGCCGCCACAGCCTCGCCCGCTCGAAGTCCTACTCGGCCTACGGGGCCGAGTTCCTGGACGCGATCCAGGGGCTGCGCACCCTGGCCGCCTTCGGCCAGAGCCAGTCGCGCGCCCGCCTGCTCGAGGAGCGCGGCCGCGCCCTCTTCCAGGCCACCATGTGGCTGCTCAGCACCAACACGCTCGCGCGCGGCATCAGCGACGTGTGCATCGCGCTGGGCGCGGCGATCGCGCTGGCGATCGGCGCATCCCGCGTGCAGGGCGGGCGGATGGAGCTCACCGCGCTCGTGGTGGTCCTGATGCTGGGCGTCGAGATCTTCCGCCCCCTGCGCGAGCTGCGGACCGTGCTGCACCAGGGCATGCTCGGCCTCTCGGCGGCCCAGTCCATCCTGGCCCTCCTCGCCCTCAAGCCTCAGGTCGTCGACGCAACGCAGAAGAACGATGCGGACGATCGCTTCACCGCGAACCCCCCGATCGAGCCATCCATCTCCTTCGAGGGCGTGACGTTCAGCTATCCGGGCGGCCGGCGCGCCGCGCTCGAGCAGCTCTCGTTCGGCGTGGCCGCGGGGGAGCGCGTGGGCGTGGTGGGCGCGAGCGGCGCGGGCAAATCAACGATCTCCCGCCTGCTGCTCCGCTTCGCGGATCCCACCGCGGGCCGCGTCACCATCGGCGGGCACGACCTGCGCGAGCTCTCGCTGCGGGACCTGCGGCGGCTGATCGCGGTGGTGAGCCAGGACACCTATCTCTTCCACGGCACCATCGAGGAGAACCTCCGGATGGGCCGGCCCGACGCGAGCCAGGCCGAGCTCGAAACGGCCGCGCGCAACGCCAACATGCACGACGCCATCGTGGCCCTGCCCCACGGCTACCAGACGGTGGTCGGCGAGCGCGGGGTGCGGCTCTCGGGCGGCCAGCGTCAGCGCATCGCGATCGCCCGGGCGCTGCTCCGCGACGCGCCCATCCTGATCCTGGACGAGGCGCTCTCCTCGGTGGACGCGGAGAGCGAGGCCGCGATCCAGGACGCGCTCGATCGGCTCATGCGCGGGCGCACCACGCTCATCTTCGCCCACCGGCTCTCGAGCATCATCGGCGCCGATCGCATCCTCGTGCTTGACGAGGGCCGGGTGGCCGAGAGCGGCACCCACGCCGCCCTGATGGCGGGCGACGGCGTGTACCGGCGCCTCATGGCGGGGCAGGCCGTGGGCGGCCGCGACGGCCTGATCGGCGACGGCCGCGCCGGCCTCGTTGCCGTGGAGACCGGGGACGCGCGCGCGCCCGACGACGAGGCGGCCGACGCCCCGACCGCGGAGCCCGCGGCGATCCTCCGCGCGGCGGGCCCGGGCTGGTGGCAGGTCGGGCGCATCCTGATCGCGATGGCCGCGGGCTATCACGGCCGGCTCGTCGTGACCTTCGTGCTGGGCGTGGCGCGCGTGGCCGCGCTCATCGGCGTCGGGCTGCTGAGCGCGCTGGTGGTCCGAGCGGTGAGCCGGGGCGAGCCGACCGGCGTATGGCTCCTGTCGCTCCTCGTCGTCGCGCCACTCGCCGGCGTGCTGCACTGGCTCGAGTCCTGGCTCGCCCACGACATGGCGTACCGGCTGCTCGCCGACATGCGCATGCGCTTCTTCCGCAAGCTCGTGGAGCTGGGCCCGGCCTACCTGGCGTCGCGCCGGACCGGCGATCTCCTCGGCGTGGCCACCCACGACATCGAGCTGATCGAGTATTTCTTCGCCCACACCATCACCCCCGGCCTGGTCGCGGTCCTGGTGCCCGCGGTGGTGCTCGCCACCCTCGCCACCTTCGGATGGCCGATGGCGCTTGCGGTGCTGCCCTTCCTGGCCTACGCGGCGCTGAGCCCGGTGCTCGGACGCGGGCGCATCGATCAGCTCAGCGCGCGCGCCCGCGAGGCCTCCGGCGAGCTGAACGCGCACACGGTGGACTCCGTGCAGGGGCTCGGCGAGATCGTTGCGTTCCAGCAGGAAGCGCAGCGCGGCGAGGCGCTCGCCGCGCGGGCCACCGCCTACGCGGGCGCGCGCATGCCCTTCCTGGCCGACCTCGCGCGCCAGTCCGCGCTCCAGGACGTGGCCACCGGACTCGGCGGCCTCGCGGTGACCCTGGTGGGTGCGTGGCTCGTGGCCGCGGGACGGCTCGAGGGCGCGATGCTGCCGCTGCTCACCCTGCTCGCCATGTCCGCGTTCGTGCCGGTCTGGGAGATCGCGCAGGTGGGCCGCCAGCTCGCCGACACCCTCGCGGCCACCCGGCGCGTGCACGCGGTCCACGGCGAGCCGGTGCGCATCGCGGACGGGCCCGGGATCCCGGGCCCGCGCCGCGAGCAGGCGGCCGCCATCGCGCTCCACAACGTCACCTTCACCTATCCGGGACGGCGCCGGCCCGCGCTGCAGGACGTGTCATTCACGGTGCCCGCGGGCGCGATGGTGGCGCTGGTGGGCCCGTCCGGCGCGGGGAAGACCACGATCGCGAGCCTGCTGCTGCGCTTCTGGGACCCGGACTCGGGCGCCATCACGCTCGGCGGCCACGACCTGCGCCACTGGCGCCTCGAAGGGCTGCGCCGCGAGATCGCGCTGGTGGCGCAGGACACGCACCTCTTCAACGACACCCTGGGCGGAAATATCCGCATCGCGCGGCCCGAGGCCACCGCGGCGGAGGTGACCGCCGCGATCGAGCGCGCCTCCCTGCTGCCCCTGGTGCGCTCGCTCCCCGAGGGCCTCGACACGCGGGTCGGCGAGCGCGGGCTCCAGCTCTCGGGCGGCCAGCGCCAGCGCGTGGCCATCGCGCGGGCATTCCTGCGGGAGGCGCCCGTCCTGATCCTGGACGAGGCCACCTCGCATCTGGACGCGGTCAACGAGCAGGTGGTGCAGGAGGCCCTCGCCGGCCTGACCCGCTCGCGCACCACCATCGTGATCGCCCACCGCCTCTCCACCGTCCGGGCCGCGGACCAGATCGTGGTGCTGGACGAGGGCCGGGTGGTCGAGCAGGGGCGTCACGAGGATCTCCTGCGCCGGCGGGGCCTTTACGCCCGGCTGGTGTCCCGCCAGGTCGCGGCGGCCATCGCCTCCTGACCTTTTCCGGCACCCCTGTCAACGATCGGGGTTGCTGGTTCGTCCATAGGGGCAGAGGCAAGGCACTCACCGGGGCCCCGTGATGGAGGGATCCCCGTTATCGATGGATCAAGGAGGATGACCATGAAAGCACGCACTGCACTGACAGGACTGGCACTGGTCCTGGGGATGGCCCTGCCGGCGGGCGCCCAGACCATGGACGGCACCCAGCTGGCACAGGCGCCCGCGGACGCCACCCGCCCCGCTCCCGGGCCGGGCGCGCGCCCGCACTGGGGCCAGCGGCCGGACGGAGGGAGCGGCAAGCACGGCCATCACGGCTGGCAGCGTCGGGCTAGGGCCCATCGCTTCTCACTGAGCGGGCTGGCCCTGCGGCACCAGAAGGAGCTCGCGCTCACGCCGGTCCAGGTGGATAGCCTGCGCAAGCTCGGGACGGACGCGCGGCGCGACGCCATCAAGCGGCAGGCCGACCGGCGACTGGCCGAGCTGGATCTGCGGACGATGATGGCCCCGGATTCGGCCGACCCCAACAAGCCGCGCGACCTGGCCCGGATCGAGACCAAGGTGCGGGAGATCGAGAAGCTGCGCGCGGATGGGCGCGTGGCCCAGATCCGCAACCTGGAGCAGAGCCGCCAGGTGCTGACCCCGGAGCAGCGTGAGAAGCTGCGCACGCTCCTGAGCCAGCGCTGGCAGCACCGCGGGCCGCAGGGCCCCGGGATGCGCGGCATGACCCCCGAGGGCGACGCGCAGAAGCCCGCCGCCTCCGAAGAGACCACCGGCTCTACCGCCGGCTAGCGGCACATCGGGGTCGGGTCTTACATTCCGACAATGTGCGAATGTAAGACCTGACCCCTCACGCGGTGGGGCCGTCGCCGGCCACCGTGGTCCGGTGCATGACGCGCTTGTAACGCGCGCTGTCCCAGAGGCGGCCGCGGTGCAGCGCGCAGCGGTTGTCCCACATCACGAGGTCACCCACCTGCCAGTGATGCCGGTACACGCGATCGGCCCGCACCGTGTGCTCGAGGAGCTTGGCGATGAGCATGCGGCTCTCGTCGAGCCCCATTCCCTCGACGTACCAGGCGTGCGACCCGATGTAGAGCGACCGCCGGCCGTTGCGGGGATTGGCGCGCACCAGGGCGTGGCGCACCGGCGGGTAGTCGCGACCGATCTCGGTGCCGATGCCCGGATCGATCAGGCTGCGCGAGAAGCCGAAGCTGTGCACGACGATCCGGCCGTCCACCTGCCGGCGCAGCTCCTCCGGGAGCGTCTCGTAGGCCACCCGCATGCTCGCGAACTCGGTCTCGCCGCCCTCGGGCGGCACCACGCGCGCGGAGAGCGCCGAGGAATGCGCGGGCACCGGCTTGAACGAGCTATCGCTATGCCAGAGCTGGTTACCCGACTGGTAGAGCATCCGGCGATCGTCCCAGCCCATCAGCTTGCCCTCCGCGTCGGTATTCGAGAGGTCCACGATGTGGGCGCCCAGCCGGTCCTCGCCGCCCAGCGTGCGCACGGTGGTCTCGAGCGGACCCCAGCGCTCGCTGAAGGCCATCTGCTGCGCGTCGCTCAGCGCCTGCCCGCGGAAGACCAGCACCGAGTGGTCGTCGAAGGCGACCGCGATGCGCTCGAAGGTGGCGTCGTCCAGCGGCTGGGTCAGGTCGACCCCGCCGACCTCGGCGGCGAACATCGGATGGACGGGCGTGAGCGTGAGCGCGGTCGCGGTGGTCGCCATGGAGGCCTCCTCGCGTGAAATTCTAGCCCTTCACCGACCCCGCGACCAGCCCCTCCACCATCCACCGGTGGATGAACACGTAGAGGGCGACGACCGGGATCGTGGTGATCACGGAGGCGGCCATGAGCTGCCCCCAGTGGAACACGTCGCCGTAGATGAGCAGGTTGAGGCCCACCGGGACCGTGATGGCGGTCTCGTCCTGGATGAACACGAGCGCGTAGAGGAACTCGTTCCAGGAAAGCGTGAACGCGAAGATGGCGGAGGCGACCAGACCGGGGGCGGCCAGCGGCAGCAGCACGCGCACGAACGCGGTCACCCGCCCGGCCCCGTCGATGAGGGCGGCTTCTTCCAGCTCGTCGGGCAGGGCCTTGAAGAAGCCGATGAGCAGCCAGGTGCAGAACGGCACCGTGAAGGTCGGGTAGGAGAGGAACAGCGCCGAGAGATGGTTGGTGGCCCCCAGCTCGGCGAGCACGCGGTAGAGCGGGATGAACAGCAGGGCAGGCGGGATCAGGTAGAGGATCAGGATCAGGCTCGCCACCGACTCGCGGCCCGGGAAGCGCAGCCGGGCCACCGCGTAGCCGCCGAGGCTCGAGACCACGGTGGTGATGGCGGTCACCACCAGCGCGGTCACGAGGCTGTTGCGCAGCCAGATCGGGAAGCGCGTCTCGGTCCAGAGCCCGGTGTAGTTCTCCCAGGTGAACGGCTTGGGCACGTAGATGCTGGTGGCGAACTGGATCTGCTCGTAGGTCTTGAACGACATGCTGGCGATCCACCAGAACGGCACCAGGATCACCAGGAGGAACAGGGCCATGCCGGCCCACGTGAGGGCTTTCAGGGAAACCGGCATGGTTATTTCTTGTCCCGGAGCAGGTAGCGGCTGATCACGATGATGCCGAGGACCAGGATCGGCACCACGAAGAGGCAGATCGTGACGCCGCGGCCCCAGCGGAGCTGGTTGAAGGCGACCTGGTAGGAGTAGGTCGCGAAGATCTGGGTGGCGCTGCCCGGACCGCCCCGGGTCATCACGTAGATGATGTTGAAATCGTTGATGGTGAGGATGAAGCTCAGCAGGGTGGTGACGATCATCACGTGCTTGAGCCCGGGCAGCGTGATGTGCCAGAAGCGGCGCCAGCTGGTCGCCCCATCCACCGACGCGGCCTCGTAGAGCTCGCGCGGGATCGCCTGCAGCCCGGCCAGGAAAGAGACCCCGAAGAACGGGAACCCGCGCCACCAGTTGGCCACGATCACCGCCATCATCGCGCCCTCCGGGGTGGCCATGAACGCGATCGGGCGGCTCAGCAGTCCCAGGTCGAGCATCACGCTATTGAAGAAGCCCCGGCCCGGGAAGGCGTCGAACATCCACCGCCAGGTGAGCGCGATGATGACGGTCGAGGTGATCCACGGGAGCAGGAAGAGGCCGCGGAAGAAGTTCCGGCCCCGGATCACGTTGTTCAGCACCAGGGCCATCAGCACCCCGGTCACCACCTTGAGCCCCACCGAGACCACCGTGAACACGAAGCTGTTCCGGATGACCTGGTGGAAGGTGTCGTCCTCGGCGAGATAGAGGTAGTTCTTGAGCCCGACGAAGCGCTCGGGATAGCCCACCAGCTTGTCGGTGAACGAGAGCCACACCGCCCGGTAGACCGGGTAGACGATGAGGGCGACCACCAGGACCAGCAGCGGCAGCAGGAAGAGGAGCGCGGTTCCCGCCTCCCGGATGGCCGCGCGCTTCCAGAGGGAAGCGCGCGGCCGCATCATGGGGAGACGGGATGCGGCAGGAAGCGCCACGTCACCCGCGCCGGATCATCCGCGCCAATTCATCCACGAAGGGTGTCGTAGATCTCCTTGATCTTCTTGTCCTCCCAGTCGATGGCCTGATCCACCGACCACTTGTCCACGATCACCTTGGCGGGCGCGTCGGTGAGCACGTTGCTCGCCTGCACCTCCGCGGCGGCCGCGGTGACCGGGCCCGGGAAGCCGGTGGGCACGAACCAGTCCGCGGCCCGGCCGAACGTGCGGTAGTTCTCGTTCTTGTTGAAGTAGTCCTTTGACGCCGCACGCGCCTTGTCCATCACCGGCGCGAACTGGCCGTAGGAGTCCTTCATCACCGACACCGTCTCCTCGGGCGAGAGCATGTGCGCGATCAGGCTCATCGCGGCCTCCGGATCCTTGGTGCTCTTGAAGATGCCGAAGCTCATCGCGATGGCCCACATGCGCCGGCCCTCGGGCCCCGCCGGGTGCGGCAGGGCCACGTGGTTGGCGAGCGCCTCCTCGCGGGCCTTGCGCTCCTTGGCGTCGGTGGCCTTGGCGAGCGCGTTCTCCAGCGCGAACGTGATGCTGGGTCCGTTGGAGGTCTGGGCGATGTTCTTGGCGATGAAGTTCTCGTTGTTGCCGGAGCCGGTCCAGGTCAGGGTGTCGGCGGGCTGGATGCCGTCCTTGTAGATGTCGGTGGCCCACTTCATGGCCGCCTGCATCTGCGAGGTCTTGATGGACTTGTACTTGCCGTCCCGGCCCGCCCAGCCGGCGCCGTAGGAGTACATCAGGCTCTGCATCACGCCGTAGCCGTCCGCGGTGCGGTTCCAGCTCTGGCCCATGCCGTAGAAGTTGTCCTTGGGCCGGTTGAGGGCGGCGGCGGCCTGCTTGGCCTCCTCGAAGGTGTTGGGCATCTTCACCTTGCCCTTCTCGAACACGTCGCGCCACGTGTACCAGAAGGCGGCCATCACGTACCACGGCAGCGCGTAGATCTTGTCGCCGACCATGGTGATCGGCGCCACGTTGGCGGGCGGCTTGCCGACTTCGCCCTCGATCTGGCGGGCGAAGGACGTGAGGTCCATGAGCTGTCCCATCCCGGCGAAGCGCGCGGGCGCGCTGGTCTCGAGCTGACCCACGTCGGGGGTGCTCTTGTTCTCGATGGCCGCCACGTACTTCGTCTGCATGTCCTCGAAGGTGAAGTACTCCACCGTCACGCTGGCCCCGTGCTTTTGCGCCCACCGCTGGGCGCTCGCCTCGATGGCCTTGTTGGTGGGCTCCACGTAGGTCTTGAGGATCCAGAGGCGAAGGCTGGTGCCCTTCTTGACCGCGGGTCCCGCGGCGGCCGCGCCCTTCGGCAGCGTGAGCAGGGCGGAAGTCCCGACGGCGCCGGCGAGAAGTGAGCGGCGGCTGATGCGCTGATCGAGCATGTGTGTTCCCCCTTGATCGGCAGATCGTCTTTGATCCGAACGCGCTCCGAATGTCGGTCACCCGCGTCCCCCTGTCAAGGGCGGAGTGCCGCGCCGGTTCGTGCTAACCTTTCCGCAAGGAGATTCGCTCCCATGCTCTCGCCCGCCGACGTGAAGTTCTACCAGGATCGGGGATACCTCGTGGTCCCAGACGTGCTCGACGCGGCCACCCTGGCCGCGATCCGCGTGGAGCTGGCGCGCATCGTGGACGGCGCCCGCACGGTGACCGCCCACACCGACCGCTACGATCTCGAGCCGGGTCATCGCCCGGACGACCCGCGCGTGCGGCGCATCAAGACCCCGCATCGGTTCTACCCGGTCTTCACCGAGCTCATGCGGCACCCGCGTCTGGTCGCGGTGCTCAACGCCCTCCTCGGCCCGGCGGTGCGGCTGCACAGCTCCAAGATCAACCTCAAGTCGCCGCGCTACGGCTCGCCGGTGGAGTGGCACCAGGACTGGGCCTTCTACCCGCACACCAACGACGACCTGCTCGCGGTGGGCGTGATGCTCGACGACTGCACCAGCGACAACGGCCCGCTCCTGGTGGTGCCGGGCAGCCACCGCGGTCCGATCTTCAACCACCACACGGGCGACCACCCCGCGGGCGGCTACTTCTGCGGCGCGATCGATCCCGCCGCCATCGGCGACGAGATCGCGCGCGCGGTGCCGCTCACCGGACGCGCGGGCTCGATGAGCTTCCACCACGTGCGGCTCGTGCACGGCTCGGCCCAGAACGTCTCCAGCCTGCCCCGCACCCTGCTGCTCTACGAATACGGCGCCGCCGATGCGTGGCCCATCCTGGGAGTGCCGGATCTCGCCGAGTTCGACGGCCGCCTCATCACCGGCCCGCCGACCATCGAGCCCCGGATGGTGCCGGCCCCGGTGCGCCTGCCCCTGCCTGCCGCGCTGCGCCAGGGCTCGATCTACGAGAACCAGTCGGACGCGGCGCGGCGCTACTTCCCGGTCACCGACGAGCCGGCCCCCACTTCCCGGACCTGAGCCAGCGGAGGCTTTCCATGGACGCACGCGATCTTCTCCTCGACGAGCACGGCCGCATGCACGCGGCCACCCTCACCGGCGACAAGGGCCCCCTGGCCGAGCGGACCTTCGGCGGGCTCACCGACGATCAGATGCGGGCGCGGCCGCGCGAGGACCTCAACTCGCTGGCGTGGCTGATGTGGCACATCGCCCGCGCCGAGGACATCTTCGCCAACCTCATCCTGAGCGGACGCGACCAGGTGGTAGACGGCGGGTGGCTCGCGCGCCTCAAGATTACGCGGCCCGACTTCGGCATCGGCATGACCAAACCGGAGGTCGCCGAGCTCACGAGCCGCGTGGACGTCGCCGCCCTGCGCGAGTATCGCGACGCGGTCGGCCGCCGCACGCAGGAGGTCATCCGCGGCTTCGGGCCCTCCGACTGGCAGGGCGAGCTGCAGGCGCCCGCGCTCGAGAAGGCGGCCGCGCTGGGCTGCTTCGGCCCAAACGGCGCGACGATCGCCAAGGCGTTCACCGGCCGTCCGCGCGTCGGCATCCTCGGCGGGTTGCTCGTCACCCACGCCGCCATGCACATGGGCGAGGCCCAGACGGTGCGCACCGCGGGAGGCTTCGGCT
>Ga0134127_10001175_pt1 | contig 20047 bp, 22 predicted proteins | sample KB31753_FD_96459 | JGI IMG/M metagenome (GOLD analysis project Ga0134127, IMG submission 96459) | Terrestrial soil microbial communities with excess Nitrogen fertilizer from Kellogg Biological Station, Michigan, USA - KB3-175-3 | ecosystem: Environmental > Terrestrial > Soil > Unclassified ... | reverse complement strand
GGTGCTGGACAAAGCCAAAACCAATCTTCTAGCAGCGGTGCTGGACAACAATCATCTGGTGGTGCTGGACAAAGCCAAAACCAAAGCAGTAATCCATTAGATATGTTGGCCAAGTTGTTTAGCGGTGGGAAATAATAAAAACAAATAATCACCTAAAGCAAAAATAAAAATTTTAATTTTTTTGTGCAAATATTAATACTAATTATAAATTTGTTATAGTTTAATATTTAAAAATTTTATGCAACTATTATAAAAATTTTTTAAAATCTATAATACCTTAACTAAATGATTATAAAATTTATTGTAAATTTGGTTAACCATTACTATTTTTACCTTTTTTATCCGTAAGGAATTTAAATGATCATATACTGTAGTATGATGATGAAATACACTTCTTTATTATTACTTTCAGTTCTTTCGGTATTATTTGTACCAATTATACAAAATGCTCATGCACAAAGTAATCCATTGGATCAGTTGATTGGTGGGATAAAAAATTTAACAAGTGGAGCAGGCAAAGCATCAAATAATACAGCAAGCCAAGCAGGACAATCAGCTCAGAATGCAACCAGCCAAGCAGGACAATCAGCTAATCAATCAGCTCAAAAAGCAGGACAATCATTTCAAGACATTAATCGCAATGCTGCATCTTACCCTGGTAATGCTTCTGATGCAGGAAATAACAACATCAGCAAAAACAATCCAATTGGAGGAGCCTTACAAAATGCTACTAAAGGAATTGGTGATACTGTAGGAAAACTTTTAAACATGGGAAATAATACTGCAAAATAATTTAAATATATCAATAATCTTTAAAATAATTTTTATTTTCTTTAGATTTATATCAATAAATCTAATTACTATTATTAAAATTAGGCAAAAAAGGCTCTTTTACAATGGATAGATAATATTTCTAAACTATATATTATTAACATTTAAAAATAGTTTGGATTAATATTGTCTAATGTTTGGTAATATTATTTCTTTAAAGAGTTTGATTTTAATTATTATAATTATAGTTATTGCGGCTATTATAATCCACTTTTTTTTCCCATTAATAATATTATTAATATTGGTTGGAATAGGTTATTTTATTTATACAACTTATTATAGAAAGAATAGGTGGTAATACTTCATAAAAATTTTTTATAACTTTTCGCCAATTGTTTTTGTGTTATTATTTGCTCTAATCAATTTGAGAATCATGTCAAAAAAATTGTAAAAGCGCCCGGGCCGGGATTCGAACCCGGGTCGAAGGAGTGACAGTCCCCCATACTAGACCGGACTTTACAATGCAAATAATGCATTTCTATACTACCCGGGCACTTCAAATTTTATTTTCTTATAAACCAATTAAATGTTTTGATCTAGACTATGTTTTTCTTTATTATTGTTTTTTCCTAAAATATAACCTATTTCAAATTTTTAACAAGTTTAAATTAAAGTTTTGATGCAATTTAATTTATGCTGGGCCAGACTGGAGATGACTTTCAATCTGTATTTTTTGAACTTGCAGGTGATCTAAGACTTTATATATTGATGAAATTGTCCAATAAACCTTATCGTTTATCTCAGATAGCAAATGATTTAAACGCTACTATGCAAGAATCCCATCGTAACATAAATAGATTAATTGATTCTGGATTGGTAAAAAAAACTGGAGAAGGCGAATTACTATTGACTCCTTATGGAAAAATAATTGTATCTCTTATTCCAAATTTTAATTTTCCTTTTGTTTATAAAGAATACTTTCAGGAACACACTTTAATCAACCTGCCTTTAAAATTTGTCCATAGAATAGGGTCTCTAAATAATTGTGAATTAGTTGTAGGCGTAATGGCTGTACTTCAGCGTTGGAAGATGGTTTATAATAATTCTCATATTTATATTAAGGAAGTCATTTCTCAAGTGCCTATAGACCTGATAGAAACGATTGCAGAACGTATTAATAATAATGTAAAGTTTTCTTATATATTTCCTAACAATGTGGTTATTCCTAAAGGAAGAAATGAAATTTTAAAAAAAATTGGGTGGAATAATATGATATTCAAAGGTTTGGTTGAACGAAGATTAGTTGATAAAGTTAATATTGTAACTGTTTTCAATGAAAAGGAATCTTGTGTTTCCTTTCCTACACTAAAAGGAGAGCCTGATTTAAACATCATGTTTTACAGTAAAGATGAATCTTTTCATGAATGGTGTGAAGATTTCTTTGACTATGAATGGAACCGTGCTAAACAATTTGATGAATCTAAATTGAGCCCTGAAATATAAATTTTTTCTTTGTCTTTTTGAATCATCTTTTTATATCTGTTATAGTTTTGATAACTATATGCCAGAAGCCTTTGTGCTAATGAATGCAGAGTTAGGTAGCGAGGAATCTATTATTAATGAACTTAAAAAAATAGACTTGGTAAAACATGTTTATCAAGTATATGGTGTATATGATATTGTAGCTCTTGTAGAAGGCGAAAGTATGGATAAAGTTAAAGAGACTATAACATGGAATATTAGAAAATTAAATGGCGTAAAGTCTACTTTAACTATGATTGTTATGGAATAATTATACTGTCTTTTTTAAAATAGTAACTTTAATTTACATCTTTAATTTTCTTAATTAACGTGCGATTATTTTCTAAGAAAAGTGATAAGAACAGTACAAAGAAAAAATGTAAATATTGTGATATGGTCTTTGAAGATGATGAGAGATTAAGACGCCATATTAGAAAAGCTCATGATGAAAAAAATAGTGATATGCCAAATTTTAATCCTTTTGGAACATAGTTTTTATCTATATAATTTATCCTATTTTGAATATTATTATTTGAGTTCGTGTTATGTTTCCAATTAATGATGATGCACCACAGATTAATGGCATACCGTTTATCAATTATGGTTTAATTGCTATAAACGTAATAATTTTTATTTATGAAATGATAATTACATCGAATTTTTCTAATAAATTGGCACAATTTGTCTTATTTACAAATTATGGTGCCATTCCAAATCTTATCCTTTCTGGTCAAAATCTACCTTCCCTTTTTTCTTCTATGTTTATGCATGGTAGTATTGCTCATATTATAGGTAATATGATATTTTTATATGTTTTTGGAGTTAACTTGGAAGGCCGTTTTGGTCATTATAAATATCTAGTAATCTATTTGATTTGGGGAATAATTGCTTCTTTTGCTCATAGTATTTATGCTGTTTCTACAGGGAGTGGTAACGTACCTGCAATAGGTGCATCTGGTGCTATATCGGGTGTTCTTGCTGCATATTTGGTTTTTTTTCCACACGCTAAAATCAATACTATTGTTTTAGCATTTTTTATTACTTCTATAAGAATTCCTGCTTTGGCATTTATTCCGTTTTGGTTTATAATGCAATTAATTTTTGCATTAATAGGGCAATCTGGAGGTGTAGCGTATGTTGCACATATAGGAGGATTTTTAGCTGGAGTTGGCACAGCCTATATTTGGAAATTGATTTCCATGTCATATGATCAACGACCTTTTGTTGCTACAAAAACAACTAAAATTGATAGAACTCGACCTTTGCAGTCTCCGGCATTAGAAAAAGATATTCAACCAGAAGTTATTTTGGGAAATGGTTTTTTTGATATAATTATGCATGCTGGAGGTATTATTGAAGATTCTGATATTAAAACAGAATATAACAGCTCTACTAATATGTTGATAGTTAAAATTCCAAAGTATAGTAAATCCTATTCAGTCTCTATTCCAAATTCTAATAATTTTGCTTTAGATGTATCTTCAATTTCTGTAAATAATGGTATTATAAAAATTAGACTTGAGCGTTACTCTTAATATAATGCCTAATATCTTGTATTCTTTAGATCTCAAATAGATTTATAAGATATAATCGAGTATTTTTTAGTATAATGTCTCAGCATCGACCTCCAAATATTGGTGGAGGAAAGATTTCCCGTAGGGACTTTTTAAAATTGCTTGCTGCTGCAGGAACTGTTATGACTTTTACTCCTTTTGTAGATTGGGGAAAGTTTTTACCTAATCCACAAGAAGCCGCTGGTCAGAGGGCAAAAGTAGAGTTGCCCGATGGCTCTCAAGCCAATGTAAAAACTTTTAAGGTGAATCACGCTGAAGCAGTTATTTATCCAAAGTCTAATGACCAGGTATTAAATGCAGAATCTTTTAGAACATGGCAGTTTATACGACTTCCTGCTGAATTAGGTGGTGATAAAAGTGATGCTTCTGCATTTAGAATGTATAGTATGGTTTGTTTACACTTGTGGTGTTTGTGGAAATATTGGCCAGAAGATGGAAGAAAGCGTGGAGAATGTCCTTGTCATGGATCAATGTATGATCCTATGACTGGTATGGCTTTTGCAGGGCCTGCTTCTTTACAAGCCCCTCCTTCAAATGTTTTACCGAGGCTAGATTTAGAAATAGATGATAAAGGTGATATATGGATAAAGCCTCCTAATTGGAGCCCATCCGCAAATGGTGTAGTTGGATATGGGCGCTACCTTACATAATAGAGATAACAGCCTAGTAAGGCTGTTTAAATGGATCTACGCTGGTTTAGACCGTACTATTTTTATGGGTCTTAAATTTACATTCCCTTCTAAGTTTGTAAGCCCACTTGGGTTTCTTGGAATGTTGACTTTTGTCGTTTTTATCATTTTGGGTATAACTGGTGCTCTTTTAATGTTGTGGTATGAACCAATTTTAACAAGAGCTTGGGATAGTGTTCATAAAATAAATGATACCATACCTTATGGTTTTCATATTCGTAATATTCATTATCATGCTTCCAATGCAATGGTTATGCTTGCTATTTTACATATGTATTATCAGTTTTTCAGCGGTAGATATAAAATTAGAAATGAAATTCTTTGGGTTTCTGGTATAATAATAGGTGTTTTAACTATTCTAGAAGCCTTTACTGGATACGATATTATATTTAGTGAGCGGGCGGAGCTGGCTATTTCTATAGCGGCGTCGCTAACTAATTCTATTCCTATTGTGGGACCCGATATGATGCATGCGTTTTTCGGAAATGGTTTCCATGATTTTGTCCTTCGATTCTATGCTTTCCATGTATTCCTTTTGCCCATTGCATTATTGGGCTTGATGGTTATACACTTTCCTAGGTTCTTGGTATTTGATGTACCTATGGTTATGGCTGTTACAGGGGCTATAATGCTAACTGGAGGAGTATTCCCAATAGATATGGGTCTTAAATTTGACCCTAACGTTCCCCCCGGTATAACGGTTCCTGAATGGTATTTAACGGGGTTATATTCATTTTTGAGAAGTGGCTATGATAAATTTACAACTGGAGTGGCTTGGCCTGGCCTTTTTATCTTGACTCTATTGATTATGCCTTTTATAGATAGATATAAGAAATTCTCGTGGAAGGACCGACCCATAATAGCTGCTTTGGGAATAACTAGTATAGCTCAAATAATGGTTACAACCTACTGGGGATTCTATATAGATCCTGATCGAACGAAATCGTTGCTAGAAAGATTGGTCATAGATCCTATCTTTCTATATACTGTTATGGCTTTGCTGGTTCCTCTATCGTTTGGATTTACGTATCTAATGATAAAGCTTGCCAAAAATGCTGAAGAAAGATCTAAAACTCAGAAGAAACCTGCAGAAAAAAGCCCAATTCAGCTACCTGAAAAATGGCTTTTAATAATATTTGTATGTTTGATAGGATTTCAGGTGTATTTGAATATTGCAACATATTATGCTCTATTAAGTGGAATGAAAAACTTTTCACTTTTCTTAGTTGGTATAATAATGTTGGTATTTGCAGGTATGTTCCATCTATATAGACAAGGCAAAAGTCTTCCAAAATCCAATGTTGAGGTTGTTTCATCCAAAAGACCAAGTTATGGTCTATCTTCTTTTGGAAATAAGATGCTTGGTAAGGATACCTCAAAGAAACCTTTACCTGTAGGCGCCTCAACAGGAACAACATCAACTGTTTCATCATTACCTGGTGGCGATTTAGATGAAAAAACACAAGAAGAGAAACCTGTTGCTGCTGAGTCCCCTGAAATAAAAACACCCTCAAAGTCCTCGACATCGACTACCTCTTCTACACCCTCAAAGTCCTCGACATCGACTACCTCTTCTACGTCATAAAATTTTTTTATAAAAAAGAATAAAGAATAATAGAACAGGAATATTTCCTGCCTTTTTTATATCTTTATAAAATCTCCGAAAAGCAAGTAAGCAAGCAAACTTTGTTTTATTTGATAATTCTTTTTCTTATAATAAAAATATATTTATTATCTATATGTATCTTTAACTTTGTTTGGAACAAGTAAAAAGATTTCAAATAGGTGGCATTAGTATCGTTTGTTTTATTGTAGTTATTGTGGTTAGCTTGTCGTATTATCAATTTTTGTTTTTACCTACTTATAATGCAAAGCCTGTGGTAGCAGAAACCATTTTACATCCTGCTCAATCTATTAAAGTCTCAATAATTCCTGGTTCTTCTTTGCCTTCTCAAACTAATAACTTTGAACCCAAAGAATCTAAGGCTTCATTAGGAGTATCAAATAAAGTTGTGTGGACAAACCAAGATACGGTTCCACATTCTGTTACTACTGATAATAATTATGTGGATCCAATAAACGGGCCATTTAACTCAATATCTACTATCGGATTGATTCTTCCAAAGGGTACTTTTGAATATACATTCACTCAAGCCGGAGACTATTCTTACCATTGTGAACCGCATCCATGGATGAAAGGTAAGGTAACCGTAACAAAAGACTTTAGTTAACGCTTTCCTTACTTTTAATTTTTATATATTTAATAACTGATGCAATTTCTTTATGTTCTTGTATTAGTGTTGCTCTAAATTTAACATTCGATTCTATAATTTTAGGATTATGATCTGTAAAAGCTTTGAATCTTATTATATTAGGATTTTGTATATCTTTTTTAAAAATTGACAATCTCGCATAGGGGTGATTTATCTTTTTTTCATCTATTTCTGTATAAGTAAAAATATCTGACGAATCTTCTATTTGAGAATTTATACTTATGCTGTCAAATCTTCCTGTATAGTTTATTATTAATTTCCCATCAATTTCTTTTTTTCCATTTATGTGTTTTCCTTCTGTAATTTGCAAATCAATATTCTTTTTACCTTCTTCGGTATTTTTATTCGCCATATCTTTATTTTTTTTACTGGGTTTTTAATTTTATGTATATATTTATATCCTATTCAAATTAACTATGTTTGGCAAAATCTTTGAATCGACTCTGCCTGCTTTCTTCTAATATCTATATGCTACTGTAGTATCTTTTAATGATTGTTATTTGATTAATCTAGTACATGTATATATTTGTAGTATTGTATTGATAAACTCTCTTTTTATTTGTTTTTTTTAATAGAAGAAGAAGAAGAAGTTTTATCTGTAAATCTAATCCATTTTCGGTTTATTTCATTAAATGTAAAAATTATTGAACTTTCAATGTTTTCATCTGTCCTATTTTTAATGTTTTCGTTTATTTTTTTGTTGTCTGTTTCTTTTTCTTCTTTTAATTTTTGAAATTCATATATTTCACCTATGTTTTCTATGGTTATTTCTATTCTTTCTAATCCTTTAATAAAATCTATATCATTTTTGTGATCAAGTAAAAAGGATGTTTCTCTAAAAATAATTTCTTGATTGTCATCCTCCTCCTCCTCATTTTCGTTATTATTTTTATAGTTTAATTTGTCTACATCTATGATTATAATTTTAAGTTTTAGGCCCTTTCTCCCCCTTCTTTTTTTTATATTTTTAATTATTTCTATTAGTATTGACCATTTCTCTATTAAAATAAAATCAAAAAACTCGAGGTTTTTGTCTTTTATAAACTGAATTTCTAATATACTTGCAAATTCATAATCATAATCAATGATATTTTCAGTGATATAATAATTTGAAAAGAGATTGTTAATAGCTTCTATCTCTCCAAGAGAAAGCCCCGCCTGATTTATTATTATTTGAAACAAATCTACTAAAGTTGTTATAATCTGCTATATTGTGTATTTGTATGTCAATTAAAAAATGAACAAGGATAAAAAAAGGGAATTACCCTTTTTTACCTATTACCAATGATGTGCTTCGTCTGGGATTAGCCCTATCTGTTCTTTTTGGAAATATTTTTCTAATTCTTGTGTCCATCTTTCTTTTGCAGATTGACCACCAAGACCTTTTCTTCTTAACCAAAATGAGATTACCGCAAGCAAAAATACCGCAAATAGCATTGTTCCAAATATGTATATCATTACATCATAAAATAGTGGGTCATATTGTGGCCCAATTTGCAAGCCCAAGCTACTGCCTGTATGAGAAAATATGCTTAACAAGTTCATTATAATATGAGCCTGATAACTAAAATATATACATTTTGGTTTGAGTTTTTAAATAACAAAATAATAAAAATATTATATGTAAAATTCTTTATCAATTTATGTTTTCAATTCAATTTCTTCCTTGTTATTCATGTATTTTTGTAATACTGTAGGCACTCGTATTGTTTCTGATGCCGTTTGATAGTTTTCCATTATTGCTACTAGTGTTCTTTGCACTGCCACCAAAGTACTATTTAGTGTATGGACCAGTTTTGTTTCTTCATTAGGGTTATTTCTATATCTTATCTTTAAACTTCTTGATTGATAATCTGTACAATTTGAACAGGAGCAAATTTCCCTATAGGCGTTTTGTGCAGGAAACCATGCCTCTAGGTCATATGTTTTTGCAGAAACTTTACCCAAATCCCCTGAACATAAAACTATTGTTCTAAAGGGTATTTCTAGAATTTCATAAAATTTTTCTGTTATTTCGAGCATTTTCTCATGTTCTTCCCAAGATTTATCAGGATTAATAAAAACAAATTGTTCTACTTTTTCAAATTGATGAACTCTAAAAATCCCTTTCATATCTTTACCATGAGCTCCTGCTTCTTTTCGAAAACAAGGACTAATCCCTGCATATCGTAGAGGTAGTTTTTTTCCTTCTATAATTTCATTCATATGCATTGATGCTAGAGGGTGTTCAGATGTACCTATCATGTATAAATCTTCATTTTCAATTTTGTAAATGGTTTCTTCAAAATCATTTAAAATTACTGCTCCTTCCATTGCTTCTTTTTTTATCATGTATGGGGGTTGAACAACAGTATATTCTTTTTCCATCAAATAGTCTATTGCGAAATTGGTTAGGGCCAATCCTAGCTTTACTAAATCATTTTTTAAAAAATAAAAGCGAGCTCCAGCTATTTTTCCTGCTCTTTCGAAATCAACTAAATCTAATTCATTTGCTATTTCAATATGACTTTTTATTTTTTTTTGTTGTTGTTGTTGTTGTTGTTGATAATGATCTGGTTTATTTATATCATTATTGTTTTGGCTTTCTATTATATTGTTGATTTTAATTTTGCTTTGATCATTTTCTGTTGAATATATCTCTGAGGTATTTGAAAATTTCTTTCCATTAAAAAATCTTATTATTTTATTATCTTTTTCATCGTTTCCAATTGGAATTGAACTATGGAAGAAATTTGGTATACTTGATAATAGTTTTTTATATGTTTCATCATTTAATTTGTTTTTAGATTCAAAATCCTTTATTTTTTCACCAATTTGACTCATTTCTTCAATTTGATTATTAGTTTCTACTTTGGTCTTTTTTTTAGTTGCTATTTCCTTGGCAATTATATTTTTTTTGTGATATAAATTTTGTAATTCTATAGTTAACTGTCGTCTGTTTTTATCTAAATTAAAAAGATCATCTATGGGTAGTTCCATATTTCTTTTTTTTAGCATTTCTTTGATCAAAGATGGATTTTCTTTTAAGATTTTTGAGTCAATCATTTTTAATCACATTTTTAATAATTCCTATGTGTTCTAATATTTCGTCTACTGTATTTGATAAAGTATTGATACTCTCTCCATTTTCAATATCAGGTGTACACTTTAATCTCAATGAAAAAAGAGATTCTTCTGCTTGCATATCCATTTCTAAATTCTTTGGAAAGTTTTTGTTATCTGGTAATAATGAATCATAAATTACTTTTGATTCTCTTTCATCTTGACATTTTATTTCAATAGTGGCATTGACATTAAGGTTAGGAAACTTTTTCATTTATAATTATTTTTTTTATATTTGATAAAAAGTCTTCTAAATTGCTAGTGGAAATTTTAATTTCTAATTTATCTTTATCTATAATCTTGATATTCTCTTTTTCTATTTCCTCTTTTTCATCTAATTTCTTTTTTATTTTTTCTTTTATATTTGTCAAATCAAAATTACTGAATTTTGATTTTGTAATTATTAATCTATAATATTCCTCCGAATCTAAGATTCTTAAACAAATGAGTCTATCTGCAAAAGAAATTGACTTTTCGAGAAATATAATAAATGAATCAACATTCTTTGGTTCAATAACTCCTTCACCGTTGATAAATATTGTTTCTCTATCGTCATAAAATCTCCATTTTTCTGCAAAAAGATGAGAACTTGTTTTTTTAATTAAATTATTATATTTTGTAATAATCTCATGTATCTGGTTTATTATTTCTCCACTTCTATCTCCTAAACATATAGATAATGCCAATGCATTCTTCTGCTCACTAATACATAGCTCTATTACTTTTACAAAGGTTTTCGCATTTTTTAAATATCCTTCATCCTCTTCGTTATTTAGAATATAGCTAAATCCAAAGAGCAGTTCTTTGACTATTTTGCTATCATTTAATTTTGAATTTTCTTGTAAAAACTTTATTATGGATTCATAAAGTTTGGTAAATTCTTTTTCATCCATGTCTTTGAATAATCTAATATTCCCGTCTATCGTGCTAATTTGAATCTGAGACTCCTTGATTATCTTTAAACTTGTCTTTTTGTTCCAAGTTATTTCTTTAATATAGTGATTCATATTATTTTCTAAAACATTTGTTATTGGCATTGTCTCTACTTCGGAAATATCTAATCTTTTTCTTTGTTCTATAGCATTTAATTTTAAAATTGATTGTAAAATTTCATTATTTAATCCAATTAAAGATTTATCTTCACCAATATCTTGATCCTTTGAAAGAGCTGAAATAATTGGTAAATAAGCTATATCATTTGATTTTCTATCGAAATTTTTGATTAAAAAATAAGCTAATCCTGCACAATTGATTTCTTTTTGGCCATCTACATTGAATAGCCATGGATTTAAAATATTTTCATATGTTGAATTATTTTCTGATTTTAATATTGAATCGGCGCTAATAAACAAAAAAGCGTTCTTATCAAATACCGTTTTAATTCTATCTATTATTTTTGAACTGAAATCGGTAAAAATATAAAAATCGTGTTTTTCATTGAATATTTCATCTATAGAGCTTTCAATTTTTTCTGTAAAACATCTTAAGGTTGCACTTCCAAAATTGTTAAAGATAGATTTGAATATAATTGATCCACAAATTAATCCATCAACAGTAGAATTAGTAAAAATAAAAATATCCTTTTTTTCTTCTATCTCTTTTAATAGCTTTTGGCTTTTGATGAATAAATGGTTATTTAGCTCTTTAACCCCCATACACTTTTACTCTAATTTTGCAATCACTGTTTTGTATTTCCAATTCTGTGGTATTTTAGAATTTTTCTTATAATATCTAGATAGCCTATGAATCTTTGATTCTATTAATTCTAATGCTCTGACATTTCTTTTATCACTATTGTGATTATTCAAATGTTTTTGTAATCCTAATGCTTTGCGAACAAGTCTTTCTAAATCTTCTGGCATCGCTCTAGATATATTATTTTCTTCTAAAACTTGGGTCACTGTTTTTCCTAATATTGGTTTTACCAGTGGTACAGCAAATTCGTCTCTAAGTCTTAGGCCTATTTCACTTGCACTTAACCCATCCTTTCCAAAATCTATTATTTTAGAAATTATCTCTTGATCAGCAATAGCCCATGAAGGGGCATTCTTTGAAGTGGGTCTATTAGTGTGAGATTTTCCGTGTGTATGAGCATGAGTTCGAGCCATTTCTTTCTATATATTATAAAAATTTTACATATCTTAAATGTTATTATTTTGCCTTAACATAAAAGTTATATAATTGCTATTTGAGTAAATTTTTAATATGAACAAGGCTCATTTAATGATAGCGGCTTTTTCATTGGTGATGGGTGCTATTCTTTTATTGCCAGCTCTTAATATTGCATACGCACAGTATTCGGCTCCTGCAGGTTCTGGTGGTACTACACTAGAAGAGCAGCTTAAATTAGCAAAAGAAAAGATTTCAAATGCTCAACAAAAGGGTGCTTATGGTTCAGGAACTGCAATGTTCGGAACCAATATTGATAGTACTGTGATTATGATAATTGTCATTGCTGTAATTATAGGAGGAGTAGCTGCTGCATTCTTTGCTGCAAGTACTTCAGCAGGTAGAAAGAAACACGTTGAAACAGCATATAGTGGTTCTAGCTCTGGGGGTTCTGGCACTTTTTGTACAAACTGCGGTGCACCAGCAGGAAATACAAAGTTCTGTGGTAATTGCGGAGCTAAACTTTAATTTTTTTTACGCTTATTATTTGCAATGGTTTTAAATGGAAATATCTGCTTTTTAATGGAAAGGTTATAAAGGGTGTTGATATATAGTAGTTATGAGCCAACAAAATAACTCTAATTCAGAAAATACTAATCATAGTTATATGAATATGACAGAGCAAACATTAGAAAAAACTCTGGATGCAATAAATGATAATATAATTAAATCATTTGAAGGATATAGAAATACTTTACCAAGATTTTATCAATCAGTGTCTGATTTTCAATGGGATTCTATTAATTCAGCTATTAATACAACAAATAAAGCTATTTCTTATCAAAAAAGGATTATTAAAGAATTCATAAATGCATCTCAATCTCAACCTAATGAGACATATCAGCAGCTGTTTAGAAAATCAAATGAAAATATTGATAATTTTATTAAAGCATTTTATGCAGGCAATAACTATAATTTTGATACAATAGATAATACACGAGAAAACTTAAAGATTTATCATAAAGCAATTGATACTTTTAATGAATATAGTACAAATGCTTTTGATGCGTGGGTGGTATTCGCAAAATCATTTACAAATAAAAAATAATATTAGTTTTTATTTTCGATTTTTTAATTAAATTTTTAAATCGCTTTTTATTATTGTTTTATTAATAACTTGTCATCTACTTGTTGCAGCAAATGCAAAATAAATCATAGCGTGTATAAAAGATTATACTCTGGCGAAACACTATGTAAATCCTGTTTTCTATTTTCTATTGAAGCAAAGACCTTACATACAATTTCAAAATATTCGATGATTAGTTATGGTGAACGTGTAGCAGTAGGTGTATCAGGAGGAAAAGATAGTCTAACCCTTTTATATGTTCTAAAGAAAATCTTGAAAAAAAATAAATGTAATGAGATTATGGCAATTACTATAGATGAAGGAATAGAGTCTTATCGTGATGAGTCGGTCAACATAGTAAAAGATCATTGTGAAAGACTGAATATTCCTTTGAAGATTTTCAGCTACAAGGATTTATTTGGAACTAGTATGGACGAGGCGATGGTTAATAGACCATCTACTAAATATAGTTCCTGTTCTATGTGTGGAACTTTTAGACGAAGAGCACTTGATATTGCAGCAAAATTCGTTGATGCTAATGTTTTGGCTACTGCACATAATTTAGATGATCATATTCAAACCTTTATGATAAATCTATTTTCGGGAGATATAGATAGGATTGGATGGATGTATCCCACACCTATAGAATATGATACTGGATTAAAAAAAATAAAACCTTTTATAGAGATATATGAGAATGAAATTGTTTTTTATGCTTTTCATTCTCAAATTGAATTCCAATCCGAACAATGTCCATATATGAATGAAAGTATTCGATCAGATTTTCGTCAAATATTTAATAACTTAGAAAAAGTTCATCCTGGTATAAAATATAATTGTTATAATTCAATAAATAAGATATCTAAAATAATTCAAAGTTCTATTGCTAAAGAACCAACTCATTTTCTAAAAAAAAAGAGTTGCTCGAAATGTGGAAATGTTTCCAATAATGATGTTTGTTCTGTATGTAAAACAATATTTTTATTGGGAACAAAATGATAATTATATGATATTATTAGAACAAGTTTTTTTTATCTTTTTTAGATGATTGCCACCATTCTAAGTAATCTTCTTTCCTTTCGCTTCTCTCGTAAGGCTTATTTAATTTTTCTTGCAATTCATCGAATTTTTCCCTGGGTGCATAAAGACCACATCCTCTACAAATAAAGTTTTTTGTAATTGAATCTAAACTTAAACTTCCCCCACATTCTGGACAGACTTTTGCCAACATTATATTGTTAATAGAGTATTATACAAAAATGTTTTGTATGTTTAAATTTAATTTTATAATCAATTGTTTTTATATTTGCGGTTGTTTTTTTTAGTGTATATATTTATTTTTTTTAATTAATTAATTTGTTGATGATTATTGTATCTCGACATATGGACTTTTATCTTCATTCCATCATGATGGTCAGTTCGCCCATCGAAAGCCATATGCCGAGATAATTGATTGATTTAAACTTGATTATATAGATTTGTCATTGGTGGTATTGAGGATAATAAATCCATTATCTGCATCAAGTATTATATCCATATTGCCATTTCTATTTTTATTTAAATATTCATTCTCTTTTTTTTCTATAAATACCAATGGGATATTTGATATTGCACATCCTGATGCAGTTGTAATGTCGACAGAATTTGTGCAGATTATTCCATTTGGTGATGTATTGTTGTTTTTCAATGAAAATATTGTATATGCCCCAACACTACTTCCAATGGCATTAGGAAAGATAAGAATGCTGTTCTTTAATGTCTGACTATTTAATTTGTGATTTTTATCCGTTATTTTACCTGTTTTTATATCTATCATAGCAAGAAAATTTATTGGTTGTTCAGAAACAAGTAATTTTCCGCTTGTTATACCTCCTACAATTTTTTTGCATTTTATCTTAAATTTTTCATTGTTCATTTTTTTGTATGATGTATATTTATATATTGATTATAACTTAATAGAATAATCTTTTACAATTGTTTTTATATCTTTCAAAGCTACTGATATTTTATTTGATGTTTTCATATAATAAGAAGCCTTGACGCTATTTGTTATTATACTATCGTAATTTTCTTTTCTTATAAGGGGGGTAAGACATGTACATGCATCACAAATAAATTCTGCCCCTGCTTTTTCCAATACTTGTGATAATCCTAATTCTTCTGCTTTATTAAAGACTGTTTTTGGACAAAAGATTTTACATGGTTTTGTAAACTTTTTTCCTTCCATTAGTGCAGTTATCTTACAAATCTCTTCCATTCCAAGTTGAGGGCTACCCAATGTTATTATTTGACCATCATCAGAAGTGTTCAATTCATCTTTTGTTTTGCTCATTTCTTTATAATCATAAATAACTTTTTCACTATCCTTTGATTGTTCTTTAATTTTAAACATGCTGCATGAACCTGATGTCCCTATTCCTGCAGACAGTGATTTTGTGTCCCAAAAGTCCATAACTTTTGGAATATTGCAAATACCTGTGCAACTTTTTTTTATTGTTTTTCCTGCAAAATACCCTAACAAACCATATTTTAATTCGTTATCGATTTTTGTTTCATTTATTATTTCTATACTTGGTTTTCTGTTTTCTTCAATTCTAAGGTCTGAAAATGGTACCTTTCCTACAATTGCACTAGCAAGTGCACTTAGTGCACTTTCTTTATTGGTTATTAGATCTAGATTAGAATTAGCTAATACTGCTGCATTACTCTCTGCAAAACTTACTTGAGTTTTTGGCGTTGGTATGGGTAATATCTCATATGGAATACAAGAAAATGTTGGAGAAATTCCCATTTTTTCATAAATGTTAATTATTTCAAATTGTTTGTCAATAAACTCTTGTGATAGATCTGGCAGTTTTTTTCTATCAAATCCCATAGGATTTAACGATGTTTTAACTTTTACTTTGCTATCTTTTCCTATCTCTTTTAAAAATTCCAACCCACTATCTCCAATAGTATTATAATTTACTCCAGAAACATGTGCCCATTTAATAGGGATAAGATATTCTGCACTTGTAGCTTCTCCTATGGCAACTAAAATTCTATATGCTATAGCATTGGCTTTTCCATATTCTCCTGCAATTGCTTTTTCTTCTTCTTGAGTCAGTTGCATTAATTAATTTGTTGTTGATTTTGTTATGTATATATTATTATATTTGATGATGATTGCTGCTGCAATTTTTATATATATTACTATAATTTTCAAGTGTAATTATTGGCATTTAAAGTATCTATGATGGTACTGATGTCTATTTAACTTTTAATTACATATATCTTTCATTTTAGATTGGCTAAATATTTAAAAATATTAGATACACTTTAAATTTGTTTAATTAGATGGTAAAGAAATGACCCGTGATTGGTTGGGGCAAAACTCATATATCTTCTTTTAGATGTTTTAGTAGCAGTCTATATAAAATTTTAAAAATTTCTATAAGATATATTAATTAATTACACCTTTTTTATAAAAAAAATAAAATCTATGGTTTGATCAAGCTTATATAAATAAAATCAAAAAATTAAGATTATGTCTTTAAAAACCAAAATCATGAACTTATCTATAAAATGTTCTCCTCTTATTTTTATTGTAATTGGTATAGTTGTTACACAAGCATTTCCTGATCCTTCCCACCTTGAACCACTTGTATGTACTGGTCTGTACTGTCAATAGTTTATAGAATATTAATAAAAAAATATGGAGAAAAGCAAGAAATATTCATACATTTTTCTTTTCTTCAATTATTTTATATATTATTATCCAAAAATCCAACTATTAATTGCTTTCTAAAATTGGTAATGATTGAGGATTTGAAATAAGTGATGGCGCATTTCACTTTTTTTATTTATAATGATTTCAAAGCCATATATATTACTCTTTTATTATGTTATGTATGTTTGCAATAGATATGTTTAAATTGTATAACATTGATATTGTATTGATGTAATTTGAATTATAATGGCAATTCCGAGAAAAATGATTTAAATATCAATAATTCAAATGAGGACATGCCTATTAGTGATAAAACCAAAAAGAGATTTGCTTATAATTCTCCTTCTATTTCTAATAACATTGATAATAGTTTTATTGAAGAAAGCACCAAAATAGTTTATGGAGAAGAGGAGACTACAAAAACAATACTACATGCATTAAATAATTCTCAAGAAAGATGGGATACTTATGCAAATTCTAAAGGTCCTACAATAGCAATGGGTTTAGAGCCGCTTAGAAAAGGGATAAAAAATGCATATTCTCGAGGTATAAAAATACGATATATTTCTGAAATAACTCCTAATAATATTAATTATTGCAAAGAATTGATGAAAATGGCAGAAGTACGTCATTTGGATAATTCAAAGGGAGGGATGGCAGTAAGTGAAACAGAATACATAGCTACTGCACATTTGCAAGAGGCAAAACCTGTCCAACATCTTATTTATAGTAACGCAAAAGAAATTGTAGAACAACAACAACTTGTATTTGAAAGTTTATGGAATAATGCTATTCCGGCAGAAAAAAGAATAAAAGAAATTGAAGAAGGATATGATCGAATAGAGACAAGAGTTTTTGACAATTGGTTTGAAATTTATGAAAAAATAAAATCCTTGACTAAAAATTCCGAAGAAATCTTGGTTTGTTCTAATGTAGGATTATTAAGAATAGTTTATGATTCTTTATTTGATGTTTATCAGGATATAATGGATAAATATGATAAAGGGTATCATAAAGGCGTACGATGGATTACCTCTATATCTTCTAAAGAAGATTTGGAGACGGTTAAATTGTTCATGGATATTGGAATTAAAATAAGAATAATTAAAAATTTATATCCAATAAATTATATGATTTGTGATAAGGTCTTTTTTTCAAATGTAGATGAAATCATTAACAGCAAAGAAAGAAAAATAATTGATAGTATGTTAGTAAGTAACGATGATTTGTATATCAAACAGTTTAAAATAGTGTTTGAAGACTTGTGGATGAGTAGTGTAGATGCACATGATATAATAGATGATATTGGAAGAGGGATTGATCCTGAAAAAATAGATGTAATATTAAGATCAAGTAATGCAGAGAGCATCTATTTAAATTTATTGAAATCTGCAAGCAAAGAAATAATGCTTATATTTCCTACCTCAAATGCGTTTTTAAGACAATATAAAATTGGAGTGCATGATTTATTGATTGATGCTGTTGTACATAGGTATATAAAGATAAGAGTATTGGTTCCAAAAAATCCATCTGTATTACAATTAATTGATCAGATTAAAAATCAATGTATTCTATTAAATAAAAATAAAAATAAAAATAAACATAATAATAGTAATGATACTATTGATTTTAGACATATTCAGCAATTATTAGATACTCGATCAACAATTTTAATTGTTGATAAGAAAGTTTCATTTGTAATGGAGCTTAAGGATGACACAAAACAAACATTTCATGAAGCAATAGGGTTGTCAACACATTCTAATAGTAAAGCGGGAGTAATATCATATGTATCTATATTTGAGAATATATGGAATCAAACAGAATTATATTACGAATTAGAAAAAGCAAATGAAAATCTAAGAAATAGTGAGAGACTTCAGAGAGATTTTATACATATAGCAGCTCATGAATTACGAAATCCAATTCAACCAATCTTGGGAATATCTGAAATACTTAAAGCTATGGTAAATAATAATGAATATTCTGATCTAGAAAAAGTATGGGTAGACAAAAAAGAGATCAATGATCTTATAAATATAATTATTAAAAATACCAAAAAGTTATCTAGGCTTGCAACTGATATTTTGGATCTGACAAGGATCGAAACCGGCTCACTCATCCTTTATAAAGAAATCGTTGATCTAAGATCTTTATTAATAGATCACATAGATGATTATAAAAATAAAGTTATTAATAATTTAAAGACTCAATATCAATACAATAACAATGATACTTTTAATAAAAATAACAGAGATAATGTTAGACTTATAATATCTTCAATTGAAGATTTGAAAGATAAGCGTGTTTCATTTTTAACCGAGGCTGATAGATCAAGGATTTCCCAAGTTATAACAAACCTGTTAGATAATGCATTCAAGTTTACAGATAAAAATGATTCCATCTATATTAAATTAAAAAGAGAGTTATATGAAAAACAAAAATATGCTATTATAACAATTAAAGATACTGGCAAAGGAATAGACCCTGAAATAATGCCACGGTTATTTACTAAATTTACTTCCAGATCATTCCAAGGAACCGGACTTGGGTTATATATTTGCAAGAGCATTGTTGAAGCTCATGGTGGAAAGATATGGGCAGAAAATAATAAAGATGGAATTGGGGCTACATTTAATATTATATTACCTATAGACAAAAGCTAGAAATCAAATGATAATTTTTCTTATATCTTTTTCTTTTGCTCATAGTTAAAAAAATATCAAAGAAAATAATAACTACTAATTGTTTATACACAATAACAATATAACCGTAAGATTAAATATTTTTTTTAATATAATCTTATCGAGAAAAAGAAAGAACAAGTATTTGCTATATTACCTTATTTGAAATTATATGTTTGTATGTATATATGTGTATATGTATATTTTTATATCTATCTATTATAGAAATAAATTAATATGAAATAACTACAACAATTTTTTTTTTGATTAACAAAATAATAATAAGGAAAATAAAACAAAAAGATTTCAAATTCATAATTTAAAAGCAATTTTATATTGTCCCTTCTGTTTTATTGTTGATTAATGGAAGACTAAATGAAAATGTAGCCCCAATTCCATCTTTATTATTTTCTGCCCATATCTTTACACCATGAGCTTCAACAATGCTCTTGCAAATATATAACCCAAGTCCGGTTCCTTGGAATGATC
>Ga0134127_10001174_pt1 | contig 20054 bp, 29 predicted proteins | sample KB31753_FD_96459 | JGI IMG/M metagenome (GOLD analysis project Ga0134127, IMG submission 96459) | Terrestrial soil microbial communities with excess Nitrogen fertilizer from Kellogg Biological Station, Michigan, USA - KB3-175-3 | ecosystem: Environmental > Terrestrial > Soil > Unclassified ... | reverse complement strand
CTTTTCACTTTTTTTGTTCGCTCAATTTTTCAATAACCCGGGGGTAAAACTTTAAAAACAGCTTAAAATGAGTAAAAACGCACAATTTGGGGATGACTTTTTATCGGATGCTGGCGAGGTTATCCTGGAGGCCCTGCTTGATCACTGCCGGGCGAAGATGAAGATGATGGACGCGGACCGATTCGAGCTGGCGATGCTGGCGAATAGCTTTTGTTTGTACGCGGAGAACGCGAAGGTATGCAAGGATGACGGGGTATCGATGACGATCATCACGGAGAAAGGCGGGGAGTACTCGCAGATCCGCCCCGAGTACACGGTGATGAAGAACGAGTACGGGAACATTCTGAAGCACGCGGGCAAGTTCGGGTTGAACCCTGGGGATCGGGAGAAGATTTTCAAAAAGATGACTGACAAGCCGAAGAAGAAAGACTTCTCAAACTTGAAGATTGCCAAATAAAAATTGGATGTATCCCGAGTCAAGACAGACAAAACAGAATTTTATATGGTTTTTGATGCAGAAAAAGCAAGATCAATGACGGACGCAGCTCAACCTGCCAAGCAAGTTTATTTAGAGAACGATTTTCATAAACGACTCGCTGACGCCATGAAGGACATAGAGAAAGCAGCGAAAGCTGGTGAATTCGAATGCCATTTTATTTGGAGACTACGGATCGATGTTCGCGCAGTATTGAGGGTTAGGGGATTTCGCGTAGAGGAAAGAGAACGAATGGATGTCGTGATGTGGGATATACCTCCTGAACCCGAAGCGGATCAACCGCCGGACTGGATAGGATGGGGTCCCAAAACAGAATCATTTTTCAAGCGAATTTTCGGATAACGCCATGTATCAGTCCGTGCACTACAGCCTTATCCTAAATGTCTTCCGCGGGCGCGATTTCATTAACCCGCGCCTTGTGGGGACTTACCCGCATGGCGGTGCTCAGGTCTATTCGTATGATGCGGTTTGGGTTTTAAAGTTTCCGAATTGAGCGCCGCCGAACAATACGCCCGCTGGGTCCTGGAGCCAGAGAATGTCCTAAAAACAGGGCATTTAATGAAGCTTTCGGCCAAACGGTTTATCTCAGATCTTGAGCGGGAGGACATCTACTTCTATGAGGACCAGGCCAACTTGCCCATCATCTTCATCGAGGAGAACTTAAACCACTGGGAGGACAAATGGCGCGGGCAGCCGGTCATGCTGGAGCCGTGGCAGAAGTTCATAATTCAGCAGGTGTATGGGTGGATCGTGGTGGAAACCGGGCTTAGGAGGGTCAAGATGGCGTTTATCGAGACCGGAAAGAAGAATGCAAAAACAGCAATGGCCGCGTTCTTTTCCTTGTTCCACTTGTTCGCCGACCGGATCAACGCGCCAAAGGTTTTCGTCGGAGCCACCAACCATGAGCAGGCAAACATCTGCGTAAACTACGCTGGTAAGACCATCGAGAATTCCCCAGTTCTGGCGGACTATATCGAGGACGACACGGTTAAGCTCAGCAAGTACAATGGAAAGATTCTTACGATTACCCACGAGGAGCGGGACGGGTTTATCGAGACCATGGCCAAAGAGCCGGAGGACCAAACAAAGAGAACAGCGGGCGGGAAGCACGGAAAGAATCCCTCTTTAGTCATCATCGACGAGTACGCGATGGCCGATAGTGACTCCCTTCTGAATGCCATGGAGAACGCGCAGGGGGCACGCGAGGAGCCATTGACGGTCTGCATAACCACCTCAGGACCAAAGAAACAAGGGCCATGCTATACGAAGTTGAGAAAAACAGGGATAGATATTATGGAGGGAACGATCGAGGATGATACTTACCTGGCGTTCATCTTCGAAATGGATAGACCTATCGGGGAAGATGGAAAGCCGTTCGAACTTACGATCGGTTACTTGATGGACCACCCTGAAATCTACCAGCAGTCGAATCCTAACTACAAAGTTTCGGTTTACGATCACTTTTTAAAGAGCCAATTAACGAAAGCCAAGAACGAAGGCGGAACAAAAGAAGTAGACGTTCTGACTTTCAATTTCAATATGTGGGTGGATTCACCCACGACGTTCATCAGCGCCGAAACCTGGAACGCCAATGCGCATGGGACCGATGAAGACGAACTTGAAGGGCAGGTTTGTTACGGAGGGATCGAGCTCGTCGGCGCGAAAGGGTTAAGCGCTTTTGTTCTTGTATTTCCCGGTGACATCGTAAGGGTTAAGGTGTTTTTTTGGATGCCCCGGGAGTACATTAACAACAACCCGGATAAGTTCGATGGGTACGGGAAGTGGCTCGATTACATCAAGGTTGATGAAGGGAACACGGTGGAAAACTCCATGGTGATCGACTGGCTTTCGGAAGAAATCGGCAAGTACTACATGCACTCTTTCGCCTTTCCGAAGATCAAAGAAAATAACGACATTGTGCAGGGGTTGATTAAGATGGGGATAGTAGGTAACCCGTTGTCGCAGACGGTCGGTGGCATCGGGGACCCTACTTCACAGTGGGAAGATTTGTTGACAGCTCACAAAGTTGAGCACTTCAATAATCCTGTCTTAACTTGGATGAATGGAAACTGCAATGTGATTCGGAAAGAGTCAGGGATAAGGATAGAGAAGAGTGAGAGCCGGGTGGTGGGGATTTCGGCGGCGATCAGTGCGATTGCACAATGGAAGACTATCGAGACAGAGGGTGGCGGTGATATTGGGATACTTTATATATGAACCAGGATAGAGAATTTCATGAGAAGTTTGTTAAGGATTTCGATCTGAAGAAACAGATTGAATATCTCACGTCTCCTGAGTGGATTAAGAATATGCCAGCATGGGAAGATGATGAGAAAATTGTAGAGATAGCGACTCGTTACCCACATTCTATAGCCGTCGTAAGATATATTTATGATGTGGTTAAAGATTACAGTATAACAGAAAAAATATTGGATCACTCCGCCCAACGAGCATTATCGCCTTATGTCATTCTGAATTTATTGATTGAAGATGCGCGAATGATTAACGAACAGGCCGAAAGGGAGAAACGTGAATCTGATCTCAAGAGACTTTCTGTAGCCTTAAAGGAATTGAATGAAGTTAACGCGGCGTCCAAGTTCATTACAACAGCAAAGGGCGCAGGGCCTAGATTCCATCCAAAGAAAAAGAAACGGAAATGAGCGATCTGAAATATATGCCCCTTGAAATGACAGATGCTGAACGCCAATTTATGCATGATTGCGGCGGCACCATGGATCTAATCAATAAAGCATTTGGCATCCCTGAATCCAAAATTATGAAGTATGAGAGGGCTACTGTTAAAAATGCCTCATATCGAGATAGTGAATTGTACAAGGACATTATTGATGATCTGCGTAATGATCTTGTGAAGGCGCTCAATAAACAGATGCAAGCCAGGATGAAACGCCATCCAAGAAAATTGAAAAAGGCCCTTAAAAAATCTGGCAGATACGTATCGTTCGCATCAATGAGGAATCTAAAAATTGTGATGAAATGACCCACTACGCACGTGCCCACAATCAAGGCTGGTATATCTGGCGCAAATCCGATTCTGGGTCGGTGCTTTTCTGTGGCTGGTTCAAATCGTTTTCGGGGATCGAGAATGTGGAGGTTGTGAGCTAACTATTTTTTCTTTTTCCGTCTCTTCACCATGTTGTAACTATGGAACGAGCTGTAAGCGGAGAATCCAATTTCCTCATTCGTTTTTTCGAATGCTTCTTGCATCGACCTGGCGGCCGGGAGGTTTTTGTTTAACTTCTCCGTGAAGAAATCGAACAGTTTCTTGTCCAAATCCGGAATGTTTCCCACAAGTTAAACATTGTTTCACTATTTTGGAAGTTTCCTGCCCTCTTTTGTCCCTCAATGGGGATAAAGCAATTTTTCCACGGCGTTGGCAATGTTTTCCGTAACATCAGTTACCGGTCACAGCAAGTCTTTTCCCTATTAAATGGCGATTTCGCCCGCTGGTGGGTCGGTGCTGATGCTGACGACCTATGCAAAACCATCAGCACGAAGGACGCCATGCGACAGGCCACGGTCTTTACTTGTGTCCTTGTCCGCGCCGAATCTCTATCCACGATGCCCGCGAGTGTCAAGCAAGACACCGATCAGGGCTCCCGCACCGCTTACGAACACCCTGTTTACAACCTCATTCATAATAGGCCGAACCCGTTTCAAACTGCTGCTGATTTCTGGAAAACCGTCTGCGCCCATATCGACTTGTACGGTAACTGTTTTGCTGTAGTGACATACACCCGTGCGATGAGGCCAAACCGATTAGACATTGTGTGTGATCCCTTGGGAGTTCAGATTATGGTAAGTGATTCGGGCGACGCTTATTATCAGCATGGAGGAAAGCGGTACGCGTTCTGGGAAATGCTGCACTTTAAAGACCTTTCCTTAGATGGTTACTATGGGATTTCGAAGATTGGATACAATGCTGAGACCATTGGATATGGTAAGAAGCTCAAAAAATATGGTTCGAATGCGATCGGAACAAAACCCCCTGGATACTTCTCAACCGAGGCTCATTTCGACGTAGTTAAGAAGCAGGAAGGCAAACTTCAGGACGGTTGGCGAGAAAATATTGATACCGGCAAAACTCCGGTATTGCCGTTCGGCCTGAAATACAACCCTTTAATGATCACCCCGAGCGATGCCCAATATCTTGAGGCTATCAGCGCTACCGATCAGAACATTTACGGCATCTTCCGCGTGCCGCCGTCGCTGGCTCAGAACTACCAGCGCGCTACATGGGCGAATGCCGAACAGCAGGATTTGACCTTTGTGAAGTATACTCTACTCCCAATTGTGACCAATATCGAGCAGGAATGCAATTCAAAACTGTTCGCCGAATCCAATGCAACCTCCCGTACTCCTTATTATGTGAAGTTCAACGCCAGCGCGTTGCTCCGCGGGGATTTCAAGACCCGAACAGAGGGTTACCGGACGCTTTTCAACATTGGAGCGATCAGCGGAGACCAAATCGCCGAATTGGAAGACTGGAACAAGTGGGAAGGCGGCGACAGACGTTATGTACCCGCAAATATGATTCCGGTCGACCGCGTGGATGATTTCGTCGATACCATGACCGAACCGGCTACTTCCAGCGCATCAGATCCGGGCGGTAGCCAACAACAACGGGCTTTGGATCACGCTATTAAATTGAATGGACACCATAAAACCAACGGCCATGAAGCTTGACTATATCGAAAAGATCGATGGCGCGGAACGGCGCTACGCCCAACCCAATAAGGTGGAGGTTCGTGCAGAAGGGACAGATATTTTCTTTGAGGGCTACGGCGCGACTTTCGGAGACGTGGCTGACCTTGGGTGGATGTCTGAGGAAATCGACCCGCTAGCGTTTTCTGAGGTGATGGGCGACGACGTACGGGGATTGTTCAACCACGACGACGACCAGGTGCTGGGCCGGACGGCTTCTGGAACGATGACTTGGACCATCGATAAGACAGGCGCAAAATACTCCATCCGCTACAATCCCAATGACCCTGATCACGTGCGCGTGATGGAAAAGGTCAAACGTGGGGATGTTTCCCAGAGCTCCTTTGCTTTCTCGGTGAAAGACGATCGCTGGGAGACCAGAAACGGTAAAGAACACCGCACCGTCCTCAGGATCAAACGACTTTACGATTTCTCACCGGTGACATACCCGGCTTATCAAAATACAACGGTTGCAAAGCGGTCTTATGAGACCACGCACCCGGACAACACAAAAGACTTAGCAGAAATGGACCTTGATGCCATGAAGCGAGATTTAGTTAAAAATAAAATCATAAAACAATGAAAAGACTGAAGCACTTGCTCGAAGAGCGGTCAAGAATAGAAGGCGAAATGAAGGCCATTTTTGACAAATGTGAAACTGAACAACGTAACCGGACTCCGGAAGAAAAGACCAAGTATGCCGATCTGCAAAAACAGCTTGGCGACCTGGCCGACGAAATCAAAGACCTTGAAGCCCAGGAAGCCCGCGACAAAGCCGGCGCAAAACCTGTTGCCGGCGCGCCCAATGCAGGTGCCGCCGCAAACCCGGCCCCCATTGTGATCGAAGATCTTTCGGTCCGCGCCAGCGTGGCAAAATGGGTGGAGAGCAACCGGGAAGCCATCACCAAAATCAAAGAAGGCCGCAGCAAGCAAGACCTTCAGGTGATCGAGGTTGAATTTCGCGCCGCGAACTCTCCTATGACGCCAGCCAACACGGCGACCAATACCATCACCACCAGCGCGATCCCTGCTTTGCAGAACGGCGCTCCGATGATCGATCTTTTACGCACTCAGCCCACCCTGTGGGACCTGTTGCCCAAAGGACGTACCTCCCTGGAAACGTATCCATGGGTGAACAAGAAAGTCCCTGCCGCCTCCGGTGCCGCTGACTTCCTGGCCCCGGGCAGCGCGAAGCCTCCCGTGTCATTCACTTTGGAGGTTGAGAAATCCAATGCCAAAAAGCCCGCCGTGTCCATGAAAGTGGCCACCGAGCTTTTGGATGATGTGGACGGTATGACTTCGCTTATCACCGGCGAGCTCCAGTATCAACTCAAAGCCCATATCAACAGCATCCTTATGGGTGCCGCCGCCGCTTCCGCTACGGACCCGGCCGGTATCCGTTCGTTCGCTGTGGACTACACGCTTACCGGTGTGCAAACCACCAATCCGAACAACTGGGATGCCGTTCGTGCCGCTGTAGCACAGCTCCGCGCCGCCTATGTTGAAGGCCCTATCCTGGTTCTTATGAACCCGGTAGACGTGGCAAACATGGAGATGTCGAAAGCCATCAGCCAAGGCCAATATTTGGGTCTGAACCTTCGCCCTGTTGGCGGCGGTGCATTCATTACCGAGGACTACAACGTAATTGTAGGAGATATCATGGTGATCGCGTTGGACTACCTGAAAACTTTGATTTACAAGGATTTCAGAATCGCCTTCGGATGGGAGAACGACGACTTCACCAAAAACTTGGTGACCGCCATCGCGGAGACTCGTTTCCATTCGTTCCACAGCGACAACCACGCCGCTGGGTTCCTTTACGAGCAAATCGCCGACATCAAAACTGCAATTGCAATTGTCTAATCAATAATCACCATGGCAAAACCAAAAGCAGAAACACCTCAAGATGAGAAAGTCGAAAAGCCCGAAGAAAAGGCATTCGAAATTTCAAAGGACTCAATGATTGATGTTTCGGTGACCGTAATTTCTCAAGACGGTGACCCGTACCACGAAACCGGTGCAGAATTCGAAGTAGGAAAAAAGACGGCTAAAGAGCTTGAGGCTCGGGGCTGGGTAAAACTGAAAAAATGAAAAAACTTATCATACTCGCGGGCCTGTTGGTAGCCTTCACGGCCGCGCAATGCCAGGTGGGCAACTTCCTGAGCGTTTATAACTTAACGTCGGACACGGTGACAAACACGGCCACGCAGTACATGCAAAGCCCGTTGGTTTCAGCAGCTCCAGCCACCACCACAACCATTTGGATCGCGGTAACGAAGATCTCCGGCACGGTCGGGGGTACAATTACGCTCCAGGGGTCTTTGGATGGCACCAACTTTAAAGCGCTCAACACGGTAGGCACGCAAACGGCTCTGGCGACTATTACGGCCACGGATGCGACGAATACCTACCATTACATTCTAACCGGTAGCCCTTTCACTTACTATCGAGTGAGTTGGACCGGCACGGGTACAATGGCAGCGTCGTTTAGAGCCTACATTTTCCGGGCGAAATGATTGTCCGCTTGATTGAAAACTTTGGCGACCTCGAAAAGGGGCATTCTTACGATGTTTCTATCGAGCTCGCCAAAGATTTGATCAAGCAAGGATATGCGGTAATCCACCGAGAGAACACAAAGGATAAAAAAGCAACGGACGCATTAAACGCCGCGAGGGTCAAAGATGACAAGTAATTTGGTAACGATAACGGAACCGCAAGTAGTGACATTGGCCGACTTTCGAGAGCATGCCAAGCTGGATAATGACCAAAGTCAGGATTCTAGCTTAAACACGTTCTTGAGCGCGGCAACAGATCAATGCGCGCAGTATACCCGTCGAACGTTACTCAAATCCACCTGGCGGGCCGTGTTCCGTAGTTTTTCAGACACATCTTTTGATATTACTCCGGTGGATTTAACCACGGTCATTATAAAATATTACGACATTGCCAACGCTATACAGGATTTGCCAGCAGATAATTATGAGATCACTGACAATGGTCCGGATGATTATCTGGATGTGAAGTTCATTGCCCCGCTTCCTAATTTGTATAACCGGAAAGACGCGGTTGTCATCGAGTTCGCGGCAGGGTATGGAATTCAGAATCTTCCCTACGGAATTAAGCTGGCGATTCTCAAACAAGCAACCACTTCACTGGAAAGTCGCCAGGATGAAGTGGAGGGAAACGTGAGCACAGTGTCGATGGGGTCTCATCAGTCAATGTTTCCTTACAAAATGCTGGGATGACAAAGCTTTTGATCTTCCTCGCCGTTTGGAAACGTCCCGAGATCACGGAGATCTGCTTCATGGGAATCAACCGACTTAAAAAGTCGCGGCTCTTTGACATTGAAGCTTTTGCTGTGATCTCGGAGGCATCCATGGCTGGGCTGTGCAGCAAATATGGAATCAACTATTGCTTCCATGAAAATCAGCCGCTTGGGGAGAAGAAAAACTTTGGACTTGGACAGGCGATGGAATTCGAATGGGATTACACGGTTGAAATGGGCAGTGATGATGTTTTGAAAGACGAATATCTCTCTTACATCGCTCCTCATATCGGCCGGGAAATGATCGGTATCAATAACGTGGCCTACATCAACACAGAGACCGGAGACTGCCGAGAGTATCAGACAAATGACAGTTTCGGCATGGGTCGGGCTGTGAAGAGAAGTGTTTTTGAGCGATGGGGAACCAACGTCTGGAACCCGAACATAAACAGAGGCCTTGATGGCAGTTCAAATTTGTTCTTTGGCCGGCGCGGAGTGATGGAGAAAAAAATAAAGTGCTCGGAGCCGGTCGGGATCGACATCAAGAGCCCGACTAACATCTGGCCATTCCGTTACGACATCGGCAAAGAGTATGACATCGAAAAAGCGCTGTCAGGACTGAGTGAAGGAGAGAAAGAAGGCATAAAAAACTTGATTCATGTTACGGTCTAGCCTTGAAGTTGGATTGATGGATCGGAGAATAACGATTCAAGCCCCAATTGAGACGCTTGACGAATACAACGCGAACGAAACAACTGGATGGACTGATTTTTACCCTGCCTGGTCGGAAGTGAAGGAAGAGAAAGGAAGAGAAAATTTTGAATCTGATCAGATCACACCAGTACGAAACACGATTTTCAAAGTCCGGTATAAGGCCGGCATAACGGAGAAAATGAGGGTCCTTTATAATACCCGGTACTATGATATTCAATCCATCACAGAACCGAACAGAAAGGGGACCATTGAAATAAAGGCTAAACTTTTAGATGAGGTATGAGCGTCAAGATACTAGGCATGAAAGAGATACAGGAGGCGTTTCGAGGGCTTCCCCGCCAGTTCACGGACAAGCTCATGCAAAAAGCCAACGTGAATGCAGCGCGACCTTTGGTTGATCGGATACACAGGCTTGCGCCAGTTGGTTTAACCGGAAACCTGGCCGAATCCATTGGGATAGTGAAGTCAGGATCCAAGAATCAAGGCCGACTGGGTGAAATATCCGTAGGACCTCGCCGTAAAGGTGGGTTTAAAGGCTACGCAGCTCACTTGCCTGAGTACGGAACGAAGCCCAGACGAACCAGAAGAGGCGCGAACCGTGGGGTAATGCCCGCGCGACCTTATGAAAGGCCCGCTTTCGACCAGACCAAAAACGAAGTCATGGAAAGAGAGAAAACGGAACTGTCAAAGGTAACCATCGCTTACCTGAAACGAACGGTACGATGATCAGCGGGGTAATTGCTTTGGCGGTGGCGGATGCAACGGTGCAGAACCTTGTGGGGACAGCAGGAACGAACCCGCCAGCGATAAAGGTTTATCCTCTGTTCGCTGAACAGGCTGAAAATAGACCTTACGTGACCGTCAGGAGGACGTCGGCGGTGGGAAACATCGCAAAGAATGTCAAGAGCGATTGCGATACAACAACTTTTGATGTTTGCGCCTACGCGGATACTTATAAAAAGGCATTTGACATCCTAAAGGCTATACGCGCTGTGATTGAAAATTACACGGGTACGTCAGCAGGAGTAGACATAAAGAAAATTTGGTATGTAGGGAGCGGCGAAGACCTCTACTACGCAGAAGATAAAACTTGTATTCTTCGCGACACTTATTCAGCCAGACACACGCCATGATGGTCAGATTGCTAAAATCGTATGTCATGCGCACCGGAAAGAAGATGCCAATGGGTGCAGTTTTCAACCGAAGACGAAAAGAGGCTGAAAAAATGATTGTAGATGGAATAGCTATGGCGTATCAAGGTGGTATGCCCCCAAAGAAAATGAAAACAAACCTTTTTAATCAAAATGCCAACATTAGGAACAGTAGAGGGTAACATTCTCCTTCTTTACGTGGATGGGGACCCCATAGTTTGTACGACAGAGGCCTCTTTCAGTTTCTCCAGGGAGATCATTGAAGCTACCTGTAAAGACAACAACGGTGCAAAGCAATACAAGGTAGGAGGCACGGACGGAACGTTCAGCGTTTCCGGTCTGTGGAAGTTTGACGGTGCTTATCAGATCGAAGACTTGATGACTCTGTTTTTGAACGGCACCAAGTTTACCGCCAGATGGTCAACTGACGTAACTGGTGATTTCTTCTTGGAAGCTGATTGCTATATCACAACCATCGGAGGTTCGTCGCCTGTAAATGACAATGTGAGCTTTGATGCAACATTCCAAATCACCGGAACCATTACAAAAGGAGACAACACATGATCGGAAGTGGAGTTTTTGAAGTCGAGATCAATGGCGAGACTATTGGGTTTGAATTTGGCATGCTTGCTTCTTCCTATACAGAAGAGGAAAGTCAACTACCGATCCTGGCAGTCTTCCAGCAAATCGGGACCGGCCATGGCTCCCGGCATGTACTGAGTTATTTCTATGGTGGCGCACGCGCATACAATGAGTTCAGGGAAATCAAAAAGAAGGTCACCGTTCCGATGGTTTCCAAGTGGATTGAGGCGATTGGCCTTGAGAAGGCGATGGAGATCTACATTAAGTCGATCGATTCGTACCTACCAAAAAACGGCCAAGCCCCGAAGGAAACAGCGGGGCATTTGGAATAAAGGATTTGTACGATTATGCCCGCATTAACCTGGGGTTGTCTTCGAAAAAGTTCTGGCGCTGTTCCTGGTATGATTTGAGCCTTTTAACGGAGCGTAGGAACCTGGAAATAGACCGGGACAAAGAAAGGGAGGAGATGGAGTGGGCTCGGATGAGGATTATGTGGGCCGATTTCGGGAATGCTCACCGGTCGAAGAAAGACAAGATCAGGCACCCAAAGGATTTGATAGAGCTGAGCTTTGATAAAAAGGACAGCGCAGAGAACAAGGTAAAAGTTATCGACATGGAGGCGGTAAAACGCCGTCTCGGGTCTAAGATAAAAAAGAAATAAAATGGCGCTTAGAGACATTTTGGCCAGCATGTCAGTTCTGATCTCCGGGGGCGTCTCTCCTGAGTTTGGAAAGTCTTTAACCACCGCGAACAAACAACTCGGAGTATTCGGAAAAACTGCCGAAACCGTCTCAAGTCAATTAAAAGGAGCGATCGGGGCCGTAAGTTTCGGTCTGATCGCAAAACAAGTCATCGACGTCACCTCTAATTTCCAAAAGTTCGAGGCTGTTCTTACAAATACCCTCGGTAGCGGCAGCGAGGCGCAAAAGGCCCTGGCCAACATCAAGGATTTCGCAGCCAAAACGCCATTTTCCGTTCAGGAGCTCACCGGATCATTTGTAAAACTTGCGAATCAGGGATTCAAACCAACGACTAACGAACTTCGTAAACTTGGGGACCTTTCATCATCCACAGGAAAAAGCTTTGACCAACTCACGGAAGCGATCATTGATGCGCAGACCGGCGAGTTTGAGCGATTGAAGGAATTTGGCATCCGTGCCCAAAAATCAGGCGACCAGGTGAAGTTTACCTTCAAAGGGGTCGAAACTCAAACCAAATTCACCGCCGACGAAATCAGGAAGTATATTTTATCCCTGGGAGACCTCGAAGGTGTCAGCGGGTCTATGGCGGCCATTTCCCAGACCCTGGGAGGACGCATTTCTAACCTCGGGGATGCATTCGATAATCTTTTGTTGACCGTTGGCAACCTATCTGGGGGGCCTCTGAATGCCATTATTGAATCCCTTACTCAACTCACAAAAGTAACAGCGAATCTAGGCAATGAGCTTGAATTAAGAAAAGCCAGCTACGGCATAAAGCGGTTTGATGAGCTTTCACAATCGGTTGGTGAATATGCATTGGCAACCGCCAGATTGAACGGTGATAAATTGGTGAGCGAAATCATTGCTCCATTTGACAAAATATCTAACACTGACCTGATTGCAAATGCTAAAACAAACCTACGATCTTTCATAACAGCGCTAACCAGAGAAGGTGCATCTGTCGAAGAAGCTACTTTTTTATGGAATGCATACATTACAAAACGAGTAGAGAGCATTAAGGCAGACAGACAGGCAGAAAAGGAAGCATTTAAAGCCCAGATAAAGGCACACCAGGCGGCCGAAAAAGCGAAGCAAGATTTGATAGATAATGCCTCTATAATTCAAGGCATAGAATTAAGCTTAAAAGACCTTGAGGATCAAAAGAAAGCCTCATTCTCAACAACCGAGATAGCCGGATTCAATGCACAGATCGAGGCATTAAAGGAACAACTTGATTTACTTAATGCCTCTCATCCATTGAGCGAGGCATCAAAACATTTAACAGATCAGTTGCCGTCCAGAACGCTTAAAAAAGCAACACGAAATTCGTTCACGCCGTCAGGATTGACATTTTTATCCGACGCCAATGCAAATACCGACATCGCGGGGGCCATTATAACCAAGGCTCCAGATGCTGTTGACGCACTGGATGGCATTTCAAAGGCCTACGAAAAGAGCGGTCAGGCGGCCCAGGATGCGGCTACAGCATCAGCAATCGCTCTGGATCAACAGATACAAAAACAACAGCAACTTGCCGACACCGCCGCACGCGCGGGAAGCATTATAGGTGATTCAGTTGGTGATGTGATAAGCGGTCAAAAAAGTGTTTTGCAGGCTGTAAAACAAGTTACGGGGGAGATCATAAAGCTCTTCCTTCAACAAGCCCTGGCCGGAACTATCGCAGGAGCCGGTAAAACAGGCGCGCCGCCGCCAGTAATTGTGGCTTTGGCTGCTGCAGGCGTGGCTGCTATTTCCGCTTTGTTCTCTTCTGCTGTCGGTGGCGCAGGCGGAAGTGTATCAGCATCTGCTGGTGGAGGCCGGGCAACAACACAGGCGGCCAGATTCTCGCCCGTAGGACAGCAACAGGATATTGTGGTTACCGGCCGACTCGTAGCCAATGGTCGCGAGTTGGTGGCCGTAATCGATTCTCAGAACAATAAAACAGGTAGAACAGGGTGAGGACGCCGGTTTTAATATATCGCATTGACACAGGATTTGCCGCCACATGGTACACGGAATCGGGTCCTATTGATTGGACTATCGGCCTATTTGTGCATATTATTATCGACGACATTACCGATGTCGTTTCCATCGAGCTTCATTCTGGGACAGACCCGGATACCGGATTGCTTGGGGGAGGTCCGATTATAAGCGGCCCCGATCTCTATTTCAATGCCAGCGTTGGAACATTCATTACTGGGTATGGTGGAGTAGCCACTATCATCACACCTCAGCCGTACTATCAGCGCTGTGATTTAACCACGCTAGTGAAATTCTCGCCGGTTGGTAATTTCCCTTATGGGGCCATGTCTTACATCCCTGGTGCGGCTGAATGCCAGTACACACCGGTTTGTGATCTTGAGTTCTCGAGCATTTACACAGTGGTCAGGCCAACAACAGCAGTTTCCACAGACGGGCAAATACATGTCACCGCTACCACTTCAAATGGAGTCCCAAAATTCGCACTAAACGCCGATTTCGATTATAACACAGAGGGTCAATTAACCGGCGATTTTACAGGACTCGCCTCAGGCCTATACACGGTCTACGCGAAAGACCCTATCGGGTGCCTGGATAACATCCTAATCAACCTGGAATTTAAACCAGAATATGGAATTAAGTACCGGATGGAGTTTGACGATCTCTTGGAAGAAAGCCAAAAACATCACAGGGTAGATATTCTGGAACGAGGGTACGAAGGAGAATTGGAAGAAATATACGAGGGAGCAACTCCTATCCTACTGCGCTACAACGGAAATGCGAATGATCCTAACATTGTCATTTATCCGGCCGAGATAACGCTGACTTTAATGTCTGAGACTCCCGGAAAGTTCGCTGAATTGTTCGGACCGGATGACAGAAAGTTCAAGGTCATCTACTATGTGGATAATGATCCTCAGCCATTCTTTATCGGATTCATACTCAATGAATTCTACACGGAACCATATATCCACGAGCCTTTCGAGGTGTCGGTTACAGCAACTTGTGGCCTAGGCGAAATGAAAAACTATGATTTCGTTGATGACAGCGGCAACAAGTTCAAAGGTAATCTTCGTGTGATGAAGATTATGGCAGATATTTTCAAGTTGACAGGACTACAATTGCCAATCAGATCAACCATAAATGTCTTTGACGAAGGAATGGACAAAAACGAATCAGGAAATATTCAGTTTTTACCACCTCTTAATGATCCTGGATGGACAAACCAGGGCTCTGGAGATGATTGGATTTTGGATGGCGCAGAGATTTACACAACACTAACTACGGGATCAAGCAAAGAGTATACTTACAATTTGCCTATCTCATCTCAACCCGGTGCATATTCATACATGATCAATCGGCAATCATCCGGATTCGCTCCCGGTGATAGTCTTAATTTACATTATAATTTTTATGATGAATTTGGAGTATTGTTGGGTAATCCTACAACTACAGAATTCGTTTCGTTTGATTTTAATATCAGTTACCCATATGGGGCAACCGCCCCTGTCAGGGTGGCTAAAGTTGGGATAGTAGCTGAGGTGAATAGCGGAACAGGAATGACCATGAGGATTCATGACTTTCCATTAACTGGACCGGCCGTTGTTTTCAGCGAGGACCCATTCGACCAACTCTATGTTGACTCAAGGATTTATCTTGACAGCAAAGGCACGCCGACAACTTGCGACAAAGTTTTGCAATCATTCGCGGATACGATTCGCGGCGAAATATTCCAGTCCATGGGTTATTGGTGGATCGTTCGTAAATCTGACCGCGTAAGAACGATCAACTTCAGACAGTTCGATTACAACGGAAATTATGAAAGCTACGGAACGCTTGACCCGTTGCTCGAATTGAAGTATCCATCAGACACTAATCGTTTGGCATGGCGAGATAAATCTCAGGTGCTTTCATTCCTTCGTAATTATGGCAAGTTCACAATAACCCAAAATCTTGGTAAAGATGGAAATCTGATCGATGAGGGTAGATTTGAAGAGGATGATTTAGTCGATCTTGGGTCGGGGAATAAAATGTTTAAGAACTGGAACTTCATCATTAACCAGCCAGGGATCACTTATGGATTGCAGAAGGTTGACAATGGCGAAAGCACGGGAGCATTTTTTGCTGATTATACAAGGGCCACTGGGCTTCAAAATGATAGTAAACTTTATTCCGTAGAGGTCCCTTTTGAAGGGGGGGCACCAGATCAAATAAGAATCAAATTTCAATATCAGGTATTGCCGACAAACAATGTCCCTTGGATCAGGATTTCATGGGAATTGAAGATAACAAGTGACGACGGACTGACAAGCATTTACTTCATAAACTACAATGATGATCCAGGATTCAATAAGTGGGAATCAACACCGTACAAGAATGAAATTTATGTAACTGACTACGGATCATTCCAAACACTGGATGTAACGGCATTGGCTAGTAACAACGGCGCACCTATTGGAAGCGGCAAAATTCAAATCTCCTTTTATATGCATAATCATAATGGGAGAGATTTTGAAGATATTACTGATTTAAAAACTTTTGACCTGGATGCTTATCTGGAGCCTCAAGGGCTACAACGTTTAGTCGCTGAAGATTCTGACTCAAATACATATTATTATAAATCAGAATATTCAACTGAGGCTGAGGATCTTCCAAATATAGTAAGGCCAAATACATTTTCTGGGGCTGGATATTTATGGAAGTTAGATAAGATTGTAAACATTGGAGCCTTTACTGGGCTAGTCCAAAGATTTTTGATAGATAATGTATCTATTGCCTATCTGCCCTGGACAAGCCAAGGTGTAAATCTTGACCCTTCAGAAACACTTACCTTCGAACATGAAGTTAGCAAACTGATAAAGTCAACTTTCGAAAAAGAAATCATCCTTGGAGACATCGTAAACATTCCAAATGCTGCCAATCTGTATAGAGGGTATTTTAGATTAGAGGATGGTACGCCGACAAATAAATGGGCACGCGACGGAGTTGCAGAAGAAAAGTATTTAGGCGAATTGCTTTTGGATGACTATGTGGGTCAGTTCAGCGACCCCGCCAAAGCACTTTCAGGACGAATGATAAGCGATGTGGTCTACCACTTCATTCACTGCATAAGGAACAATATTGATTTAAGCCGATACATCGCGATGACTTACGAGTTTGACGCGAAGCAGGCAAGTTACCAAGTCGACTTAATAAGAATTATCGCTGGAGAAGATGGGGAGCCGGTGGCTTCAGGCGAGTTTCATGAAGACGAATTTTCGGACGACTTTAACACAGGATCATAATGCCAACAATAATTAGAGGCGAGAACGCCCTGATAAGAAGAAACCTACTTGCGTCCAACGGAACTACGCCGGTGTTGCTTTCATCGCTGGTTTATCTATCGGCTCAGATTAAGCAATTCGGTATAGTGATGGCAGAGTACATCATGACGCCAGAGCAAGACCCTATTCATGCGGAGATACGCGAAGGGCTCATCCCTTCGCAGGTAGAGGTAGAGATTACAAAAACACTGAGTGATCGATTTAAAGAAGGGCCTGTTACGATGAAATTATCTATGGAGCAGGCAGACGCTGAGTTTGATGAAGATCAAGAGTTAAGGGATATAGACGAGTTTGAAATATTTACTGTGGAATGATTTCGGAGGCAAACACGATACTGAGCGCGAATGTTTTTTCAGATGACGTGAATCTATCAGGAAATGTGTTTGATGGTGATGTGATTTTAAATAGCAATGTATTCTCTGGTTCGGTGGTGACGCAATTCGAATCAGTCGGCGGTGAGTTTAATGAAGATGAGTTTTCGAACGATTTTAACATAGGATAAAATGGCAACAGGAACGGCATACGTAGCAGAATTCAACGACCCCTCAAGTGGTAAGTTTAAAACTAATACGACAAAAGATATTGGATCGGATGATCTTAGGGATCTTGTTGAAAGAACAGAGGAGTCATTTTTTAATTTGACGGATGACGCCTATGCTGGTGCTAAAGGTCTCGCCCCCGGAATCAACACGATTGCCAATCTAAAAGCCATTGTAACGGCCGGATCAAGTTCTGTTTTGATAGGCGTAATGATTGCATTCAGAGATACCGGAGACTCCAACAATCTGAAAGTTTATCAACTTGTCACCGGAACTGACGCCGAATCACTTCCTGATGTTGCACGTCCGAATGACTTTAACGCCTCGACAAATCCTAAAGTTTGGATTTACGCTCCTTCAGGCGGGGGTGGAGGTGGAGGTGGAACGATAACGTCTGTCAATGGTGACGTTGGCCCATCAGTTGTCTTGACCGCTGCTGACATCGGCACAACACCGGCGGGCGGATTGTCCTCAACGGATACCCAGGCTGCCCTTAACGAGCTAGACACAGAAAAGGCTCCATTGGATTCGCCCATATTCACCGGCACGCCATCAGGCCCGACGGCTTCTTTTGGCACAAGTACAACTCAGTTTGCAACGACAGCTTTTGTTCAGGCTGCCCTGGCTGGCTTGCTTGACATTCGAGGTACTTTTGACGCTAGCGGCGGAGCTTACCCTACGAGCGCAAGCCCTAACCCTGGTTCCGGTACTGCTGGTGCTGTCCTGAAGGCTGATGCATGGTATATCTCAGTCGGGGGCACTCTTCCAACTGGACAGGTAGTTACTCCTGGAGACCTCATTTTTGCCAATATTGACACTCCTGGCAATACACAAGCAAACTGGTCTCGGATTGAGTCAAATCTGACATACGTGCCCGTGAATAAAGCAGGTGACACGATGACGGGCAACCTTGCATTTGGCGGCACTCAAAAAAATACTGGCCTTGCTGCAGGTTCCGCTGCAGGTGACTCGCTTCGTTACGAGCAGGTCTATATCGACTTCACTGTATTAACCGATGGCGCGACAACCACCTGGGATACATTGGGCCTTCAGAATCCGATAGCAAAGTGGACTATGGGTGCCACAACGCGCACGCTGGCCATGACTAATTTAAAATCTGGCGCGTCTGGATTGCTTGTCGTTAAAGCTGGCGTTTCCGGTGCAATCACGGTTACATTCCCGGCCGGTTCAGTCACCGATGCTGGATCATTGACAACATACGTATTCCCCGATGGAATAAACGTGTTCTATGATCTTTCGTGGTACTATGATGGCGCAACAACAACCATAAAATGGCTGATCGGCGTGAGCAACATAGACACCGATTCAACCTTCGCCGCTAATAGCGATTTACTCGTACCTTCTCAAAAGGCTGTAGCCACCGCGATAGCCGGCATCAACTCAGTAACAAAAATTTACGCATACCAAAACTTCAAATAAATCATGGCAACGAACACAAGCGCAATATTTACCCGCATTCCAAAAGTAGGAGTGGCAACACTGACAGCCGCGAACACCGCCCGGGATGGGTCTGGAACGATCACTACAATAATGGCCGGGGCGGCGGACGGTAGTAGGTGCGACCAAATCACGTTCATGTCAGCTCAGGCCACGGTCGGAGCCAGCGCGAACAACGTCATGCGGGTATGGCGATCCATAGACACAGGCACAACATGGTATCTGTACGACGAACTTGCTGAAAGCGGACTAACGTCGTCCCAAACAGCGGCCGGCGCAAAGAGGGTATTCACGTATCCAAACCGAATTTTCTTGAAGGATACAACACACTTGATCGGCGTGACCATGGGTATCCGGGCTTCGGCATCCGATGATCACGATGTAATCGCAGAAGGTGGAGACTTTACAGCTTAATTTATGGAAGTAGGATTATACGCCTTTCCAAGGCCAAAACTAAATACGGGGATTGTAAACGTCAAAGATTACGGCGTTAAAGGAGATGGCATCTCGAATGACGACGCACTGATACAAGCCGTTATCAATAAATTCCCCGCCGGCACTACGTTTTACTTCCCGTCAGGGACGTACAAACTTGCCGCCAAAATACAGCTCACAAAGCAGGTTCAAATCACCGGACAGTTCCCGCTATTCAAGCCAACCACGAACACTCAGGTTTTCGAGGTGACGAGTACAGGTAGCTACACGAAGTTCTCATTTCTGAAGTTTCAAGGAGAAGGAAAGGACACGGCAAGCCGAGCAAGCCAATATGGAATTTACATTAATGGGGCTGGATACACCGAAACGTTCGGATGCCAGTTCACTGGATTTCCTGGGGCTGGATTTGGGTACACCAACACGCAAACAAACGGCACTTTGGGTGGAACGATTACGGCATGCACGTTCAATGCGAATAAAGTGGGAATAGAATCCCTTTCACGAGGAGAATATTTCTGCATCACTGGTTGCAACGCCTCAAGTAACGATGTCGGTATACGCCAGGCAGGCGGAAACAACCTTGTCGACACTTGTAATTTCAACTACTGTCTCGTCGGCCTTGATATTATTCAGGAAGTGTTCGAACAGCTTTAAGGCCGGTTCAAAATTTTCCTGCAAGCCACTTAGG
>Ga0134127_10001173_pt1 | contig 20079 bp, 24 predicted proteins | sample KB31753_FD_96459 | JGI IMG/M metagenome (GOLD analysis project Ga0134127, IMG submission 96459) | Terrestrial soil microbial communities with excess Nitrogen fertilizer from Kellogg Biological Station, Michigan, USA - KB3-175-3 | ecosystem: Environmental > Terrestrial > Soil > Unclassified ... | reverse complement strand
GCCCTCGGAAATGTATCTGGTCGGGGCCGAGATCGAACTCGTGGGGACCACGGAGCGCGAACGGCGGCTCAAGGCGGCCATCGACCCTGCGCGGGATCACTACGACTTCATCGTGATCGATTGCCCGCCCTCGCTGGGGCTTCTGACCCTGAATGCGCTTACCGCGGCGGACTCGGTCCTGATCCCGCTCCAGTGCGAGTGCTACGCCATGGAGGGGCTGGCCCAGCTGATCCGCACTGTGAACATGGTCCGGGAGCGCCTCAATGCCACGCTGGCGGTCGAAGGGATACTCTTCACCATGTTCGACGGACGCACCAGCCTCGCTGCCCAGGTCAAGTCCGAGGTGCACCAGCATCTGGGAGGCCAGACCTTCGCGACGGTGATTCCCCGGAACGTCCGCCTCACCGAGGCGCCGAGTCATGGCCGCCCGGTCTTCCTCTATGACCTGAAGTCCTCGGGGGCCATCGCCTACCTCGAGCTCACCAAGGAGGTGCTTGCTCATGGCTAGCCCTAGCCGTCATGGTCTGGGTCGCGGGCTCGGGGCCTTGCTCCCGGGCGCCCCCTCTTCCGGGCTGGAGTCCGCCGGGTCGGATACCGCCTCGCACGAGGGCGGTGGTGTCAGAGAGATCCCGGTCCAGGACATCGCCCCGAACCCAAAACAGCCAAGAAAAGACTTTGATATCAAGTCTTTAGAAGATCTGGCGGGGTCGCTGAGGAAGTCCGGCGTCATCCAGCCGGTGGTGGTTCGCAAGGTCGGGGCCGGGTATCAGCTCATCGTCGGGGAGCGGCGCTGGCGGGCGGCCAAGCTCGCCGGCCTGGAGCGCATCCCGGCCGTGGTGCGCGACGTGACCGACGTCGAGAGCCTCGAGCTGGCGCTCGTGGAGAACCTCCTCCGTGAAGACCTGAATCCCATCGAGGAAGCCGAGGCGTATCAGCGGCTCCTCGCCGAGTTCGGCTGGACCCAGGAAGACCTGGCGGAGCGGGTGAGCAAGGATCGGAGCACGATCTCCAACTGTCTGCGCCTGCTCAAGCTGCCCGATCTCATCCGCGCGGATCTCCGCGCCGGCCGGCTCACCATGGGACATGCGCGAGCGCTGCTTTCGCTCACCTCGGAGCTGGAGCAGCTGCGCCTACGGGAGGAGATCCTCGCGCATTCCTGGTCGGTGCGCGCCACCGAGGAAGGCGTGCAGAAGAAGCGCAGCCTGATGCCCCGCCGGGCGGCGCGCCGTGCGCCCGAGCTGACCGCGCTCGAGGACTCGTTCCGCGAGGCGCTCGCCACGCGCGTGCGCCTGGTGGGCAATGAGCGCCGCGGCCGCATCGAGATCGCCTACACCTCGCGCGAGGACCTGGACCGCATCACCGACATCCTGGTCCCGAAGCGCTAGGAGACGGACGGGCAATGGCCGAGCGGCTGATCGTGGGCATGAGCGGAGGCGTGGACTCGTCCGTCGCCGCCGCGCTCCTCGTGGAGCAGGGATACGACGTGGTGGGCGTGACCCTGCGCGTCTGGCCCTGGCGCGCGCCGGAGGAGGAAGCCAAGCGCTTCGGCTCCTGCTGCTCGCCGGAAACGGTGGCGGGGGCTCGGGAGGTCGCGCGGCAGCTCGGCATCCCGTACTACCTGCTCAATACCGAGCGCGAGTTCGCCGCCGCCGTCATCGACGAGTTCACGCGCGAGTACGCGGCGGGCCGCACGCCGGTGCCCTGCGTGGCGTGCAATCGCAAGGTGAAGTTCGGGTCGCTCCTCGCCCGCGCGCGGGCCTGGGACGCGGTCGCGGTCGCCACCGGCCACTACGCGCGCATCACCCGGGATGCGGCGACGGGACGCCATCTCCTCTGGCGGGGGCGCGACGCGCGCAAGGATCAGTCTGACTTCCTGTGGCCGCTCACCCAGGAGCAGCTGGCCGCGGCCCGCTTTCCCGTCGGCGCGCTCGTGAAGGACGAGGTGCGCTCGGAGGCCCGCCGCCTCGGGCTGGCCACCGCGGAAACGCCGGAGAGCCAGGAGATCTGCTTCATCCCGGACGACGACTACCGTGGATTCCTCCGCCGCCGCGCGCCGGAGGTGTTCCGCCCCGGGCCCATCGTGGATGGGAGAGGGCGGGAGCTCGGGCGGCATGGCGGGATCGCCGACTTCACGGTCGGCCAGCGGCGCGGGCTGGGGCTGGCCACGGGCCGGAGCCTCTACGTCACGGCCCTGGATCCCGATCGCAACGCGGTGGTGGTCGGTCCCGCCGAGGAGCTCGAGGCCGATCGGCTCTGGGCGGAGGACGTGAATCTCATTTCCGTGGCCACGCTCGAGCGGCCGACCCAGGTGGAGGCCAAGATCCGCCACGGTCAAGTGCCTGTCGCGGCGACGTTATTTCCTCCGATCACGGGGCCCGGCCACGGCTGCCGCGCCGAGGTGCGGTTCGCCGAGCCTCAGCGCGCCGTCACGCCCGGCCAGTCGGTGGTTTTCTATCAGGGCGACCTGGTCCTGGGCGGCGGCGTCATCGCCCGCTCCGGCGGGGAAGCCGCTTGACAGTTTTCCTCGGCGCGTGTTACTTGTCTTGCGTTTGTCCCTAATTTCACAACACGCTGCCGCCGGAGCCATCGCCATATGCGCCGCACTCTCGGGCTGATCGCGCTCGCCGTCCTGCTGCTGTCCACCCCCGCGCTGGCCGCCGAAGGGGGCGGGCACGACGGCGGGCTCATCAACATCGACCGCTCCCTTGTCATCCAGCTGGTGAACTTTCTCGTCCTGCTCTTCATCCTCTGGAAGCTCCTCTACAAGCCGCTGGTCGCCAAGATGGAGGAGCGGACCCAGGCGATCAAGAAGTCGCTCGAGGAGGCCCAGGCGGCCCGCGCAGAGGCCGAGAAGCAGCGGACCGAGCATGCGGCGCAGATCAAGGCCGCGTATGCCGAGGCGCAGGCCATCCGCGCCACCGCCCTCAAGGAAGCCGGCGACGAGCAGCGGCGCCTGATCGACGCCGCCCGCGCCGAGGCGGGGCGCCTGGTGGAGGCGGCCAAGGCCGAGACCGCGCAGGACATCGTCCGCGCGCGCCAGCAGCTCCGGTCGGAAGTGGCCGACCTCGCGGTCCAGGTCGCCGAGCGGCTCATCAAGAAGAGCCTGCGCGACGAGGATCACCACCGGATCGTGCAGGAAACCCTGGCGCGCGTCGACCGCGTCAACTAGATGAAGTCCCGCCAGCTGACCGCGGCGCGCTACGCCAAGGCTCTCTTCGCCATCGCGCGCGAGAGCGGCGCCACCGAGGGCTTCCTGCGCGAGCTGGAGCAGTTCGCCGCCGAGCTGCACGGCAACCGGGAGCTCGAGACCGTGCTCCTGCGGCCCTGGATCAAGCCCGCGGAGCGCCAGCAGGTGGCGGTGGAGGTGGCCAGGCGCGCCGGCTGCAGCCCGCTGGTGCAGAAGGCTCTGGGGCTCGTCGCCGCGCGCGGCCGCATGGACCATCTCCCCGAGCTGGTGGAGACCTACCGCGATCTGGTGGACGTCGAGGCGGGCCGCGTGCGCGCCGGCGTGCGCTCGGCGGTGGCCTTCACCGAGGACGAGAAGAAGCAGCTCGCCGCGCGGCTCGGCCACGCGCTGGGCAAGCAGGTCATCATCCAGGAAACCGTGGATCCTTCGCTCCTGGGCGGATTCGTGGCCCAGGTGGGCAGTCTCATACTGGACGGCAGTCTCGACGGGCAGCTGGCGCGGGTGCGCGAGCGGCTCGCAAGGGGATAGGACATGATCAAGGCAGAAGAGATCAGCGAGATCATCAAGCGCCAGATCCAGGGCTTCGAGACCGAGATCGATCTCAAGGAATCGGGCCGGGTCCTGGAGGTGGGCGACGGCATCGCGCGCATCTACGGGCTCGAGAAGGCGCTGGCGGGCGAGCTGCTCGAGTTCCCCGGCGGGGTGTTCGGCCTCGTCCTCAACCTCGAGGCCGACAACGTGGGCGCGGTCCTCCTCGGCGACGACGCCAAGATCAAGGAGGGCGATCCCGTCACCCGCACCAAGCGCATCGCGCAGGTGCCGGTGGGCGAGGCGCTCACCGGGCGCGTGGTGAACGCCCTCGGGCAGCCCATCGACGGCAAGGGGCCCATCGCCACCACCGAGTTCCGCACCGTGGAGCGCTACGCGCCCGGCGTGGTGGACCGCCGATCGGTCAAGGAGCCGCTCCAGACCGGCATCAAGGCCATCGACGCCATGATCCCCATCGGCCGCGGGCAGCGCGAGCTGATCATCGGCGATCGCGGCACCGGCAAGACCGCCATCGGCGTGGACACGATCATCAATCAGAAGGGGCAGGGGGTGTACTGCTTCTACGTCGCCATCGGCCAGAAGCGCTCCACCGTGGCCCAGGTGGTGAAGATCCTCGAGGACACCGGCGCCATGGCCTATACCACGGTGGTGGTGGCCTCCGCGTCGGAGTCGGCGCCGCTGCAGTACCTGGCCCCCTATACCGGCTGCGCCATGGGCGAGTACTTCCGCGACACCAAGCGCCACGCCCTCTGCATCTACGATGACCTGTCCAAGCACGCCACCGCCTATCGTCAGCTCTCGCTCCTGCTCCGCCGCCCGCCGGGACGCGAGGCGTATCCCGGCGACGTGTTCTACCTCCACTCGCGGCTGCTCGAGCGCGCGGCCAAGCTGAACGACACCCTGGGCGGCGGCTCCCTCACCGCGCTGCCCATCATCGAGACCCAGCTCGGCGACGTGTCCGCCTACATCCCCACCAACGTGATCTCGATCACCGACGGCCAGATCTACCTGGAGTCGGACCTCTTCTTCTCCGGCATCCGGCCCGCGGTCAACGTGGGTCTCTCCGTCTCCCGCGTGGGCGGCTCCGCCCAGATCAAGGCCATGCGCCAGATCGCGGGCAAGCTCCGCCTCGACCTCGCCCAGTACCGCGAGCTCGCCGCCTTCGCCCAGTTCGGCTCCGACCTCGACAAGTCCACGCTGAACCAGCTCGCCCGCGGGCAGCGCATGGTGGAGATCCTCAAGCAGGGCCAGTACTCGCCGCTCCCCGTCGAGAAGCAGATCGTGATCATCTTCGCGGGAACGCAGGGCCTGCTGGACGATCTCCCGGTGGATCAGATCCGCGCCTTCGAGGAGTTCCTGCACCCGCTCTTCGACCGTCGCCACGCCCCGCTCCTCTCCGAGATCGCGAACAAGAAGGAGCTCACCGACGAGCTGCGGGAGACGCTCACCAAGGCCATCAACGACGCCCGCACCGAGTTCGCGGCGTCGCGGGGCATCAAGGCCGCCTAGGACCCGCGCGCATGGCCACTCTTCGCGACATCAAGCGGCGGATCAAGTCCGTCGAGTCCACCCAGAAGATCACCAAGGCGATGAAGCTCGTCGCGGCGGCCAAGCTCCGCCGCGCCCAGGAGCGCATCATCGGCGCGCGCCCCTACGCGCAGAAGATGGTCGAGCTCCTCGGGAGCCTGGTGGGGCTGGCCGGCGACGACGGACATCCGCTGCTGGCCCGGCGCACCGGCGGCCGGAAGCGGCTGGTGGTGATCACCGCGGACAAGGGGCTGTGCGGCGCCTTCAACTCGAACGTGCTCCGCGCCTCGCTCGCCTTCATCCGCGAGACGGGCAATGTGGACGTGACCCTGGTGGTGGTGGGGCGGAAGGCGCGCGACTTCTATCGCCGGCGCGAGTGGGCGATCAAGGCCGAGATGCAGGGCTTCTTCGACCGGCTCGCCTATTCGCACGCACAGGAGATCGCGGCGCCCCTCATGGAGTCCTACCTCGCCGGCGAGACGGACGAGGTGCACCTGATCTACAACGAGTTCCGGTCGGTGGCGGTGCAGCGGGTGAACCGGCAGCAGCTCCTGCCCATCCAGGCCGACGCGGCGGCGGGCGGGGGAGCGGGCGCGGCGGCGGCCGGCGGCGGCGATTACATCTACGAGCCCAGCCCCGAGGCCATCCTGGGCGCGCTGCTCCCGCGGCACGTGACCACCCAGGTCTATCGCGCGCTGATGGAGTCGGTGGCGGGCGAGTACGGCGCGCGCATGACCGCGATGGAGTCCGCCTCCAAGAACGCGAAGGAGATGATCGGCGTCCTGACCATCCAGTACAACAAGGCGCGTCAGGAGCGCATCACCAAAGAGCTGCTCGATATCGTCGGCGGAGCCGAGGCGCTGCGCCAGATGACCGAAGCGTAAGGAGAGGACATGAACACGGGCAAGATCGTGCAGGTGATCGGACCGGTGGTGGACGTGGAGTTCGAGCCCGGCAAGCTTCCCGCTCTCTACAATGCGCTCGAGGTGGTGGGAGCCGGCAGCACCGACGTCTTCGCCTACTCCTCCAAGCTGGTGCTCGAGGTGGCGCAGCATCTCGGCGAGAGCCAGGTGCGCGCGGTGGCCATGGCCGCCACCGACGGCCTCACCCGCGGGATGCCGGTGGAGGACACCGGGCAGCCGATCTCCATCCCGGTGGGCAAGGAGACGCTCGGCCGCATCATCAACATCACCGGCGAAGCGGTGGACAAGGCCGGCCCCATCAAGGCCACCAAGACCTATCCCATCCACCGCCCCGCGCCGGCCTTCGATCAGCAGTCCACCAAGGTCGAGATGTTCGAGACCGGCATCAAGGTCGTGGATCTGCTCGAGCCTTATACCAAGGGCGGCAAGACGGGTCTCTTCGGCGGCGCCGGCGTGGGCAAGACCGTGCTCATCCAGGAGCTGATCAACAATATCGCCAAGCAGCACGGCGGCATCTCGGTGTTCGCCGGCGTGGTCGAGCGGACGCGTGAAGGCAACGATCTGTATCACGAGATGAAGGAGTCGGGCGTCATCGACAAGACCGCCCTCATCTTCGGCCAGATGACGGAGCCGCCGGGGTCGCGCCTGCGGGTGGCGCTCACCGGCGTGACCTCGGCCGAGTACTTCCGCGACGAGGAAGGGCAGGACGTGCTGCTCTTCATCGACAATATCTTCCGGTTCACCCAGGCGGGCTCGGAGGTCTCGGCGCTCCTCGGCCGCATGCCGTCCGCGGTCGGCTATCAGCCCACGCTGGGCACCGAGATGGGCGCGCTGCAGGAGCGGATCTGCTCCACCAAGAAGGGATCGATCACCTCGGTGCAGGCCATCTACGTGCCCGCGGACGACATCACCGACCCCGCGCCGGCCACCGCCTTCGCCCATCTCGACGCCACCACCGTGCTCTCGCGCCAGCTCACCGAGCTGGGCATCTACCCGGCGGTGGATCCGCTCGCCTCCACCTCGCGCATCCTCGACCCCGTCATCCTGGGGCTGGAGCACTACAACACCGCGCGCGCGGTGCAGGGGATTCTCCAGCGCTACAAGGACCTGCAGGACATCATCGCCATTCTCGGCATGGAAGAGCTCTCCGACGAGGACAAGCTGACGGTGTCCCGGGCGCGGAAGCTCCAGCGCTTCCTTTCCCAGCCCTTCAGCGTGGCAGAGATCTTCACCGGCCAGCCGGGCCGCTACGTGAAGCTGGCCGACACCATCCGGAGCTTCAAGGAGATCGTGGAAGGCAAGCACGACGAGCTGCCCGAGCAGGCCTTCTACATGGTGGGCGCCATCGAGGAAGCCCAGGAGAAGGCGAAGAAGATGCGCGAGGCGAAGTAGTGAAGTTCGAGCTCGCCACGCCGAGCCGGATGCTGGTCTCCGCCGACGTGGAGGAGGTCGTCGCGCCGGGGGTGGAGGGCTATTTCGGCGTCCTGCCCGGGCATGCGCCGCTGCTCACCACGCTCGGCAGCGGGGAGGTGACCTACCGCTCGGGCCGGACCGAGCAACACCTCCTGGTGGCGGGCGGATTCGCCGAGGTGCAGCCCGACCGCGTGATCATCCTCGCCGAGGTCGCCGAGGCGCCCGAGGAGATCGATCTCGCGCGGGCGGAGCGGGCCCGCCAGCGGGCCGAGCTGCGGCTGTCCGGCCGCCATCCTCAAGGGCATGAGGATGAGGGCGAGATCGACTTCGATCGCGCCCTGGCCGCCCTCGCGCGCGCCCTGGCCCGCATCATGGTCGCCGGCCGCATCCGCACCGCGTAGCCGCTGCCCAGCTTTCTGGGCACCGCCGCCACCTCGCTGCACGATCCTCCGTGCAGCTCTCGCCCTCGAATGACACTAAGTAGTTGATCTCGCGCGGGGCTTCGCCTGGCACGCCGTTCGCTCTGATCCGGCGGCATGCCGACCATTCTGGTGGTGGACGACGAGCCGCCCATCCTCGAGCTGGTGCGATATACGCTCGAGGACGAGCAGATCCGCGTGCTCGAGGCCGACGACGGCGTCAAGGCCCTGGAGACCGCGCGTTCCGCTCGCCCCGACCTCATCCTGCTCGACGTGCAGATGCCGCGGCTCGACGGGCTCGAGGTCTGCCGGCGGCTGCGCGCGGACGCGTCGCTCGCCGGCACGCGCATCGTCATGCTCACCGCCGCGGGGCAGGACGCCGATCGCGCGCGCGGGCTCGCCGCCGGCGCCGACGAGTACCTGACCAAGCCCTTCTCTCCCCTGGCGCTGTTCACCCTCGTCCGCTCGTTGCTCCCGGAGGCAACCCTATGGCCCCAGACGTAGCGCTATCCCAGGCCCTCGCCTATGCCCGCGACCTCAAGGCCGTCTGCGAGGTCTGGCAAGAGCGCGAGCGAGAGCTCAAGCACGTGAACGCGCGCCTCCGCGCCAGCCATCGCCAGTCCCTGCGCTATGCCGCGGATCTCAAGAAGACCTACTGGCGCATGGAGCGCGGCTTCCTCAACAGCCTGCAGGCCCTCGCCAATGCGCTGGAGGCCCGGGACCGCTACACTCGCGGCCACTCGGATCGCGTGGCCACGGCGGCGCGCGGCCTGGCGCTGGCCTCCGGGCTCACGTCGCCGACCGCGGAGACGGTGGCCCAGGCGGGGCGCCTCCATGACCTCGGCAAGATCGGCGTGCCGGAAGGCGTCCTGGGCAAGTGCGGCCCGCTCACCGACGAGGAGTGGTCCGTCATGCGGCTGCATCCGCTCACCGGCGCGCAGATCTTGGCCCCGCTTGAGTTCTTCGGCGACGGGATGCTCATCGTCCGCCACCATCACGAGCGATTCGACGGCAGCGGGTATCCCGACGGGCTGTGCGGCGACGCCATTCCCCTGGGCGCGCGCATCGTCGCGGTGGCCGACGTCTACGACGCGCTCACCTCCGATCGGCCGTATCGCCCGCGGCTGCCACACCGGCTGGCGATGGAGCGGCTCCACCGCGAGGCCGGCCTCACGCTGGATGCCGAGCTGGTGGGACTCTTCGCCGACACCTACCCCGATGGACCTCCTGACCGCGCCGTTTGAGGTCGAGCGCCGTCGTCGGCCCACGCCCGTCATCGGCGCGCTCTGCCTCGTCGGCGCGCTCATGCTGGGGGGCGTCGCGGGCGGCCAATGGCTGGAGCGCCAGGGCGGGCTCGGCCGCGAGCTCGGTCTCGCGATCGAGGGCGCGGCCATCCACGGAGGCTTCATTGCCCAGGGCCTTGTCATCGCCCTGGCCGGCCGGTCGGCAAGCGCCGCCATCGCCTTGCGGGTGACGGGCGCGCTCCTCGCGGCCTTTCTCCTCGGCCATCTCTTGCCCTGGGGCAGCCTGACCTTCCTCCTCCTGCCCCCGCTCCTCGCGCATGAATGTCGCGGCCACCCCATGCTCCAGCGCATCGGGTTTCTTGCCCCGCCGCGGCCCGTGAGCTTGCTGGTGGGACTCGCGGTGGGCGCGTTTCTCGGCGGCCATCTCCTGGTCACCTCCTCGCTCAGCTTCGGCTATGCGATCGCCGTGGTGAGCGTCGGCGCCTATGCGTCCGCCGTCGCCTACGACATCGGCGCCAATGCGCTGTCCGCCGAGTGGCTGTTCCGGGGCGCGCTGTTCTCGCACTGGTGGCGGCACTGGGGATTCTGGGGCGCGGCCGCGGTCTCGACGGCGTTCACCCTCGTCCGCTATCTTCTCGATCCCGCGCTCCCGCAAGCGCCGGAGGCCCGGACCGGCGCCATCGTCTATCTGGCCGCTCTCGCGCTCGGAGGGGCCGTGCTGCGAGCCTGGAGCGGGAGCCTCCTGCCGGGCTATCTCGCCTCGGTCGCGTTCTTCGCCGCCTACCGGGCGCTCGTCGTGGGATAGCCGCCGCCCTCGCTCTGGTGCTCGCGGTCACCGCGGCGCTGGTCTGGGAAGGGGGAGCGCCGATGTCGCCGCTCCGCCATCTCTATCTGATCCCGGTGGCGTGGGCGGCGCTCCGCGGAGGCGCGCGCGCCGGCGGCCTCCTCGGTCTCATGGCCGGCTTCTTCCAGGTGCCGCTGGTGCTGCCCGCCATCGAGCGCGCGGGATTGACCGGCGCCGCGGTGGAGGGGCTGGTGTCGCTGGCCCTGCCGCCGGCCGTCGGCGTCATCGCGGGAATGCTGCGGGACGAGAGTCGGGCCCGCGCCCGCCGCCTCGCCGCCCTGCTCGAGATCGAGCAATGCCTGGCGCGCGAGGCGCCGCTGCCCGTCCGGCTCGACGGGGTGGCGGCGGTGGTGCGCCGCGGCTTGAAGGCCGCGCGCGTGGGAGTCCTCGTGGGCACCACGGGGGACGCGCCCGCGCTGGGCAGCGCGCCGCCGGGCGCGAGGCTGGCGCCGGGGTCGGCGGCCGATTGGTCGCTGACGACGGCTCGGCCGGTGCGGAGCGCGGATCTCGCCTCGGACGCCCGGTTCACGCTGGCCGGTCCCGCGGCGCCGTCACCGCGGCGTGGCCTCATCCTGCCCATGGACGCGGGGGCGGGCACGGTGGGTGTGCTGGCGCTGGAGTGGCAGGGGGAGGTGGCCGCGGGCACCGACGCCGCCGCGGCCGAGATCGCGCTGCACCTGGCGCTGGGCGTGGAGAACGCGCGGCTCACCATGCGCCAGCGGCGCTTCGCCGGGGAGCTGGAAGACAAAGTGGCCGCCGCCACGCGCCGGCTGCGCGAGATCGACCAGGCCAAGTCCGAGTTCCTCTCCGTGGTCTCGCACGAGCTCCGCACGCCGCTGACCGCGCTGGAGGGCTTCGCCGAGCTGCTTCTCACCCGCGCGGTGCCGCCCGAGCGCGCGGCGCGCTTCCTCCGGCACATCCACGCGGAGGCGCGGCGACTCGGCCGCATCGTGGCCGAGCTGCTGGATCTCTCCCGGCTCGAGGTGGGCGTGTCCCCGGACCTCAAGCGCGAGCCCATCGACCTGGCCGCCCACGTGGAGCGACAGCTCGAGCTCTTCGCCGGCGTGCACCCCGGGCATCGATTCTCCTGGAAGGTCGAGGGCCCGCTGCCGGCCATACGCGCGGACCGCGACGCTCTGGACCGCGTGCTGCAGAACCTTCTGTCCAATGCGGTGAAGTACTCGCCGCGGGGGGGAGAGGTCCGGGTGGCGGCGCGCGCCGCGGCCGATGGGCTGGTGGAGCTGCGGGTGGAGGACGAAGGGGTCGGAATACCCGCCCGCGACATCCCGCGCATCTTCGACAAGTACGTGCGGATCGCCAATCAGGAGACCGCCTCGGTGCGCGGCCTGGGTCTGGGCCTCAGCTTGGTGCGGGCGCTGGTGGAAGCGCATGGGGGCCGGATCGAGGTGGAGAGCGAGGCCGGAAAGGGCAGCATCTTCCGCGTGATCCTGCCCGTCTGATCGCCACTTTTACCCGATTTTCCGGCCATTTGAATTGACACCCTCGCCCTGCCGCGTGTACTCTGGACCCCGCCATGGCGAGGCGGGAGGAGCTGGCGGGGCGTATGGCGGAGGCGGTGGTGAGACGCCTCGTGACGCGCAAGCTCGTCGAGGTCCGGGACGAGACCCGGGCGCTCGAGGTCACCCGGCGCATCCTCTCGGAGAACTTTCTCGCGGAGGACAAGATCGAGGCCGACGCGCGAGCCCTCCTGATGGACCATGCCAAGGAGATCCGGGACTCGGCCTCCGACTACAAGCGGGTCTTCACCCTCGTGAAGGGCAAGCTGGCCAAGGAGCGAGGGTTCGTCCTGTGATGATGCGGATGAGTCGCGAGCGTCTCTTCGCCCTCGCCGACCGCATCGTGGCCGACCTCACCGCCACCGAGGCGGTCACCGGGAGAGGCCTGGCCGATGACAAGGTCCGCGGCCAGCTCCGCACCGAGGTCTTCCGCGTGCTGGAGGACGAGACCAAGCTGGAAGAATCCATCGACCAGGAAGTGCGCCGGACGCTGTCCACGTACTCGCGTCCCGCCCCGGAGGGCAGCGGGGAATGGGAGCTGCTCTACAAGAAGACCCGTGACGAAGTGTTCCGCCGGCGGTTCCGGCTATGACCCGCATCGTGGTGGGGATCAGCGGCGCCTCCGGCGCCATCTACGGGATTCGCTTTCTCGAGCTGCTGCGCGCCATCCCGGGGGTGGAGAGCCACCTGGTGATCTCCGAAGCCGCCCGGCGGACCATCGCCGAGGAAACCGACTGGGCGCTGCGCGACGTGGAGGCGCTGGCCACCCGGCGCTATAGCGATCGCGACATCGGCGCCGCGCTGGCCTCGGGCTCGTTCAAGACGGACGGGATGGTGATCGTCCCGTGCAGCATCAAGTCGGCGGGCGCGGTGGCGGCCTGCCTCGCCGACACCTTGATCGCGCGCGCGGCCGACGTCACCCTCAAAGAGGGGCGGCCGCTCATCCTCTGCGTGCGGGAGACGCCGCTGCACCTGGGCCACCTCCGCGTCCTCACCCAGCTCGCCGAGATGGGCGCGGTGATCCTGCCGCCGATGCCGGCCTTCTACAACCGGCCCAAGCAGATCGACGAGATCGTGGACCACACCCTCGCGCGGGTGCTCGACCGCCTCCGGCTGCCGCAATCTCTCGTCCCGGAATGGGGCGGTCACCCTCCCGCCCCCCCGACCGCGAGCGGGCCCAAACCCTCGGCGTGAGCTTTCCCCCGTCCGGCGCCCCGCCCGTGATGAATGATTCTCCAACCATGAACGAAGGGGTGGACCTGTCCATCGTGATCCCCGTGTACAACGAGGAGGAGAACCTGCCCCTCCTCTGGCCGGAGATCCGCGACGTGCTGGCGCCCACCGGACTCCGCTACGAGGTCATCTTCGTGGACGACGGCAGCGGGGACCGGAGCGCCGAGATCGTCCGCGGCTTCCGGGAGGCCGACCCACGGGTGCGGCTGGTGCGGCTCAAGGCCAATGCGGGGGAGACGGCGGCCACCGATGCCGGCTTCAAGTCTGTCCGCGGCCGGCTGGTGGTGTCCATGGACGCCGATCTCCAGAACGACCCGCACGATATTCCCGGGATGCTCAAGCACCTCGAGCAGTGGGACGCGGTGACCGGCTGGCGGGTGAACCGCGGAGACGGCGACTCGCGAGTGCGCCGGATCTCCTCGCGGGTGGCCAATCGGGTGCGCAATGCGCTCAGCGAGGAGACCATCCAGGACAGCGGCTGTACATTTCGCGCGTTCCGCCGTGAGTGCCTGGCGGACCTCGTGCTGTACAAGGGCTTTCACCGATTCATTCCCACCCTCCTCAAGATGCGGGGGTTCCGCGTGCTCGAGGTGCCGGTGAACCATCGGCCGCGGCGCTTCGGCGAGTCGAAGTACGGCATCGGGAACCGCGTGTTCAAGGCCTTCGGGGACCTCCTCGTCGTCCGCTGGATGAAGGATCGCTTGCTCCGCTACGAGGTGGCCGAGGACGTGGGCGGAACCGGGGCGCCGCCGCGGTGAAAGTCCTTCTGATTGGCCTGGGGCGCTGGGGCGAGAAGCACCTGCGCGTGCTCACGGAGCTGGGCGTCGAGCTGTGGGTGGCCGACGTGGCGGAGGAGCGCCGGGCCTTCGCGATCAAGGCGGGCGTGGCGGCCGCGCGCGCGGTGGCCGACTATCGCGAGGCCCTCCCGCACGTGGAGGCGGTGGACCTGGTCACGCCCGCGGATAGCCATCTCGCGGTGGCGGGGGATTGCCTGCGCGCGGGCCGCCACTGCTTCGTGGAGAAGCCGCTCACCCTCACGGTGGCCGAAGGGCGCGAGCTGGCGGCGCTCGTCCGATCGACCCGAAGCGTGCTGCAGGTCGGCCATATCTTTCGCTTCCACCCTGTCACCTCCGTGCTGCGAGAGCGATTGGCCTCGGGCGCGATGGGGCCCGTGCGCTACTGCACCGGGCGCTTCGCGGGCTTCAAGCGGCCGCGGACCGATGTGGGCGTCACCCAGACCGATGCCATCCACTACTTCGACCTCTTCGCGCACCTGCTCGGGAGGGAGGCCACCGCGGTGACGGCCACGCTCCGGGACCATCTCGGTCGCGGCATGGACGACCTCTCCTTCTGCGCGGTGGAGTACGGCGCGGTGCCCGCCTTCATCGAGGCCGGCTACTTCGCGCCCGGCACCTATCGCGACTGCGTGGTGGTGGGCGAGCGCGCGACGCTCGCGGCCGACTTCGGCTCCGCGGAGGTGGCCCTCCATGACAATCGCCACGTGCCGGGCGCGGGCGGCTGGCAGGCCCCGGAGGGCAAGGTCGAGACCTTCAAGGCCACCGGACCGGAGCCCCTGCGTCTCGAGCTCGAGCTGTTCCTCGCCGCCGCGCGCGCCGGGGGCGCGCCGCCGGTGGACGTGACGGCGGGGCTCGATGCGCTCCGCGTGGTCGAGGCCGCCCAGCGATCGTCCGCGCTGGGACGCCGCGTGACGCTCGCGGAAGTGAGTTAGTGGAGTTCCTCTACGGGCTCCTCGACGGCAGCGTCTCCCTGGCCGATCTCATCCGCTGGGGCGGCTACGTGGTGCTGGTGGCCATCGTGTTCTGCGAGACCGGCCTGCTGGTGGGCTTCTTCCTTCCCGGCGACTCGCTCCTGATCACGGCGGGGCTGGTGGCCGCCACCGGCACTCTCGACATCTGGCTCCTCAACCTCCTGCTCATTCCCGCCGCGATCATCGGCGACAGCGTGGGCTATGCCATCGGCTATCGCGCCGGCCCCCATCTCTTCACCAAGGAGCAATCGCTGCTCTTCAGCCGCAAGCATCTCCTCCGGACGCGGGAGTTCTACGAGAAGTACGGGGGGAAGACCATCGTGCTCGCCCGCTTCATCCCGCTCATTCGCACCTTCGCGCCGGTGGTGGCGGGGATCGGCCAGATGCAGTACCGGCGCTTCCTCTTCTACAACGTCTTCGGCGGATTCCTCTGGGTGGCCAGCCTCACCTGGGCGGGATACCTGCTGGGGACCTTGATCCCCGACATCTCGCGTTACATCCACATCGTGGTGCTGGTGGTGATCGTGCTGTCCATGATCCCGGTGGTGGTCGAGCTCTGGAAGGCCCGCCGGCGGGCGCCCGGCGTCAAGCCGTAGCGAGGGGGCGGGGCGCCGCCGGCTTGCGCCCCGCGTACTCCACGAAGACGCCGAACGAGCCCGAGCGCCGCACGCTCTCGAAGCCGGATCGCACCAGCGAGTCCATGATGAGGTTTTCCGGCACGCAGTGCTCCACGGTGTCCCAGCAATAGCTCATGAGGATCTCCGCCTCGCGTGACCCCGCACGCCATCGGGCCAGCCAGGGCACGACGCGCTTGAGATAGAGGCGACCCAGCGCGAGTGCCACGCGCGACCGCGGCCGCGTGAACTCGAGGATCAGCACGGTGCCGCCGGGCTTGAGCACCCGCAGATACTCCCGGAAGGTCGCGTCGAGATCGGTCACGTGGCGAAGCGCATACCCCATGCTGAGAAAGTCGAAGTGCTCGCCGCGAAAGGGCAGTCGCTCGGCCATGCCCTGGACGAACCCGCGGCCGAGGGTACGGCACGCCTCGGCGAGCATGCCCGCATTGCGGTCCAGCCCCGTGATGCGACCGGTGGGGCCGACGAGGGCGCGCGCGGCCTGCGCCACCAGCCCGGTTCCGGTGGCCACGTCGAGCGAGACCATGCCGAGCTTGAGGCCGGCGCGCCGGAGCGCGCGGCGGCGGTAGTAGGGGCCGGAACCGAAGGACACCAGGCCGTCCAGCCGTCCATAGTGCGGCGCCGTCGCCCCGAACATGGAGTCGAGGAACTCGCGCTGCCCGGTCTGGTCCGCATAGTATCGTTCCAGCGTCGGATGCGGAGGCAGCGGAGCGCGGGGCTCGTCACGCGGCATCGATCAGCCTCCCGGCGCGGCGTCGCGCAGGTCTGCTACAGTAGAGTCTCGGAGAGGGGTTCGAGGTAGGAGCTGCATGTTCTTGGTGCCGAAGGGGGGACTCGAACCCCCACACCCTTGCGGGCACATGACCCTGAATCATGCGCGTCTGCCAATTCCGCCACTTCGGCCCGAACAGCCTCACTAGGATACTGACGGAGCGAGTGAAGTCAAGGGGGCCCGATGGCGTCAGGCGAAGGCGAGAAGGTCATCTCGACCAACCGCAAGGCCCGCCACGACTACGAGATCCTGGAGACCTACGAGGCGGGGCTGGTGCTGAAGGGGACCGAGGTGAAGTCCCTCCGCGAAGGCCAGGTCAACTTCAAGGATTCCTACGCCTCCATCGATCGGGGCGAGGCGTGGCTGGTGGGCTGTCACATCGCGCCCTATCATCACGGCACCGACGCCAACCACGATCCGGATCGCTCGCGGAAGCTGCTGCTCCATCGCCGGGAGATCGAGCGTCTGCTGGGCAAGGTGGCCGAGCGCGGGTTGACCATCGTTCCCCTTCGTCTATACTTCAAGGAGGGACGCGCCAAGCTCGAGCTGGGGCTGGCGCGCGGCAAGAAGACCTACGACAAACGGGCCTCCATCCGCGAGCGCGACGAGCGGCGTGAGCTCGCCAAGGAGTCCAGAGCGCGGGAACGGTCGTGAGCGGCCGATTCCGTGACAAGGGGGCGACTGGTTTCGACGGGGATCAGTGAAGCGCAGGCGGCATCTCGAGGTTGCTCTCTCCTCGTTAATCCGAGGGCACCGTACTAGCTGCCAACAATCAGCTAGCCCTGGCGGCCTAACACCCGCTAGCGTCGGCCGGATCGAGTCATCAGGGACCGGGAACCGACGTCATATTCTGGTGACTGGCCCCAATCCCTGCTCCGGGGTGCGGGGCGAGACCTTTCGGAGCTGGCTGCTCGAGAAGCCCGCCGGTTGGCGGCAAGAGCGGCGAGAGCTGAAGAAAACCGGCTAAAGATGTAGATGCCTGCCGCCGAGGATTTCCGGACGTGGGTTCGATGCCCACCGCCTCCACCATTCGCGAGTCGCCCGCCCGCTCCCGGGCTCACCCCGGGGTCGGGCGGGCGGTCTCGTTCTGGCCGGCGTCGAGCGCCGCGCGCTCTCGCTGATAGGCGGCGAAGAGATCGTAGAGCTCGAGCGGGTGCCCCACCGGGCCGCGATCCTTCACGCTGGCCGGCTGGATGAGAAAGGTGTGCAGCTCCTCGGGCGAGGTCCCGGCATGCGCTCCGATCTCCGGCACGTAAGAGACATTGCCCTCCCGCGCGCCGATGCCGTAGACGACCAGATCGCCGGCGCTCCGCATCCCCATGAGGTCCCGTATCCCGCCCAGCACCGCGTCGCGGTCGGGCCGGTCGGCAAACGGTCCCGCCTCGCCCTTGCCCAGGCGATGGACCTCGTCGCGCCAGTAGAGGACGGGCCCGTCGGGCGAGCGCGCGAGAACGAAGCCCACCCCGGGGACTCCGGCCACCGCGGTCGCGAATCCCGGGCGCCGGCGCTCGATCTCGTCGGCGTCGAGGGGCTCCGGGCTGTCGAGAAAATAGATGAAGGCGTTCGGGCCCGCCGATATCACGCGGATGCCGTCGCGCTGATACGCCTCGCGGTCCGCGCGCTCCTCGTAGATCGCCTCGGGTGGGGGAGCCTCGGGAAGCGCGACCCGCTCGGGCCGTCCGATGCCATAGGTATGGAGCCCGTGGCGATAGGACGGCTCCCTCACCGCGCGCGCCGCCGCCACGTTGGGGCGGCCCACCAGCTTCTCGATCAGCACCCGCTCGAATGGCGACCCGCCGCTCAGCGAGCGGAAGTCCACGCAGGAGGCCTGACCGTGATCCGAGAGGACGAAGAGATCGTGACGGTGTCCGGGCACGCGACGGATCACTCGCCAGATCTGCCGGATGGAGCTGTCGACCCCGCGCAGCGAGTCCAGGGCATGCCGGCTCTGCGGGCCGAAGGCGTGGGCCGACACGTCGTAGTCCAGGAAATTGACGTAGATGGCGGGCAGGCCCGCGTAGATGTCTCGCGACACCGCGAGGGTGAAGAACTCCCGGATCCACACCGAGAGGGCCACGTGAAGCTTGAGCCATTGCCAGTGGACCTTGGTCGCGCCGGGCTCGCGAATCACGCGCGGAATCACGAGGGCGATCTCGCGCAGGGTCAGGACGAGGCTCTTCACCGTCACCCATACGACCACCACCGCGCCGCTGAGGACGCTGAACACGCCACGGCGCGTCGGCCGGCTCAACCTCGAGAAGCTGAACAGCGCGTCGTCGGCGCCGCCGGTGAACACGCACCCGTACACGCTTCCGCCGGCGAGGATGCCGGTGCGGTTGGGGATGTGTTCTTCCTCCACCAGCGCGGCGTGTCCGGCTCGCGGGAAGTGAATGTCCATGCGGCGGCGCTTGTCGTGATAGTGGAAGCCCGGAATGTCCGGGCGCACTCCGAACATGGCCGCCATCTGGAAGGCGGGGGTGGAGGTGGGGATGCCCACCGCCATCGGCCGGCGCCGGTGCCCCTGGCGCGCCATGAGCCGCTTGAGGAAGGGCATGCGGCCGGTGAGGAGCGCGCGATCCAGCACCTCGGCGGAGAGACCGTCGATCTGCACGACGACCAGACGCCGGTGGCTCGTCTCGGGCGACCGGCCGAGCCGGGCGCGGCGGATCAGCCGGTCGAGCCCCCGCTGCAGGTAGAGCGCGATGTCATCGACTGGCATCGGGGGGTGTCGCCGCCGCGGGGCGGCGCTACCGCGTTGGGCCCTCGGCGATCCGTACTCCGGTCACGTGGTCGGCATTGCCACGCCGCTGAACGCTGACGCGGATGGCGGTGCCGGGCTTGAGCTCGGCGTAATTCACCTCCACCGTGGGCGGCAAGGTGAATACTTGGCCGTCATCAAGGATGAGCGTCATGGCGGCATTATCCACCCGAGCGACCCGCCCCGTCACCTCTCGAGTCGCGCCCCCCTCGTCGGCATTGGCCGCGTCGTCGGGGGCCGTCCCCTTGATTGCCGGGGCCTTGCTCTTGTCAGTGGGGTCATATCCGCCCTGATAGCCCTGAACCGGCCCGGTGGGCTTCTGGCCGTCAGCGGGATTCGGCGCGGCAGCCGGCTGGCTGACCTGCGCCGTGGCCGGGCCAGCGACGCAGGTCAGCGCAACCGCGGTGATCAGGCCGGCAATCCGGGCTCGCACTCAGCGCTCCGCCGGACTGCCGGTCTCTTCATCCAGGCCGGCGGGTCGGCCGGGACGGGACTGGGCGTCCTGATCTGGGTAACGCCGCTCTGGCTCGGGAGGCCGAACATCTTTCGGGTCGCGATACGAGTCAGGCTTGGGTTGCTTCTTCTTTCCCATGGGTCAGTCCCCCTGAGACCGGGTCGAAACTACCCGGTCACTAGCGTCCGATGCCGAGGATGAAGAACAGGAAGAGGAGGCTGGCCGGAACGCCCAGCATCCAGAGGATGACGTAGGTGAGGGCGCGGCCCTCCTGCATCTTCTTGCCGAAGATATCGAGCTTCATCGCGGTCTCCTTTGTTGGGTGAGCAAGCGTTAGGTTCTAGGCGGGTTCCGCCAAACCGGTCCGCGCATAGCGGCGCAGCGCCGACCGGTGCCGGGGCAGCAGCACCCCGAGCATTCCGATGGTCGCGAAGAGATTGCCGATCACGATCGTCCACCACGGCACCGGATCGAGAAGCCACTGCGCCAGCACCGCGAGCAGGGCCACGAATGCGACCTGGAAGCAGCACAGCAGCATGAAGATCGCGAACAGGAATCGGAAATCCCGGTCCGCGATCGCGAAGAGCCCGGCCAGCGCGCCGCCGAACACCATGAAGGCGAGGCCGTGAACGACGGTGTACTTGGCCACGAGCCGCGCGCTCGGCTCCACCGGCGCCACCTGACTCCATCCATCGAAAAGCGCGGCGCCGAGCAGGCTCGGCGTCCAGAGCGGCGTGTCCCTCATGAGGTCATAAGCGAGGAACCACACGGCCACCATGGCCGCACCTATGATTCCAGCGACAGCACCTTCCAGCAGAAAGTTTTTGGAGCGCATG
>Ga0134127_10001172_pt1 | contig 20086 bp, 14 predicted proteins | sample KB31753_FD_96459 | JGI IMG/M metagenome (GOLD analysis project Ga0134127, IMG submission 96459) | Terrestrial soil microbial communities with excess Nitrogen fertilizer from Kellogg Biological Station, Michigan, USA - KB3-175-3 | ecosystem: Environmental > Terrestrial > Soil > Unclassified ... | reverse complement strand
GTAAATCTGCTTTCGCGACGTCCACTCAAACCCCACGCAAGAAGCGCCGTTTTCGGAAGCCGGACGTGATCTATTACCCAACACCGCCGGAAACGGTAACTGAGATGTTGCGTCTGGCTAATATCAAGGAAGGTGAGGTGCTCTATGACCTCGGGAGTGGAGATGGTCGCATTCCCATTGCTGCCGCGAAAGAGTTTGGCATTCGAGCTGTAGGCATCGAGATAGATCCTAAGTTGGTGAAAGAGGCGGAGGAGAACGCTCGCAACGCCGGCGTGTCGGAACTTGTTCGCTTCCGCAACGAAGATATGTTTCACATTGACATCAGTGAAGCGAACGTCGTGACGCTCTACTTATCTGAAAAGTTAAATGTGCTGCTGCGTCCGAAACTGTTGCGTGAGCTGCGGCCAGGTTCACGAATCATCTCGCACGACTTCCGCATGGGCGATTGGAAACCAGAGCAAACAGTCCGAGTTCCCTGGGGCAAACTCTATCGCACGGTTTATCTTTGGACCGTACCGGCGCGCCGGCGGAAGAGATGAGCTACTTGATATCTACCTACGCCGCTACCTGGCCATGGACTTTCTGCGCCCACATCCAATGTAGGCCATACCAAAAAAGAAAGCTCACGACATAACCGACTATCACACCTGCAAAGTTGAATTGAGGATCCACCCGCATTCCAATAATCGCCGCCAGTGTTACGCCAACTACGCTGATGATCAGAAAAGTCCAAAACGCAGCTCGCAACGGGTTGTGCTTCGTTACTTTCGCTACCAGGAAGACGATGAAGTTCCCGAGAACTCCCGCCATCATGATCGCATCGAGCATGTAGCCCAGCATCAGTGTCGAGAAGACCTGGTTAGTTCTTCCAAACTTCAAGGCAAAAAACGCGATGACAATGATCGCGAGACAGCCAAACAGGGCAAGAGCATCTCTTCTTAGGTTGTTCATGACGGAGTCTTCCTTTCTGAAGTTGGCCATGCGTTCTTTTAACGCTGACTGAATTAGATCACTCAAAGTGTGAAACCAAACCCCTGCGAGACCGAGTGTGTTGCCCTGCCGGTGTTGCTCGCGACAACAATCGCGAAACATCTGAGTCATTTGCAGACCGTACTCGCGACGAAACTCCGCCGGATAGGCCAACAACAAAAGCTCATAAACACGTGGATGAATACTCGAGTTCATATGACTGAAATGCTTATCGCTAGGCGCTGCCGGTTCGCGATAACAGCTTTTTTACGCGCGCGCTCTTGACGAGAGTAGCTAAGCGTTCCGACTCAGCTTTAGCGACTTTGAAACCAAAATCGGTTAGCCGGTAATAACGCCGCCGTTCATCGTCCAACTCCGGGTCGGGACGTTCCTCGCTCTCTTCAACAAGGCCATCGCTCAACATGCGTTTGATCGACCCATACAAAGTGCCGGGCCCCAGGCGCACCGCGCCTTCTGTTCGCTCCTGCACCTCCTGCATGATTTCGTAACCGTGGCGCTCCTTATCAGCCAGCGCCAGCAGAATATGGAACATCGCCGGAGTTAGAGGAAGAAAGTCCTCGGGCTGCGTAGAACTTTGGTTTTGAGCAGTTTTCTTCAAATCAGGGTCCGACTAGATCTGGTCAACTATATCGCGTGCCGATATAGTAGGAGGGGCGGGTGACGTTGTCAAGACTTTTGTTTTGCGGCGGAGAACGGCTCAGATTACGTCTGCAAAGTTCTTGCGCGTGCGGGCAAACCACCAGTAGCCGAAGATGAAACTCACGAAGGCAAAGGCCGTGAAGTAAGCCAAGCCCGTCCAATCAGGCGCAACGCCTTCAATCAACACTCGCCGGTAGTTTCGAATCAGCGGAGTGAGCGGATTGAGATTGATGAAGAGACGGTAGCGCGCGGGAACGATGGACTCCGGATAAATGATTGGCGTGAGAAACATCCAGGCCATCATGAAGAGGGAGATGCCCTGAGCGATATCGCGAAGGAAGACACCGAGTGAGGCGATGAGCCAGGCAGCTCCAAGCGTGAAAAGGAACTGAGGTATCAGCAGCACTGGCAGCCACAAGGCGGTGGCCGGGATTCCCTGACGAATTATGAGAATCGCAAGCAACAACGCCAACGTGCCAAATAGTTGGTTACCTAATGCTGCAAGAGCCTGCGCAATCGGGAGCGTCTCAAGCGGAAAGACGACGCGTTTGACCAGGTTCGAATGAGACACGATCGTCGTTGACGATTGCAGAACTGTCTCCTGAAACATGGTCCAGGGCAAAAGCCCGCAGAAGAGATGAATCGCGTAGTCCCAGTGTGACGAACTCGCGCCAAACCTTGCCCCAAAGATCCCCGCAAAGATAAATGTAAAGATCGCGATCATCACTACCGGCGTCAACAACGCCCAGACTATTCCCAGCGACGAACCCTTGTAGCGCGCAACAAGCTCACGCCGGGCAAGCGACATAATCAGTTCGAAGCGTCCGGGCAATTCCCAGAGCGGTTGCCAGACGGCGCGTCGTGCTGTTTGAGCTGAGATCATTTTGCGGGGATAGTAAATCCTGAATCGAGGTTAGTACAAAGCAACGGGCCCGCACAGTTCAAATGCGGGCCCGGATAAATCGGCGGATGCTGCCTTCTAGTTGATCGTGATGTGCGGCGCCGTAGCTGCGGGCCGACTAGAGAAGGACGCTGCAGTCCTTGTAACCGTGACAATTATCGGAACATCTCCAGCTCCTGCGAGCGACGCGGGGAGTCTGAACTCGATGATGTCGAACCCGGGCATTTCCCTGTTCGGTTGGACGCGAATGATTGAGTCGCCGGTGATAGTAGTCGTTGCCGTGGCTCCTACGATCTGGATCGACACTTCAGCAGTAGATGCGCCTCGCACTCCGGTAAGAGTTACCTCGAGCACGGTCGCAACGGTGTTCCCGCTGCCATCCGTTGACGTTACGTTAAAGGGCTCCGGCGTTCGCGACATGGGATTCGTGACGTTGACTACCGCTGCCCGTCCTCCCGCGTCATTCGTCGTCGTAAAGATATCGGGTTCCGCGGGGACGATTATCAGGAACCCGCGAAACTGCTTTCCGCCCGCCGAGCGACTATTGATCACCACTGTCTGTACACCGACCGGCACGCCTAACGGAACGACGAAGTTAATCTGCTTCGACGCCTGGCCCACGAAATAGAGCCCGGCTGCTGCTCCGTTTACTGAAACGGAAACTCCGTTCAGCTCAGTCGGGAGGGCGGGACTGCGCCTTGTTTCCGAACCCGATGCGTTTTGATCAGACGGCACAAACTCTTCGGTGGTGCGAATGATGCCGAGCTCCCCACGAGCAAGGCCTAAGACGGTGCCCGGAGTTGGTGTTGGAGTAGGTGTTGGCGTCGGACTCGGAGTCGGGCTGGCGCCAGGCAACGCGATGTTGCTCGCGCCAGTGAAGAACGAGAGTACCGCTGAGGATTCTGTTGTTACTGGTGGACTTAAGATATAGAAAACTTCGCCCGAAAAATCAGGGTTACCGCCACCAAGTTCGGCTCCGCCGGCACTGAAAGCAAATCTCTCGCGCGTCTGGGTCGAGAACGGAGCGAGTGCAAAGAACGTGTTGTTCTTGGTAAGACGCGTAAAGGTATTCGTTGTCGTAATCGGAAGCTGAGTGGCAAATACCTGCGTCCCTCGCGAAGGATTCAAACCGGTGCTGTCCTCAGCGACAGGCGGAAACGTGCCATCGACCTTAAAGTTCAGCGCCGAGGCGTAGATCAGCGTAGACGGCGCTAGGGAGGCGTTGTAATCCGTGAAAGTCGGAAAGTGAATCACGTCGCCCGGAGAACCTATGGCGCGTTTGCCAACCAGATCAAACTTGTCCTGAGCAATTGTGTAAACAAACACCGCCAGGAACGGTTGATTCGTAGTCGCGTTGGCTTTCGGATCGTCGGCACGCGATTCAAAGGCGAGCATGGTCCCGTCGCGGCTTAATCTTCGACCGAGGCTAAACAGATTTACAGTCGGCCCATCATCCTTGGTTCTGGTGACCTGTTTCGTAAGTGTAAAGGTTGAGCCATTGAACGAACCGAGAAACACTTCGGCATTTCCGTGGCCGCTGCCGTCGTCATTGTTGTTGGTGTTGTCCAGGTTCCCTGTCGAAATAAATGCGACGATGGAGCCGTCCGCAGAGAGGCTCGGATTAGATTGAAAGAGAGAAATTGGAGTCGGCCCCCCAATGTCTTGAGTTGCGGTGCCCTGAACAAACACCCCCGGACTTGAAACGTTGTGCAGGAACAGTTCGGGATTTCCGTCGGCGTTGTTAGTTGCCAGATTGCGAGTAGAGATAAAAGCGATCCGGTCTCCGGTTTCAGAAATCGTCGCGTCACGATTGTCATCCGCTACAAAGGGAAAGACTCCCGTCCCCCCGGCCGAAGGAACCCTGCTGGCAGGAGTATCAGTTATTCTCTCATACGTTCCGTTCGCCAGTTCCTGGAACGGAACATCCGCGCCTGCGGTCAAATCAACATCTGAAACGATCGGTATGTCGTAAATCCAAATCTCTTGATTGCCATCCGCAGCTAACACATTACCGGTATCCACACCGTTGAAAAACGCCGGGTGCGGCGCGTTGGAACTAAACACGATCCGGTAGTGACCGTTGCTCCCCGGCACGAGAGTAATCATCGGCCGGTTGTTGCTGATCTCGATCTGAATCGTAGACGGGTCGGGCGGTGTTGGCGTCGGCGTCGGAGTTGGTGTCGGCGTTGGCGTTGGACTCGGGTTCGGAGTTGGCGTCGGCGTCGGAGTTGGTGTCGGTGTTGGCGTAGGCGTGGCCTTAGGCACGCTTTTGGTGTTCGTGATCTGGAAAATGCGACGCTGGCCGTAATCGATCAGAAAAATCTCGCGATTGCCATCTTCATTGTTGCGAGGATTCGGATTTAGGTTACCTGCGGAGTCTCTTGTCGGAATTTTTTCTGTGGATATGTCCCCGTTCGACTCGACAACTACGAAGCGGCCATTTGCGGTGATGTCCTTAGCGAAAGAATTGAACCCGGCTGGAGATGACGTCAACTGAGTGAGAAACGGTTCGGGCGTAGCGCTGGCTGTCTGCGCAACAGCAGAAAAATAGGCCCCTGAAGCGAGAGTAAGCACAACAAGGGCACAGATCAGACTAAGAACTTGCTTCACGAAATCCTCCGGAATAAAGACGCAATTAGGAGCAGATTAGATGCCCATGGGAGCCTGAGCAGTAGTCCGTCGCCTGGTAAATTGGTTGAAGTATGTTCTCCTAACACCCGGCGATTAAAGAATCGCTATTCTACGCAGAACCTCCGCTTATCCGCAAGCCAGCCTCCGTTTTGAACTTAGAGCTACGACGGGCGACGATTCGGAGTTGCATATGGAGCATGCGAAGGAGTGTTTTGAGGCCGCTGATCAGTTTGAGTCTCCTCAACAGTGGGTTCGACCGGCTTGTGAACATAATGGCACCACGATTTGATTTCGGGCTGCCTTTACGACTGCGCTCGGAACAGTTATCGTTCCCACCATGGCCACTGCACTGCGCGTTGAAGGTGTTTCCAAGCGCTATCGTATCTACGAGCGGCCAAATGATCGCCTGAAAGAGATGCTCACGCGCGGTCGCTGGAAACGACATCAGGAGTTTTGGGCGCTCAAAGACGTCAACTTTGAAATCGAAGCCGGGACAACGACGGGGATTATCGGTCCCAACGGCAGCGGTAAGTCTACATTGCTGCAAATCATGACCGGTACGCTCGAGCCGACACACGGCAGCGTCTGGCATGAAGGACGAATCGCGGCGTTGCTGGAACTCGGCTCAGGCTTCAACAACGAATTCACAGGCGTTGAAAACGTCTTTATGAACGCGGCGCTGATGGGTTTTTCACGAAGTGAGACTGAAGCGCTGTTGCCGGAGATAGAAAGGTTTGCTGAGATTGGGCCTTTCATCCATCAGCCAGTCAAGACGTATTCAAGTGGCATGTATGTTCGGTTGGCGTTTTCGGTCGCCATTAGTGCGTCGCCTCAGATCCTGATCATTGACGAAGCGCTGTCGGTCGGCGATGCGGTATTTCAGCACCGGTGCATGCGAAGATTGAAAGAGATGCAGGAAAGCGGCGTCACGATCTTTTTTGTCTCTCATGATTTGGGGGCGATTCGGGCACTCTGTTCCGAGGCGATTCTGTTGCATGAAGGACATATGGTGGCTCAGGGAAAACCCATCGCAGTTTTGAGTCAGTATCAAAAGCTGATCATGGCGCGGGAAAAGGCCTACGACAAGAAACAGCCGCCTACCGAAGGAATAGCTTCAACTCAGGAAATCGCGGAGGTACTCGGTGAAACGCCTCGACTTCAATGCAGCTATCGTCATGGAGACGGGAGCGCTGAAGTTGTGCGTGTGGAGCTTCTCGACTCGACATATCGGCCCATCACGCTCGTGGAAACCGGAGAAGCAGTAACGATTCGGATGTATGTCCGTTTTTCTACCGATGTCGATGATCCAGTTTTTGGTTTTCTCTTACGCAATCGCCACGGCATCCATCTCTTTGGAACGAATACCGACTTGCAACAGATGCGACTCGGAAGCGTTCGACGAGGAGAGGTAATCGAAGTTTCGTTTCTCTTTAACTGCTGGCTGGCGCCGGACAGTTATTCAGTGACTGTTGCTGTGCACAGCCGCAACGCGATCAGCTACGACTGGCTTGACGGTGTGTTGCTGTTTCAAGTGGTGAGTCCCGTCGCTATGGAAGGTGTCGCGAATCTAAATGCGAGCGCGAGCGTTCGCAGGTTCGATCTGCCGGTAACCGAAGAAAACGCGGAAGCGCTTGTATGACTAACGAAAACTGATATGTCTATCAACTATGCAACCTGAAACAAAACAACTCTGGCAACACACTGAAGGCGCGCTGAATCCTGACGTGGCCCGTGATTTCAAGGAAGCCCTTGAAAACAATCTGGCTGAGTGTACCTGGAAGCCGCACCCTCTCTACAGCGTCTTTACGCAATACGATCAGGAGTGGTATGTGGCGCACGAAGAGGCGTTTCAACGTAAGTATCGTTGCTTCTATGCCGTCTCGAAAACAATTGCGCCCAAATCCATCATTGAATTGGGAACATGCGCGGGGGCAAGTGCTGATGCTTATCTAAGCGCCGCCCCGGATGCCACCTTCATCGGCCTCGATGTCTTCGGTGTTAATTTTCGGAAAGACAACGGCTTGGAATGGGATCCTTACAAGATCGCCGAGGAGTTGTTGTACGCGCGAGGCTTCAAGGATTGGAAACTAGTGCGTGGCGATTTGAGATTGCTGAAAGAACTTCCCGGACCCGCGGAATTGGTCGTGGTCGATGCTGCCCATGATTTTGAAAACGAGTATGCCGATCTCCAACTGGCGTTGACTGCCAACCCGAGTTTCATCTTCGTTGACGACTCTGACGACGAAAGTGGAGCGAAGCCGGCGATTGAAAAGTTTCTCGCTGAGGATTTGAAAGGACGGGTCGCCTACACTGTCGGCATCCCATATATCGGCGGTGGTGTCGTTATCAAGCTGGCGAAATAGAATTGAGTGAGACAGTAATGATCGAGTCGTCGGAGTCAGAATTAGATGTCGAAGCTTTGAAAGCGAGGATTCGCGACGCGGTGACGCAGCGCGAGTTGTCGGGTGAGCCGTCTTTCATCACTGCTTCAATGGATCTTTACAAGCTGCTATCAGCAAATGGTTCAGCAAGCCATTCGTCTCTCGCGGACCTGCTGGTGGCCGACATCTCTGCGCGCGAACACACAGAAACCTCGCTGAGCTTGCAACCCATCTTTGTTCCCCGGGAAGACAATCACTACCAGCTCGAAGACCTTCTGCAGTATCACGATCATCACTTCATCTGGAATGCCTATCGCGCTTTGCTAAAACGCGAACCGGATCCGGAAGGATACCGGGGTTATCTGGCACGGCTACGCAGCGGTGAGCGAAACAAGATCGACATCCTGGCGAGTCTGAGTTCCTCGCCCGAAGGCAAACGCGCAAATGTCGAAGTTGAAGGGCTGAAGCAACGCGCCATGTTCCGGCGTTTGTATTTCGTCCCAGTGGTCGGTTATCTCGCGGAGTTAGCTGTGAGTTTGTTTCGCCTGCCAGTGTTATTGAGACATCAGCGTCAATTGGAGAACCACTTAATCGCGCAGCAGGAGACTCTTTCGCACCACTTTGATCAAAAATTGGCGGATCAAAGGGAAAGTTACTTAGAGAGTCTGCGTCAGGTGGCGCCACGAATTGCGGACTCACTCGACCTAATCAGGAAAACCCACGCAAACTTTGCGGAGCTGCAGCAGCAGCAGATAACCGTACTCTTTCGCCAGCAGCAAAGAACGATTGCGGAGAACCTCGCTTACACCACGAACGGACGTAAGCGCATTCCCGAGCGACGCTGGCACGAATTCTACGCTGCATTTGCTGATCAGTTTCGTGGCGATCCCGAAACGGTAAAGGCTGAGCTCAAACCCTACCTCGCACACCTCAAGGATGCAGGAATCACCTCCGAAATCCTCGACCTCGGTTGCGGGCGTGGTGAATGGCTGGAGTTGCTAAAGGAAAATAGAGTGTACGCAACCGGTGTGGAAAAAAACTCAGTCCACGCCCTGGCGCTGCGCAACAAGTTGCTTAGTGTTATTGAAGCAGACGCGCTCGAGTACCTTCGGGGTTTGAAAAAGGAAAGCCTGCACGCAATCACAGCCTTTCATTTGATCGAGCATCTCGAGTTTGCCCAACTCGTTGAACTCCTGGATGAGGTAAATCGAGTGCTGCGTCCGGGTGGCTTGCTGATGCTCGAAACACCGAATCCAAAAAATCTTGTCGTCGGCGCCTGTAACTTTTATTCGGATCCGAGCCATCGCCAACCTTTGTTCCCAGAAACGCTGCAATTCCTTCTTGAGCGTCTGGGATTCAATCGAGTTCGTATCGAGTATCTGCATCCAGCGGCAGGCAGTCCTTTTGAAAATGATCTGCCCGGCTCGAAAGAGCTGGACACATGGCTGTTCGGCGCTCGCGACTTTGCTGCTTTCGCCTGGAAGGATTGAGCTCTCCGCTACCATACCCTATACAAACATTCATGCCCCGCTTCGCGATCGTAACCTCTCATTTAACTACCGGCGACGCTGTTAGCAACGATGTGCTGGCGATGCAGCGTGTCCTCGCGAACCACGGGCTCGAATCGCGAATGTATGCCGAAAGCGCAGACTTCGATGAGCCAAAAATCTGGCCACTCGCGGAGATCAAACAGTTTCTCAAGTCACCTGACGACGTCCTGATTTATCACCATTCATTCGGTTGGGACACCGGCCTCGAATTGTTGCGCAAGCGTCACTGCCGAACAGTTATCAAGTATCACAATGTCACCCCGCCGGAGTTGTTCACTGGCGTGAGCCAATGGCACGAACAGAAATGCGCTGAGGGACGACGCCACCTGGAGTACATTGCGCGCGCTGGTTTCGCTTCCTACTTTTCAGACTCGGCTTACAACATGCGCGAGTTGCTTGCCCTGGGAGCGGCTGAGCAGAACAGTTTTGTGGTGCCGCCTTTTCACCAAATCGATCGACTCGATTCCGTCGCTCCGGATCTCGACACGCTCGAAAAATATCGCGATGGCCAAACCAACATCCTGTCGGTGAGTCGTGTGGCGCCTCATAAGAACCAGGCCGGTTTGATTGAAGCCTTTGCCATTTATCATCACGACTACAATCTGGCGAGCCGGTTGGTGATTGTTGGGAGAGAAGAGCAGGCGTTTAAGACTTACTCGGAACGCTTGCGCGGGATGATCAAGATTTTGGCTCTTGAAGATGCTGTGGAGTTCTTGGGCGAGGTTTCAGAGGAAACGCTCAAGGCACTTTATCTACTCAGTAACGTTTTCATGTTCGCCAGCAAGCATGAGGGTTTTTCAGTGCCGCTCGTTGAGGCAATGGCTATGAAGGTCCCGATTGTCAGCTATGGTGCCGCCGCGGTGCCCGAGACGGTTGACGGTGCTGGAGTCGTGCTTGAAGAGATTGATCCGCTACGACTGGCTGAAGCAGTTAATGCGGTCGTGGCGGACGAGGCGACAGGCTTTGCCCTCGGTGTCAACGGTTGGCATCGCTACGAAAAGCATTTCACAAATAGCAGGATTGAGACGCAGTTTATGCGGGCCCTCGCTAAGTTGAATTGATCTATGGCTCGCATTGCGATTCTAACTCCCAGCATCACAACCGGAGATGCAGTCAGCAATGATGTCGTGCATATGCGCCACGTCCTTGAACGCCGCGGTTTCGAGTCAAAGATATTCGCCGAAGGCTGGACGCTGACAACGCCGAAGATCCTCCCTTTTGACCGCGTAACCGGCTTCCTCAAAAGCGCTGACGACATCCTGATCTATCACTATTCGCGGGGCTGGGATCCAGGTCTGGAACTGCTCGAGAACCTCAAGTGCCGCACAGTGGTCCGATATCACAATGTCACTCCTCCTGAATTTTTTCTTAACTACAACTCCGAACTCGCTGCAATGTGTTTGGCTGGTCGTGAGCAACTAAAACCAATCGCCGCTGCGAGTGCCGACCGTTACGTCTCCGCGTCTGCCTATAGCATGCGCGAACTGATCAGCGCCGGAGCATCCGAATCTGACAGTTTCGTTGTGCCGCCGTTTCATCACGTGGGTCGACTGAATTCAGTAAACGCAGACCAGGACGTGTTGCGGCGATATGAGGATGGCAAAATCAACGTGTGCATGGTCGGCCGAGTCGCTCCGAACAAAGCGCATCACTTGTTGCTGGAGGCGTTTGCTGCTTTTTACCACGACCACAACACCAATAGCCGCTTGCTCATCGTCGGAAAAGAGGAAGGCCGGCTGAAGACCTACAGCTACGTGCTCCGCGAAATGGTGAACCGCCTGAGGCTGAGAGACGCCGTGATCTTCACTGGTGAAGTTTCAGAAGCTGAACTCAAAGCTTATTATCAGTGTGCGCATGTTTTTATGATGACCAGCGAGCACGAAGGATTCTGCGTGCCTATAGTTGAGGCGATGGCCATGGGTAAACCTATTGTCGCCTATTCGTCGTCGGCAGTTCCCGAGACGGTTGGTGATGCCGGGATTGTCTGGGAAGAGCGAAACCCACACCTTCTGGCCGAGTCGATCCGTTCAGTGACTACTGATCGAACGCTGACGGAAACACTGAGCGCGAAAGGGCGACGGCGTTATGAAGAATTCTTTACAAACGAGAAGATCGAAGCAAACTTCCTGAAAGCGATGAGCGGAATTCTATGAGTCGCATCGGCATTGTCGTACAACGTTGTCACGAAAGCGTCGTTGGTGGCGCGGAGGCTTTGGCGTGGCAATATGCGAGCTTGCTGAAAGACGACTATGAAGTTGACGTGCTAACCACGACTGCTGTGGATGCTGCTTACTGGGCGAATGCGCTGCCGGAAGGCGTGGAAATGCGCGACGGCATCACTATCAGGAGATTTCATGTCGATATCGGCTACACACCTTATCGCAGCACGCTCTTTAAGTATTTGATCGAAGACTTCAACAAATACGGACTGGAGCGCAATCCGGAAAACGGCCATCACAAGCACTTTCCCTGGAGTATTTCTCTACAAGAAGAACTCATTCGGCATATCGGCCCCTACTCGAATTCCCTACTCTCCTTCATTAAAACGAACACAGCGAACTACAGGACAATCATCTTCGTCACCTATCTCTATCCGACGTCGTATTTCGGTCTTTTGCAGGTGCCGCCTGGATACGCGTTATTCGCGCCAACCCTTCACGATGAACAGCCGGCCTACTTATCTGCCTATAAGCACGCCGCTCGACGTGCAGGGTCACTTGTTTGGCTGAGCGATGGCGAGCGCAATCTCGGCGAGGATCTCTGGGGACACATACCGGGATCCGTGGTTGGTATGCACATTGACGCGACGCCGCGTGCTCCGGGAAACGCCAGCAGTCCGTATCTTCTGTATAGCGGCCGAATCGATCCGAACAAGGGTTGTGGCGAACTCTTTGATTACTTCATGCGATTCAAAGAATCACATCCGACAGATTTGAGACTCGTATTGACCGGCAAGGACGACACGCCGATTCCGAGTCATCCAGACATAGACTTTCGCGGCTTTGTTTCCGAAGAAAATAAGTTTGAGCTGATGGCCGGAGCGTCGGTTTACATGATGCCTTCGGGTAAAGAGAGTTTCAGCATCGTCACTTTGGAAGCGATGGCGCAAAGTGTTCCGGTGCTTGCGAGCGGCGCCTGTGACGTGATCGTCGATCACATACAGCGGAGCGATGGTGGAAAGATCTACAACGACTACGACAGCTTTGCGCGTGCGCTCCAACAAATGATGGCGGACGCGGGCGCGAGAAATAAGATGGGTTCGTTAGGACGCGATTATGTCCTTGCGAACTTCACGCCCGAACGAATCAAGCGGGCGCTTGTGACTGCGGTTGAATCCTGCGCCGAAGCGTTTCATTCAAACCCTCCGCCCCCAAGCCAGGCAGCGACCGTTGCGATCGCCCAACCGACGCCAGCGCCGCGGGTTTATGTAGAACCGAAGGCTTTGGATTTGTCTTACACGCCGCCACTTCAACTGCCTGCCGGCTGGACTGAGGAATCTCTGCGCGAGTTTGTAGTGTCGATTCAAGTTGAAGACGGCCCGCTTGAAGAGATGAAGAGTTATGCGAGTGGCGATTTCAAGCGTTTCATTTACACCCTCGGTCTCGTTCCAGAAGAACCAGGAATTAACATTTTGGAGTTGGGAGCGAATCCGTATTTCACCACGACTCTGCTGAAAAAGTTTCGCAACGGCAACCTTCATCTGGCGAACTACTTTGACGAAAAGAAGAGCAACGAAGGGACACAGGATGTAACGATTCACCAAACTGGAGAGGTCCTTTCCTACTCTTACAAGCATTTCAACGTTGAGCGCGATCCCTTTCCTTATGACGGCGAAATGTTTGATGTCGTCCTCTTCTGCGAGATTCTTGAACACCTGCTGTCGGATCCGGTCCACGCTCTGCTCGAAATCCGAAGAGTACTCAAGCCAAGCGGGACACTGATCATTACGACGCCGAACGTCGCGCGACTCGAAAATGTCCGCAAGATGATTGCCGGGGAAAACATCTATGACCCCTATTCTGGTTACGGCCCTTACGGTCGTCACAATCGCGAGTACACGCAGCAGGATTTGTTCAGTCTGCTGAGCGCGAATGGCTTTCGTCCGAATAGTTTGTTTACCGCCGACGTCAGCGAGCCAACTGAGAGCGATGCTTCGACAGTCGAGCAACTAGGTATGTTAAGGAATCGGCGGCCCGAGTTGGGGCAATACATCTTTTGTCGTTCGACGCTCAATAGCGGAGCTCGGGAACTTCCGCCAATCAGACCCGAGTGGTTATATCGAAGCATGCATGATGGAGGGTAGTTTAGTTGCGGCTTGCCGCCCGCCAGTGCGGTAAGCCTCGGGCTTACCGTGAATGATAATTGTTTGATTTCGCGAGGCTGAGCCTCGCGTTGTGTATGAAAGAGTCTCGCCGGTAAGGCAAGCCTTACCGCACTGGTTTGGCGGCAAGCCGCGGAACTATTAACGAACATCCATGGCCGAATCCATTCTCCTGTCGAAACTCGAAACCGCTCTGAAAAGTCCCTTACGCCACACGCTGCTCGTAGTCCTCTTTTACGCGTTCCTGTTTACGGCCTTTTTTTCTCCCTCTCTAATGCGAGGCGCGCCTCTTGCCGTCGGCGCTGACGGCCAGAACCTCTATCTTCCGAACTATCTCGGCCGCACCGTGTTCTGGGATCCGATGATCTTTGCCGGCTTTCCAATGATGGCCGACCCGCAGGCAATGAGTTGGTATCCTCCGGCGCTTTTGCTCTCGTTGATTCCTGGATCGTGGAACCTCTTTATCCTGCTTGCCTACGTCCTGGCCGCCTCTTTCATGTACGGATATGTATTAACGATCACCAGCTCAAGACTCGCGGCACTAACGAGCGGAGTTATCTATGGCATGAGCGGTTTCATGATGGCGCACCTGGGCCACGCCGTAGTCATTCATTCGGTCGCCTGGCTTCCTCTTCTGGTTTGGTCTCTTGAAAAGCTGCGACGCGGATGGAGTCCGGGTTGGTTCGTCGCAGGAAGCGCTGCGATTGCGATGAGCTTTCTTGGAGGCCATACGCCAATCTTCACGTTTGGCTTTGTGCTCGCAGTCGCATATGCCATCGCCCTCGGAGGAAGCGCTTCCCTTGGTCGTTGGCGTTACTACGCGATTTGTTCAGTGCTCGTGTTGATCGGCATTGGGCTTGTTGCAGTTCAGATTGTTCCGACCGCCGAGATTGCCGGTCAGAGCATTCGTGTCGGTTACAAGTTTTCCGATTTCATTTCTCACGCGCTCCCGCCCCGACAGGCACTCATGCTTGTCTTCCCTAAACTTTTCGGCGGGCTCAAGGAGTCTGGCGCGTTGCAATATTATGGTGCGGAGAATCTTACTGAGCTGACTGGATACGTGGGCTTGATGCCCTTGCTGATGGCGGCGATTGGCGTGGCGAAGTGGCCCCAAAGGTCGTTGGCAATTTTCTGGTGCTGCGCGGGTCTGTTCGCGGTCATCCTTGCGATGGGAGATGCCACACCGCTCGCAGGCTGGATCTACCACATCCCCGTGGTCAATCAGTTTCGGGCTCCTGGGCGACACCTACTCGAGTTCACATTCTCCGCATGCGTTCTGGCCGGATTGGGGATGGCGACCTTGATGCGGGATCGGTCTACGAACGAAGTCATGTTCAAAACGATCGCGATCGGCGCCGTGGTCCTGATTGTTTGCGCGGTTCTTACGTTTAGTAGTCTCTCCACGCTTAACGCTCTCGCAGCCCACAAAGATCTCTCACCGCACCAGGTTCTCGCGTGGACGAGATGGGCAGTCGGCATTCCCTTCGGTCTATTTCTCCTCGCCGCTGCTGCGCTTGTCTTCTGGTCCCGGCTTCCTGGTTCGCCTCTGCGAATCTCGCTGTTACTCGCAGTGCTGGTAATCGACCTCGCCAGTTTCGGTTGGTCTTACGATTGGCGATACGCAGGAATCGACAAGGAAGCGCTCAAGCCACCGGACATTGCTGTTCGTTACAAAGAGCTGCTGGCTGGCAGCAATCAAAGAGTTCTGCCGATCCGCGGCACTATGGCGCCCACAACCGAGATTCCACCAAACTTGTCGCGCTTGTGGCAGATCCAAAATGCGAGTGGCTACAACTCCCTGATTCTCTCGCGCTTCAGTCGTCTCACGAACATGCAGGACGTCGGCACCGTGACGCGGCCTCTCTGGCTTGATCCGAGCGACCAGAGTTTGAATCTCGCAGCAGTACGTTATCTCTTCCGGCCATCGTACGAACTGACGACTGATGCTCACGGAATCGCGTGGCAAAAGGACGAGATGCAAATCGCTCTCGGTGCAAACTGTGTCGAACGCTCCCGCAATTCGGTTAGCTTCAATTTCCCAAACCCCATCAGAAGCAGCGCAGTCGCGATCGTCTCCCGACTCGCATGCGCCTCACAGGTTCCTGATGGCACTGAAGTAGTTCAGGTTCGCATCACAAATGCGGCCGGTGCCGTTGAGACTCAGAGTTTCCGGGCTGGGCGTGATGGGAGTGAATGGGCTTATGACTGCAAACAAATTAAGCCCTACATGAAACATCAGCGCGCAGAGTTGTTCAGCAGCACGCCAATAAAACTCAATGAGGAACCCTGCGAGTCGCACTCCTACTTAACCAGGCTACCGCTGAAAGAAGTTACGGCGATCAAGAGTCTCGAACTGAAGTGGGTTGGCGGGGAAGGATCGATGCTGCTCGACCGGATCAGTCTCGTCGAGGAAGGCGGAAAGACTACGAACCCGGTGGATCCGCTGGCCATCGGCGATCATTGGCGGTTCCTCGAGGAGACTGATGGAGCTCGAGTCTATGAAAATCGTACGGCACTGCCGCGCGCCTGGCTGGTTCCAGAGGTCCTAACACTCAGCGCAGAGGAAGCACTGGCGGCGGCTAAAACGTCGCGCCTCCCAGACGGCCGTGATTTCGCTCCGGAAAAGCTGGCTATCGTTGAGGCACCTCTGGCGCTTGGGAACCAGAAGCCCGGTCCGGGCGGGACGGCCCGCGTGTCCTCGCTAACTGACAATGAAATGGAAGTGGAGACTTCTGCCGCGACGCCTGGTTTTCTGGTTACAAGCGACGTGTATTATCCCGGCTGGAGCGCCACCATTGACGGCCAGCAGGCCCAACTCTACCGGGCCGACTACGCATTCCGCGGGGTCGCCGTACCGACTGGCAATCACGTCGTGAAATTCACATATAGGCCAAGGCGCTTTCTTTTAGGGGCCGGGCTGAGCCTGGCTTCCGTTGCTCTGCTCGCTGCAGTTGCCCTTAGTGGCCTGTTCGGCAAAAGGAGGCTGAGACGCCCCTAGAGTTCATGTTTGCGGGAAAAGTTTCAGCATCAAAATCCAACTTTCAGCGGGTTAAGTGCGTCTATATACGCGGCTGGCTATCTGAGTCGAGGCTCCTCCCGAGCGTGCTTCCCAGTTCCAAAGGTTTTGTGCCGGTCAACCTGAACGGAAAAGATGATCGTAATTGACACTAAATACAGTGGCGGGCTATATTTCAAGGTGCCTCCTGGGTGTAGTGGCACCTTGTTGAAGAGAACCACCTCAAACCCGGCTCTCTTTTCCGCAAACGAAAATTAGGTAGGAGCAGCAAAATGAAATTAGCCGTCACTATTCTGTTGATTTCCCTCGCGGCGTCGAGTGCCTTAGCTCAGGCACCTACACTGCGCATCGTCGCCGAAGATCCGAATCTTCCGGCAGAGCTCTACTACGGGAACACCAAAGTTAAGCCGCTGCGTCTCCGCCCAGGAACGAACACGCAGATCACTATAGATGACGCCGACTTCTTCGTTTTTCAGCACTACGTCGACTTTCTCAATCGCATGCCTGAGCCAGGTGGTTATGCTGGATGGCAGGCTGTGCTCAACGGCTGCGTTCCTGTAGGTCCGAGCTGCGATCGAATTCATGTCTCCGGCGCGTTCTTCCAATCACCTGAATTCCAGGAGCGTGGTTATTTTGCTTACCGGCAATACTCGGTAGCGTTTGGCCGCAAACCCGATTTCAACGAATTCATGCCCGACCTGCGACGCGTCAGTGGCTTTCTTGATGCGACGCAGTTAGAAGCAGCAAAGGTAGCCCTGATCAACGATTTCATGGCGCGTCCTGCATTTGTCAGCACTTACAACGGACTACAAAATGGCCCGTTTGTGGATTTGCTCGTTTCGACCGCAGGCGTAACGCTGGCGAACAAGCAAGCGCTGATTGATTCGCTCAACGCCGGCACGTTGACTCGCGCTCAGGTCTTTCGCGCAATCATGGAAAGTTCTGCGGTTTACGACAAGTACTACAATCAGTCGTTCGTGGTGATGCAGTACTTTGGTTATCTCCGCCGTGATCCGGATGCGCTCTATGTGAACTGGATTGACGTGCTTAATCAAACTGGCGATCCGCGTCACATGATCAACGGGTTCATGAACTCGGTGGAATACCGCAACCGGTTCTAAGCGAACAAGACCAATTCGATTCAAAGAGGCCAACTTAACAGTTGGCCTTTTTGTTTTAGAACCCGCATGAAGCAAAGCATCCTGCTCGCAACAGTCTTGCGGCTCTGACGCTTTGCCGTGCGGTAAGCCTACGGCTTACCGGAATGCTCTTAACAGTGAGCTACGCCTTGAAATCCAAACAATGCGCTGCGGATAGGAGGCAAAGCCTCGACGAATTGATGTCCTGCTGGTAAGCCAAAGGCTTACCGCACGGAAGGCGGCAAGCCGCATGGGGTTTTGTTCATTTCCCAGTTCAACGCTACAGTGTTGGCGCCTTGCCGATGCAAACACCTCCCGACATCTCAGTCGTCATCCCCGCGTGGAATGAACGGGAGAATCTCGCAATCCTGCTCCCGTCTTTGCAACAGGAGCTACAACAGCTCGGCCTCAACTCTGAAATCATCATCTCAGACGGTGGATCAATTGACGGCTCGCAGGAGTTTGCGCGAGAAGCCGGCGCCCAGGTGGTTCTACAAACCGAACGCGGCTACGGTGGCGCGCTACTGGCCGGATTCGCGGCAGCTCACGCGCTGTACGTAGTTACAATGGATGCCGATCTATCTCACCCGCCGGTTTTCCTTCGTGACTTTTGGCAGCAACGGTCCACGGCGGAAATGCTGATCGCATCGCGGTACATCGAAGGCGGAAAGGCTGACATGGGTCCCTTCCGCCGGGTCCTGAGCCGCATCTTGAATAGCACTTACGGCCGTGTGCTCGACTTACCGCTCGCTGATCTTTCCAGTGGGTATCGAATGTATCACCGTGATGTGCTGGCTAAATTGGAACTCCAGGCGCGTGATTTCGATGTGCTCGAGGAAATACTGGTTCGGGTTCACCTGCTTGGGGGGCGAATCAAGGAAGTTCCATTTCACTATCAGGCGCGCAACTCGGGGAAGTCACATGCAAAGCTGCTGAAGTTTGGTTGGGCGTTTACGCGGACGCTCGTGCGCATGCGGCGATTGCGTGGGACATCCGCCAAATAACCGGCGCAGATGTTGTAGTGGTCATCAGCTACAATCTCGATAACAGATCACGGTAGACCTCAAGCGTCAGCTCAGCGGTTCGCTCCCATGTGAATTTTGCCGCCCGCGTCAAACCAGCCGCGGAAAGATGATCGCGATGTTGCGGGTCGTTCCAAACCTCAACTATCGATTTCGCCAGGGCGGCGACATCCGTTGGTTCAACCAAGATCGCCGCGCTTCCGACCGTCTCTTCGATTGCGGGAATGCGGCTTGTGATCACGGGTGCGCCGCAAGCCATCGCTTCAAGCGGCGGTAACCCGAAGCCTTCATAGAGCGAAGGATAAACACAGACCCGGCACGCCGAATAGAGCGCACGCAGATCTTCATCCGACGTGTAGCCAATGAACCTCACTCGCTCTTTTACTCCCGAGGTTTCCAGAAATGCGTCGAGTTCATCTGTCAGCCAGCCTTTCCCACCGGCAATCACCAGTTGCGGCCTGAGTGAAGTGTTCCGCAACACGTCATCGAGCGCCCTTACCAGCGTGAGCAAATTCTTTCGCGGTTCGACGGTACCAACGAAGAGAAGGAAGTCGTCCTCAATCTCCAGCTGCTTTCTAGTCGCCAGAGTTTCAGTGATTGGAATTCGATGAAAGGTTCGACGTGGCGCTTCGGGCGTGACTGCAACTCGCTCTGGTTTGACGCCAAGATGTTCCACGATTTCCCGCTTAATGCTTTCCGTGACCGCAATGATCATTGCGGCAGAACGAACCATCAAAGGCAAACGGCGACGAGCACGCCGGACGAGATGCCGCTCGTGATGCTCGGGGTGGAGCAGAATTGAAAGGTCGTGAATTGTGACTACGTTGTGGCTGCGATTCCAGAGTGGTACTTCGTAGTTGGTGCCGTGAAAGAGATCAACTGGACTCTGTCTGAGATAGAGCGGCAACCCGACCGCCCACCAATGACGGCGAAATGACGTTGCCCTCGGGTTAAAGAAGCCGAGATTTGGAAGTGAGGCTTGTTCAATTTCACTGGCTGCCGCGGCCGTGAAAGGAATAGGTGAGATGAGATCGAAGCGATCCCCTGGCGCGAGCTGGGCCAGCGAACGCGCCAGCTCAAACGTGTAATGGCCAATGCCTGTTTTGGGCGATGAGAGGGGAAAGCCGTCCAGTGCTACGCGCATTTTCTCGATTGGCGATTGCCGACTGCCGATTGCCGATTGGAGTGGTTAACCACGCCTGAGCGAGTATCACACAGGATTGGCGTCCCACAATCACACTATCAAGCAGTCAGGGTCTCAATCGGCACTTGGCAATCGCAAATCGGCAATGCACCTCACGGCCCGAAGCGGAAGCGATACTCGAGCGAGTTCACAAAGCCATTGATCATGTTTCGCGAGTTGCCCGTCGTATTCAATTCCTGGATCCAGTTTAGATAAGAAGCGTCAGGATCGCGGCGCAGGTAGCCAAAATACTGCATCACCACAAACGCCTGGTTGTAGTACTTGTTGTAGACCTCGGTGCTTTCTGCGATCT
>Ga0134127_10001170_pt1 | contig 20102 bp, 16 predicted proteins | sample KB31753_FD_96459 | JGI IMG/M metagenome (GOLD analysis project Ga0134127, IMG submission 96459) | Terrestrial soil microbial communities with excess Nitrogen fertilizer from Kellogg Biological Station, Michigan, USA - KB3-175-3 | ecosystem: Environmental > Terrestrial > Soil > Unclassified ... | reverse complement strand
TGCAGACGCGCCTCGGGCTCGTAATGCCGGCGATTCCACTCCGCCAGCGCCCCGCACACCGCCACATTGAGCGCGGAGGAACCTGCGATGCCGGCTCCGGCCGGCGACTCGGACGAGGTCGTCAGCGTAATCCCTCTGGTTTGGAAAAAGTGGACGAGCAGCGAGAGCAGCCGCAGCTCGCGTCGCTCGCGCAACTCCCGCCAGTCCGATGCTTCGACGGTGACGCCCGTGTCTTGCGAGCGGATGACGATCGCCTCGTCGGACCGCGGTTCAATGCGCGCGCGCGCTCGCAGGCTGATCGCGGCATTGAGCGTTTGCGCGCCGGGATGAAACAGATAGAGAGGCCAGATGTCGATGGTGCCGCCCGCGAGATCGATGCGAGTCGGTGCAGAGGTCTCGATTACCACGCAGCAAATGTAAACCACGAAGGTCACGAAGGTCACGAAGGACGTGGTTAAATAAACCTCGTGCCCTCTTCTGTTCGCCGCGAAATCGGACAGCTGCTGATTGGCAGCTTGCCCGGCACGACGATCACGCCCGAGATGCGATCGCTGGCGCGCGAGTTTCAGCTCGGTGGCGTGACGCTGTTCAAACGGAACATCGAAGCACCCGAGCAGGTCGCCGAGCTCAATCACGATCTCCAGTCACTGTCCTCGGCGCTGCCGCTCTGGGTCGCTGTCGATCAGGAAGGCGGACGGGTCGCTCGTCTGCGCGCGCCGTTTACCGAATGGCCGCCGATGGCCACGCTTGGCCGTAGCGGAGACGATAAACTCGCCTATCGATTTGCTGCCGCGCTGGCGGCGGAGCTGAAGGCCGTCGGCGTCACGCTCGATTACGCGCCGGTGCTGGATATCCACACCAATCCGCAGAATCCCGTCATTGGCGATCGCGCGCTCGGCGAAGACGCTGAGACGGTCGCCAGGCTCGGCGCCGCAGTGGTCCGTGGGCTTCAGGAAAATGGCGTTGCGGCATGCGGCAAGCACTTTCCCGGACACGGAGACACGTCCGTCGATTCGCATCTCGCGTTGCCAATCGTCGAGCACCCCCCGGATCGTATCCGCCGAGTCGAGTGCGTCCCGTTTAGAGAGGCGATTCGTCATGACGTCGCTTTCATGATGACGGCGCACATCCTTGTGCCCGCGCTCGACGAACAGAAACCGGCGACGTTGTCGTCCACGATCGTTCAAGGCATGTTGCGCGACGAGCTCGGATTTCACGGTGTGATTTTGAGTGACGACCTCGAGATGAAGGCCATCGCGGATGCGTACACAGTTCCGGAAGCAGCCGTCCAGGCGATCGCGGCCGGGTGCGATGGAGTGCTGGTGTGCCGGCACCTTTCATCGGAGCATGCTCAGGACGCCGAGGTGCAGGCGGCAGTCCTCGAGGCCTTGGTGCATGCGGTCGAAGATGGCCGCATTCCTTACACGCGAGCCGAAGACGCGCTTTCGCGCAATCGCCGTGCGAAGGAGCGATTCCTTGCGGCACCGGTTGCGCCCGGCCGCGTCGCCGCGTTGCGGGAGGTACTGGGCAACGAGACTCACCGACGGATCGCCGACGAGATGGCGCGTTTTCTCTAAGATTTCGCCGTGTTGAAACCAGCGGCGGTCAGGCCCGGAGCCCGCATCGCCCTCGTATCGCCCGCCAGTCCGTTTTCGCGGGAGGACTTCGATCGCGGCGTTGAGGAGCTGCGCCGCCTGGGGTACGAGCCTACCTACGACGATGATGTGTTCGCCCGCGCGGGGTCGTACCTCTCGGGAACACCCGCCGTGCGTGCGGCGGCGTTCTCCCGGGCGTGGGCGGATCCATCGATTGCCGCAATCATTGCCGTTCGCGGTGGCTACGGCAGCGTCCAACTGCTGCCGCTGCTCGATGACGCGCTGATTCGTCGCACGCCGAAACTATTTGTGGCCTACAGCGACAACACCTCGCTCCTCTCGTGGTTGACCTGTCGATGCGGCATCACCGCGCTCCACGGTCCGATGGTTGAGGGTCGCCTCGCCAAAGGAAAAGAGGGGTTCGACGCCGACTCCATGCTCGCGTTCATGCAGGACGGGGAGGGGCGCACGCTCAGCCCCGATGGACTCGCCGTGGTCCGCGGTGGTGAAGCGGTTGGTCGGCTCTATGGCGGCACGATTACACAACTCGCGGCATCGCTCGGCACCCCGTACGCCTTCGATCCGCCGCCTGGATGCGTGCTGTTCCTCGAAGATGTCAACGAGCGTCCGTATCGGCTCGATCGCATGCTGACGCAGCTTCGGCTGGCTGGCATTCTCGACCGCGCAAGGGCGCTGGTGTTCGGCGAGATGCGGGCGTGCGACGAAGCCAATGGACAGGCGAGCGCGCTCGATGTGATTCGCGGCCTCACGACCGGATGCGAGGGTCCGATCGTTACGGGCTTTCCCTCCGGTCATACCACCGGACCGTGCTGGACGCTTCCGCTCGGCGTCCGCGTCCGCATCGTCACAGCCCCTCGCCCGGTTGTCGTCGTCGAGGAGTCGCCCGTTGAATAACGGATCCCGGATCCCGGACCCCGGATCCCGGGTGATCCACCTCATCGGCATTTGCGGTACCGCGATGGCGACGCTCGCAGCGTTGCTGAAGCGGCGCGGATACGACGTGCGCGGCTCGGATCAGAACGTCTACCCGCCGATGAGCGATTTCCTATCGGCCGAGGGGATTCCCATCATGACCGGCTACGCGGCCGATCACATTGGCGGCGACGTCGATCTCGTCGTCGTCGGCAATGCGATTTCGCGAGGCAATGCGGAGCTTGAAAGCGTTCTCGAGCGCAAGATCCGCTACTGCTCGCTGCCGGAAGCGATTCGCGATTATTTTCTGTGGGGAGCGCGCTCCAGCGTCATCGCCGGCACGCACGGGAAAACGACGACGACGTCGCTGACGGGATGGCTGCTGACGAGTGGCGGCCTGGACCCGACGGTGCTTGTTGGCGGCATTGCGCTCAATTTCGGCGACGGCGGTTCGAGTTACCGTGTGGGCGGCGGTCGCGATTTCGTCATCGAAGGCGACGAGTACGACAGCGCCTTCTTCGACAAGACGGCGAAATTCCTCAAGTACCTGCCCGACGTCGCGGTCATCAACAACGTCGAGTTCGATCACGCCGACATCTACGCGGACCTCGACGCCGTCCTGCTCGCCTTCAGACGGCTGGTCACTCTCGTTCCACGGAACGGATTGCTGCTCGTCGGCGCTGACAGTCCTCACGCGGCGGGGCTGGCGAAGCACGCGGTCAGTCCTCTCGAAACGTTCGGTACGTCGGAGGATGCGACGTGGCAGGCGACGGACATTGAAGCGGTCGACGGGCTGACGCACTTCGCAGTACGCCGGCGCGGTGAACCGTTCGGCCGCTTCGCGTCGCCGCTGCTCGGCGTACACAACGTACGAAATGCCGTCGCTGCGATAGCGGTGGGGAGCTATCTCGGGATCGCGCCCGGAGATCTCGCCGACGGATTGCGGACGTTCAAGGGGATCAAGCGCCGGCAGGAGGTCGTCGGCACCGCCGATGGCGTGACCGTGATGGACGACTTTGCGCATCATCCGACCGCCGTGCATGAAACACTGTCGGCGCTTCGCACCGGCTATCCGGATCGTCGCATCTGGGCTGTTTTCGAACCGCGCTCGGCTTCGTCGTGCCGCCGTATCTTCCAGGACGACTTCGCACGCGCGTTCGGCGCAGCCGACGAAGTGATCGTCGCCGCCGTGTTCAGGTCGTCGCTGCCCGAGTCAGAGCGGCTGTCGGCCGAGCAGCTCGTCGAAGATCTGCGCGCGCGGCAACAGCGCGCCCGCTACATTCCGGCAGTAGACGACATCGTCGGCACGGTGGTGAACGAACATCGGCGCGGCGACATCGTCGTGTTGATGTCAAATGGCGGGTTCGGGGGGATTCACGGAAAGCTGCTGAAGGCGTTGTCATGAGCGTCCGGGATCCGGGATCCGGGATCCGCGGGTTCGAGGTTCAGGTTCGTGAAGCGGGTGACTCGGCCATTCTTCTGGAACTCGACGCCGTCATCGATCCTTCTGTGAACGCGCGCGCGATCGCGATTGCGGCGGCTGTCAGAGATCAGCGGCTCGAGGGCGTGCGCGATGTCATTCCGACGTACCGGTCCGTTGCCGTTCACTTCGATCCGTTGACGTGCGATGTCGATGCCCTTCGCCACAGGATGCGCGAGGCAGCCGCCTCGCCGCCGGTTGCCGCGAGCGGCTCGCTCGTCGAAGTGCCGGTGGTGTACGGCGGAGACAACGGACCGGATCTCGACGAGGTAGCGACATTTGCAAAACTGCCGGCGAGGACGGTGATCGATCGCCACTGCGGAGTCGAGTATCGCGTCTTCATGGTGGGATTTCTTCCGGGCTTCGCGTACATGGGAATCGTTGACCCGTCGATTGCCGCGCCGCGCAAGGCGACGCCGAGAACGCGCATTCCTGGCGGCAGTGTCGGCATTGCGGGACGGCAAACGGGCGTCTACCCTCGTCCGTCGCCTGGTGGCTGGCAGTTAATCGGCCGGACCTCGCTGCAGGTGTTCGATCCCGGTCGTGAACCCGCATCGCTGTTTCGGGCTGGCGATCGTGTCAAATTCGTCCCCGACGATCATGCACATGTTGAAAATCATTCACCCGTGGCGCGAACCGTTATGGTTCGCGCAGAGGAGCCTGGTCGTTACCTGACGGTCGTTCGCCCAGGCCTCTTCACCACAATCCAGGATGGCGGCCGATGGGGTTATCAGGATCGCGGGGTGCCCGTTTCGGGGCCCATGGATCGCCAGGCGCACCGTCTTGCAAACGCGCTGGTGGGAAACGCACCTGACGCAGCAGCGCTGGAAGCGACGCTGCTCGGTCCGGAATTGCGGTTCGACCAGCCGGCGACGATCGCGGTGGCCGGGGCAGATCTCGAGGCCGCCATTAACGGTAAACCTCTATCGGTCGAGACGGCACACCGCGTCGAGAGCGGTGGCGTCCTGCGCTTCGGCGCGCGTCGATCGGGCACGCGGACCTACATCGCGATCGACGGCGGTATCGACGTGGGCGCCGTACTCGGCAGCCGCTCGACACATGTCGTCAGCGGCCTTGGCGGAATCGACGGCCGCGCGCTCAGGGCAGGCGACCGTCTGGCACTCGGTTTGGTGAATGCGCAACAGGGTGCATCCAATCATCTGGAGCGCGAACCTTTACGGTTCGCGCCACGGGCTGGCCCGATTCACGGCGCTCGCCTGCGCGCGATGCAAGGTCCTCAGGATTACTACTTCGACGACTCTGCTCTCGACTGGCTCGCGCGCACGCGCTTTACGGTTTCACCGCAGTCCGATCGGATGGGCTATCGACTTATTGGCGGGTCCGAAAGGACCCGCCCTCCATCGTCGATTGCAAACCTCGGGGGTGAGGGAGCGGTTGGGTCCGGTGCAATGATTTCCGATGCCGCTTTCACTGGAGGCATCCAGATTCCTCCGTCCGGTGAACCGATCCTGCTGATGGCCGATCGACAAACCACCGGCGGCTATCCCCAGATTGCCACGGTCATCACTGCCGATCTTTCGCTGGCGGGTCAGCTTGCACCGGGCGACTGGATTGAGTTCGCGTGGTGTTCGCGTCTAGAGGCGATCGCGGCGTTGAAGGAACAGGAAGAGGCATTCGGTGCACCTTGAGCGCCTGCAGGAACAGGTCGCGCTTGCGCCGTTCACCACGCTGGGGATTGGAGGGCCCGCGCGCCGGTTCGCACGCGCGACCCACGTCGAACACCTCCTGGCAACGCAATCGGAAGGCGGGCCGTTGTTTGTCCTTGGCGGCGGCAGCAACCTCGTCATCTCCGACGAGGGTTTCAATGGTCTCGTGCTGCAGATCGCCATCGGCGGCGTGACCACGACTGGAGACGGCGAGGACGTAATCGTCAGAGCTGGCGCGGGCGAATCGTGGGACGCGCTTGTCGAGTCCGCGGTGAAGCTGGACCTCGCGGGCATCGAGTGCCTCTCGGGTATTCCGGGAACCGTCGGCGGTACGCCCATACAAAACGTTGGCGCCTACGGTCAGGAGGTTGCGACAGTCGTCGATTGGGTTGCGGCAGTCGATCGCGTCACGCGAACCGCCGTACGACTGTCACGTGACGACTGCGGTTTTGGGTACCGCATGAGCCGATTCAAGCGCGAAGACGCCGGGCGTTTCATGATCTCCGAGGTCGCATTCCGCTTGAAGTCTGGCGCGCCGCCGACGGTTACATATCCCGATGTCGTCGATTACGTGACGCAGCAGAATATTCAGTGTCCGAGGGTGCAACATGTGCGGGAGGCCGTGCTGCACATACGCCGCAGGAAGGGGATGGTGCTGGACGCGGCGGACTCCGACACGCGCAGCGTCGGTTCGTTCTTCATGAATCCCGTTGTCGCTCGAACCACGTTGGCGCGGATTGCTCCAGCGCCGCACTATCTGATGGACAATGACAGCGTGAAAATTCCGGCAGCATGGCTCATCGAGCAGAGTGGGTTCGCGCGCGGCCACATCGACGGAGCCGTCGGCCTATCGACGAAGCACCCGCTGGCCATTGTCAACCGCGGCGGCGCCACGGCGCGCGACGTGCTGCGGCTCGCGCATCGCATCAAGCTGTCCGTCCGCGAGCGATTCGACGTCAACCTTCGCCCTGAACCTGTCTTCGTCGGCTTTTCACCCGACGATCGCGACGTCGCCTTTCTGTTGTCGTGACACCACCCACCAACAACTCTTAGACGGCAGACGTATGTCAACGTTGCTGATTGAAGGCGGCCATCGTCTTGGCGGCCGCGTCTCGGTGGAGGGGAACAAGAATGCCGCACTGCCGCTCCTCGCCGCGTGCCTGCTGACCGACGAAGAGTGCGTGCTGACAAACGTGCCGCGCATCGGCGACGTGGAGGTCATGGCGCGTCTGCTGCTCGACCTCGGCGTGGAGGTCGAAGGCATCGGCACGACAACGCTTCGGATTCGCGCGAAGCAGGTGAAGACGCATGCCCCCGATCGGTCGCTGGTCGGCCGGCTGCGCGGTTCGGTGCTGCTGCTCGGGCCGCTGCTGGCGCGCACGGGCCGCGCCCGCATCGCGCCGCCCGGCGGCGATTTTCCGGCGCGGCGCAGCATCTCGACGCATCTCGGCGCGCTTCAGGCGATGGGCGCGCGCATCGTCTCGGGCGACGATCACTTTCTCGAGGCACCCGACGGCCTGAAGAACGCGTCGATGTATCTCGACGAGGCGTCGGTAACGGGCACGGAGACCGCGCTGCTCGCGGCCGCGAGCGCGTCGGGTTCGACGGAGATCCGCCACGCCGCCACCGAACCGCACGTTGTCGAACTGTGTGAATTCCTGTCGAAGATGGGCGCCGAGGTCAGCGGGATCGGGAGCGCGAGGCTACGAATCGAAGGGGTGTCGCATCTCGGCGGCGCCCAGCATCGACTCGGGGGCGACTACATCGAGGCCGGGAGCTGGGCGGTGATCGCGGCGATCACCGGCGGCGAGATTGCCATCGAGGGTGCCAGGGAAGAAGACATCGAGGTGGTCGCCTCGGTGTTGAAGCGGATGAACGTACAGTGCGGGATGCGCAACGGCACGTTCGAGGTGAAGCCGTCCAGGCCGAAGGCGGTCCGCCGCATCACGACAGGGCTGTGGCCTTCATTCCCGAGTGATCTGATCAGCCTGGTGACCGTGCTGGCGACCCAGGCCGAGGGACGCACGCTGGTGCATGACTGGATGTACGAGCTTCGGCTGTTTGCGCTGGAGCAGATGAGCGGGATGGGCGCCGACATGTTCCTCGCCGACGCGCACCGCATCATCGTCACCGGTCCGACGCAGCTGCGCGGCGGCCGGATGCTCGACACACGCGATTTGCGATCAGGGATGTCGTTGATTGCGGCCGGCCTCGCGGCGGACGGCCAGACGCGTGTCGCCCCGCTCGAAACCGTCGAGCGGGGCTACAGTCACCTCGTCGATCGACTCAAAGCACTCGGCGCGAAGATCGCCAAAGTGGAATGAGAGTCATCAGGCGGTGGTCTGCGCCGCGAAGCTGTTGATCGCTTCTTCGTCACTGTCGTAGGACTCGAAGACCGTCAGAAGCTTTGCGATCGACAACAGGTCCTGCAGCCGCTTGGTCAGGCTCACCAGCTTGATCTGGCCGCCGTTGTTTTTTGCCGTCACGGAGGACGCGACGAGCGCTCCCAGGCCGGAGCTGTCCATATAAGAGACGCCGCCCATATTGAGGATGATCTGCTTACGGTCCTGGAACACCAGGCTATGGATCTTGTCCTTCAGCAGCGTGTCGCCGTCGCCGAGCACGAGCTTTCCACTGAGATCGAGAATTGTCACCGCGCCAACGACGCGCTCCTGAATGGTCATGTCCCTACTCCTGGTGGGTTGAGCGTGAACGGAATCGGCAGTCGATTGAAGCAGGCGGATTATAGCCGTTCGTTATAATCCGCGCATCAGTGACCACTCCTGCCGACGCGCGCCTCGAAGTCAGTGATGCCCAGGGCCGCCGGGTCGTCGTTCTCGACAAGGCGGCCTTCACCATCGGGCGCCGTTCGGCCAACGACCTGCAGCTGACGGGCACCGACGTGTCCCGTGATCACGCCGAAATCCTGCGCAGCAACGGCCAGTACCTCATTCGCGACCGCGGGTCGCGGTGCGGCACCTATGTGAACGGCGCGCCGGTCACTGAGCGGCGGCTCGTTCACGGCGACAAGATTCAGGTCGGCCGGACGGCTGGAGCGCAGCTCGTATTCCTGCTCCACGACACCGCTACCGACACCGGCTCGCGGGGAGGAGCGTCGGCAATCGTCGGCGGATTCCGGCAAATCGCGACGCTGCTCGACGCGCTGCGCGGGTTGGGGAGCAGCCGCGTGCTGGACGAAGTTCTGACGCTGGTGATGGACGCGGCGATCGAAGTGACGGGCGCCGAGCGCGGCTTCGTCATGCTCGCCAGCGAACGGGGCGAGCTCGAAATGAAGCTGGCGCGGATGCAGGGGCGCGTCTCGCTCTCGGGCACACGATTCGACACGAGCCGCAAGATTCCCGAGCAGGTGTTTGCCACCGGACACGACATGGTCGTTCGCGATCTCCGCGAAGGCGAGCTCGCCGACGCACATTTCGCGACGATCGCGCACGGCATCCGGCAGGTCCTCTGCGTACCGCTGCTGCTGGTGCGCTACGTCGACAGGCCCGGGGCGGCCGTCGAATCGAAACCGATCGGCGTGCTCTATCTCGACAGCCGCGAGAAGGGAACGCTGTCGTCGCAGGCGACGCGAACCGCGCTCGAAACACTGGCGGCGGAAGCGGCCGTGGCGATCGAGAACGCGCGCCTGTATCGACAGGCGATTGAAAAGGGACGCATCGAAGAAGAGCTGCGGATGGCCTCGCAAATCCAGCAGGCGCTGCTGCCGAAGGCGCGCACGCGCGGCACGTTCTACGACGCGAGCGGCACCTCGATCGCGTGCCGCGCAATCGGCGGCGATTTCTTCGAATACATCGATTTGCCCGACGGCAGCTTTGGCTTTGCGCTTGGCGACGTCTCAGGCAAGGGGCCGCCAGCGGCACTGTTGACCGCGATGCTGCAGGGCATCTTCTCGACGCAGTCGTTCGCGCCGGTCGAACCCGCCACGATGATGGCGCGCGTCAACCACGCCCTGCTCGCACGCGGCATCGACAACCGGTTTGCGACCATCTTTTTCGCGATTCTGAGCCCCGACGGGCGGCTGAATTACTGCAACGCAGGGCAGAACCCGCCGATGCTGTTCGGCGCTTCAGGCGTCCGGAAGCTGGAGACCGGAGGGATGATCGTCGGCCTGTTTCCGCATGCAAGCTACGAGCAGGAGGAGCTGCGACTGAATGCCGGCGACCTGCTTGCGGTCTACAGCGACGGTGTATCGGAAGCGCTGAATCCGACGGGGGAGGAGTACGGCGATCCCCGCATCCAGGACGTGATCTCGCCCAACTGGCTGGAGCCGAGCGATGCCGTCCTGCAGTCGCTCCTTCGTTCGGTGCGCGAATTCGCGCAGGACGCGCCCCAGAACGACGATGTGACCGCGCTGATTGTGCGGTACACACCTGTGCGGAACGCCTGAGGCGAGCAGGGCCCGGTTACGCAGGCTTTGCTTTCAGCACGCCAATCTGCACGAGCATGCCGGTGAAGTCGTAGATCCGGCGTTCGTGTGTGATGACGCCGTCGGCGACGTGGCAGACGAACACCACCGGCAGCTGCGCCGGCCGTCCGCTCGGTGCCATGCCCATGAAGCCACCGTTGTCGGTACCCGAGACCGTCACCACCAGGACGACGCGATCGCCGTCGATGATCAATTCGTCCTGCGTGACCCGCGCGTCGCTGAGCGCGCTGAAGAACGCGCCGATGACCGATTCAATCGCCTCGCGCCCCTGATGCGTACCGCCAAGCGGGCTTTCCACGACGGCATCAGGTGCGTACAAGTCGGCGAGCGACTCGACGTCATGTTCATTGGTCGCTTTCAGCCGCCGTTGGAAGAGGTCAACGATCTGATCGCGCGTCATCGTCCGTCCTTTGAGGGTGCGGATTGTAGCGCGGAATCGACGAATCTGTAGGCGGACCATAAGGTCCGCCTCTACGAGGTCCGCCTCTACGAGGTCCGCCTCTACGAGGTCCGCCTCTACCAGGGATCTAGTGAACGGAAGCGGAAGACGTGTGTTCCAGCGTCACATCGAGCACCGGCGAGGTGATGATCCGCTGGTCGTTGGCGAAGATTTCCATCTTCAGGCCGACGCCAATCCACGCCGTCTTCAGTACGCTGCCGCCGAATCCCGAGCCGTCGATGCGAGCCGGTGTCGGATCGGTGAAGAACCTTCCGCCCTGAACAATCGCTGACGCAGCGCCGGTCATCACGATGCGGTAGCGCGAATTGTGCGTCTGCACGACGATCGTGGTCAGCGGCTCGACGTCGCGCAGATGGATGCCGCGCGCGTCGCCGACATCGTCGACAAAGCCGTCGAGCGTCGCCGCACGCGGAACGAGGGTTGCCTCACTCCTGTGCTGGATGATGGTTGACGAGCCGCTCACGCGAATGGCGATTGTACCGCCGAACGGGTTATTTCTGCGGCGGCGCGGGCGCGAGCGTTCCCGGGATCGGTTGCGCGGGTTGCGGCGGCTGTGCCGGGTTCTGAGCAGGAGGCGGCGCGGGCTGCGCCGGCGGCGGCACCTGCACCGGCGGAGGAATGGTGACCGGCGGGGTCTGAATGATCGGCAAGTCGATCAGCGGCGCGTTCGCATCGCCGCTGACACGGAATGGCCGCAGGTCGTCCGCGCTGAGGTCCAGAATGCGGATGATGTGGGGCGTCAGCGTCAACACCACATCGGTTTGCGTCGTCTCTTTTCGATTCCGCGCGAACAGCCGCCCGACCACCGGCACGTCGCTCAAACCGGGAATCCCCTCCATCAGCGTCCGTTCATCGTCGCGAATCAAACCGGCGAGCAGGTTCGTCTCGCCGTCACGCAGCCTGATCGACGTCGTGATTTCGCGGTTGCCGAAGGTCGGCAGGCCGCCAAACCCGGTGCCGAGCTGGCTGGTGACCACGACTTTCAGCGCCAGTGAGACGTCGTCGTCGTGGTGCGTACGCGGCGTGATGTCGATGTTCACGCCGATGTTTTGATACTGAAACGACGTGATGGGCTGCTGCGCGACGCCGCCCGTGGCAATCGGTGCGAATGTCGTCACGGGAACGGGAATCTGCTCGCCGAATCGCGCCTGCGCCGCCACGCCCTCCGACGTCCGCAGCTGCGGGTTCGCGAGGGTGCGCGTGTTCGAGTCGCTCTTCAGAAGGCGGTAGTACAAGGCGGGAAGGTTCGTCAGAATGACGTCGGACTTCGACAGGTTCGCCAGGTCCTGGAGCGTGAAGTTTGGGCGATTGATGTCGGCTGCGCCGTTGATGCCCGTCGGTTCGGCGGTGCCCGGGCTCGCGATCTGCAGTCCGTATTCGAGCAGCCGGGTTCGATTGACCTCGAGCAGCTCGACGTCGATGACGACCTCGGGACGCGCCTTGTCGATCGCCTGGATGATGCGGCCGGCGGCGGCGACGCGTTCCGGCGTGTCCTTGATTGTGAGCGCGTTGTTCGCCGTCAGCGGCGCGATGCGCCGCGCGTCGACGACGATGCGGAGCATGTCGATCGTTTCCTTCAGATCGGCATTGCTGAGATAAAAGGTGCGGACGATCTCTTCTTCGTACTCGCGGCGCTTGGCAGCCGTATCCGGAATCACTGTCACCGTTCGCTGTGCGGTCACCTTGTAGAAAGTCCGTGTCGCGGAGGCAATCGCCGCCAGCGCCTGATCGAGCGTCACGTTGCTCAAATCGATGGAGATGCGGTCGTCGCGGAACATCGGGTCGAAGACGATGTTCAGGTTTGCGAAGCGGGCGAGGACGGTGTACACATCGCGCACGCTGGCGTCCCGGAAGACGAGCGAGGCCGGAAGCCGCACGTCGGGAGGCAGTTCGAATCCCGCCGGCCCAAGCTTCTGCGACTGATCGATCAGCGTTTCCAGTTGCGTCTTGCCCTCTCGTGAGACGGCGACGCGGTTGCGAAGCTGCATCCGCAGGTTACGCAAGGCGACGTCGATGTCGCCGTTTCCCGGGTTCAGCTCGGATGCCAGCTCGAACTCGACGAGCGCCTCATCGAGCTTCCCGGTTGCTTCCAGGCGGCGTGCACGCGTGAGATGTTCCTGCGAGGCGCGGAGCTTGGCACGCTGCAATGCCAGCTGTGTGGTGCGATCGTTCGGGTGCTTTTTCAGAGCCGCGGTGTATTCCGCAACCGCGCGATCGTAGTCTTCGGCCTGTTCTGCACGTTGCGCGGAGCGATACGTCCCCGTGGTGGCGCAGCCGCCGACGGCGATCGTCAGCGCCAGAACAGCAATGAATCGACTAGTTGTGCGAGCCATCCGTGATGACGTCAACGCCTCTAGGAATCCTGAACGCAAACTCCTTATCGGATATTCCCTGATTTTCCTTCAAGTTCGTAAACGCGATCGTCGACTCGCCCCCTTCGTGGTCGCGGGTGGTGAGGGCCCGGATCTGCAGCGACGCAGGGTCGACGGCCACGACGAGATACTCGTAATCGGGCTCATTCCGCCGCGGCGTCAGCTTGAGGGCCAGGGTTCCGGGGATGGTCGCCTGGACGTAACTCGCTGAAAAATCACGGCTGATGTCCCCCTTGCCGGCAAGGAACAGGGCCGGGGTGGTGGCTTGGTTATCGGGCGGGACAGTACTGACGATCACCTGCTTGTCCTGGGGGATATACGAATAGATCTTCACGCCGTCCGAGACGAACTCCTTCTTCTCCGGCGCTGTGTAGGTCCACCGCATCCGGCTTGGCTTTTTCACGCTGACTGTCCCACGCTCCTGGGATTGCGTCTTGAGAACCCCTCCCCGATAGCTGTGGACGAAGTCGGCAGAGAAGTCCTTGATCCCCTGGTAACGCTGCTGAAGGGATCGGGCCAGCGCATCGGGCGCGGGTGACGACTGCGCTCCCATGACACGGGACATCGCCACACAGATCGCGACGACCGTAAATAGATGAGTCACCCGAAACATTTGTCCCCTAACGATAGCAGTTCCGCTCGATGGCGAACCCCAGCGATGCAAGAAATGTGGCGTCTTCCTACGGACGATCTGCTGAGGGAATTGGACGGCGATGAAGAGCCGCGAGCGACGGCGACACGGAAGAGAGCCGGTACCTGTGGCCAGGTGAATACACGCTTGCCGCGTAAATCGGATTCGATGGACTGGCGTTGCGATCGAACCAGACGAGGCTGACCCCTCGTTCGAGCGTCAGGACGTGCTCGCGTCCGCGAACCACGTGGCCAAATCCGGCCCGGCGGAACGTATCGGACGGCAGCCACGATTCCATGCGTACAGTGAACGGATCGTCCAGCAGGCGGAAATCCATTCGGAACGGCGAGTCTTCCGCGCGCGCCACAATCGGAGCGTCGCCTGCAAGGCCCGCCATCACTTGATAGCGCGCACCCGTTGCGGTTCCCCCGGACCTTCCGATCCGCAGCGCCGGAGGAGTGCGGCCGCCCGTGAGCATTTCGACCGCCGACCGAAGCAGCGCTGGGTCGAGATGTTCTTCGCGCGGAGGCGTCAACACGCAGAACACGTACGGTGTTCCTGAAGCAAGACCGCTGATTTCTTCGATGAGATCCGGAGACGCGCTGATCGGATCTTCCTGGAGCGGAAAGAGGGGACCGAATGCGGCAACCACATCACGCGCGGAATAGGCGTCGAGGATCATGTCGCGTGAGATCGCTTCATTGTCGCGGACCAGCAACGGAAAATGCAGCTGGACGTCTGGTAGCCGCACCCATGGGATATCGCGCCGCTGCCATCGCGTGTGGTAGAGAAGCGCGTTCTCGAGCTGCCAGTTCAAGTCCGTGACAAGGACGGCGCTCTGCGGAGTGGCGCCGAGCGCGAGCCGGGTCACGAGCGACTCCGCACGCCGGTCGTCATGGCGATCGATGGCCGGCCAGGTGTCCCACGCCCGCCACCCAGCGTAGAGAAGAACGAGCCCGATGAGGACACCTGCACCCGCAGCGCGAACCTTTATGGTTCGCGCTACGGCGGCACCAGCAAGAAATGCGGTGAACAGGTGGCCGGGTAAATAGAAGACGTGCGTGTCGCCAACGTTGTAGGTGAAGGCGAACAGCGTGTTGATCGCATACCCGAGGAGCATCAGCGTCGCCCACGGACGCGAGATCGTCCACAGACGAACAGCGCCAACGACAGCGAGCAGCAGGCCGATGAGGCCGAACTGCTGGCGGGCGTCAAACCACCACATTCCGACGCGATCGGCAATTTGATCGCTCCGGACACCCATTACCATCGATTCGCGCCAGTCGACCTTCGTGGTGTCAAACCAGAAGGCCGCGAACCGATCGCTCCACGATGCGGCGCCATCGCCGACCTGCCATGTCGAAACCAGGTTCGGCCAGTACTGCAGCGCACCAACGACCGCAATCATCACAGCCATGGCAATGGTCGCCGGTGCCCACAGCGTCCGCCGATCAGGGGTGACATGCAGGAGAAAGAGCGCAAACGGGACCAACAGCAGAATCATCGACAGATGATTGCCAAACGCGAGCGCGTAGACACCGAAGAAGATCGCGAGACGCCGGCGGGATGGCTGCTGCGCGTAGAAATAGAGGGCAAGGCAGCTCACCAGCACGAGCGTCAGGTGGAGCGTGTAGACCTCGGCGATGATCGCCTGGCTCCAGAACGTGTATGAGAAGGCGAACAGCAGGCCCGCGGCGATGCCGGCCGCCAGCGATCCGGCAATCAGCGCGCAGAGATAGGTAAGAAGGCCGACGGCGGTCGCACCGAAAATCGCGGAGAAGAGGTTGAGGCCACGCGCCGGGTTCGGCATGCTGACGGCACGCACGAACGGAGCGGCAAGGTCGTAATAGAGCGGATAGGCCTGCCGCGCGCTCACTTCCGGCCACAGCACCGCGGCTTGAAAACCTCCTGTGTCGCCGAGGTCGACGCCCGGAAGCAACGTCCTGGTATACGCCCAGAACGCGACGGTGGCGACGATGGAGGCGGCGACGATCGCTTTCGCGATTCGACTATCCACGAGATCGCTTGCGTGCGATGAACGCACGGACCTCTTCGACGCTCCTCGTGTTGAGCACGTGCCGGGGCTCGATCCAGCCGCGACGCGCGGTGCCAACCCCGAACCGCATCTGACGCGCGAGCCATTCGGCACGGTGGCAGTCGCTGTCGATGGCGATGGTGACCCCCGCCGCCGCAGCGCGCCGTGCGACGGCGCCATCCATGTCGAGATGACCGGGCGCGCCGTCGATTTCCATTGCCGTTCCGGTCTCGGCTGCAGCCTGAAACAGCGCGTCAAAGTCCAGATCGAAGCCGGATGAGCGTGCGGGTGAGCGATTGGCAGGATGGGTAATGACGTTCACCAGCGGATGACGAATGGCTGTCAGATATCGCTCGGTGAGCTGAGGCCCGTCCTGCTCACACGGGTCGTGCAGCGATGCCAGCACGATATCGAAACCTTCGAGCACGTCATCGTCGAAATCGAGAGTGCCGTCACCCATGATGTCGACCTCGATGCCGTGCAGAATCTCGATGCCGGGGATCTTCCGGCGAAGCGACTCGATCTCCGCACGCTGCTGCGGCACCTCGTCGAGCGCCAGTTTGCGGCTCGACCAGGCGCGCTGTGAATGGTCGGTGATCGCCACGTACTCGTACCCGAGCTGCTTGGCGGCGCGCACCATCGCGTCCACGCTGTCGCGGCCATCGCTCCAATTCGAATGCGTGTGGAGGTCGCCACGCATGTGCCGTTCGAGAACGAGCGACGGAATCGCGTTGCGCTCGGCGACGGCGATTGCTTCGTCGCCGGCGCGGAGTTCGGGGGGGATGAACGAAAGGTCGAGGCGATCATACAGGTCGTCTTCAGATGGGCAGCGGACCGGCCTTCCGCTCTTCTCCGTCAATTGGGCGTCGAGGAACTGCAGGCCACGCCACGCCGCACGTTGCTGAAGCGCTTCGACGTGATCGGACGATCCCGTATACCAGACCAGGGCGGCGCCCGCATCCTCTGGAATGGTCAGATAGATGGTGACCGGACCGCGGTCGGTGACGATCTTGACGCTGCGGTCGTCACGTTCACGCGACACGATGGCGATGGGCAGCCGCGCAAAGCGCGACAGGACGGCGCGGTGTTCCGATGCGCCCGCAACGGCCAGCACTTCAACCGAGGTCACGGCCGGCTCGTAGCGGCGAAGTTCACCGACCGATACCAACGTGTCCACCGCGAGCCCGGCGCGCCGCGTTTCCTTGACGACGATAGAAGCGAGCTGCGAAGCGCGTCCGAGTGGAAGAGAATCGTCGCTCAAGGGGATTTGCGATTTTATTTCAGTACGCGAGCGGCCCGGCTCGCGAGTATGCTCAGCGTTTCGCAGGAGGAAAACGCGATGTCCGTAACCCGTTTGGCCACAGGCATGGTCATCGTTCCGCTCGTTGTCATCGCCTGCGGCGGTGGCACATCGCCGGCGCCGGCGCCCGCGCCCGCGCCTGCGGCACCGAACTCACAGGTGCTGATGCAGCTGCGCTCCGATTGGCAGGCGCAGAAGGACATGATGATGAAGATTGCGGACGCGATGCCGGAGAACAAGTTCACCTACAAGTCGACGCCGCCGCAGCGATAGTTACGGCGAGCAGATCATGCATGTGGCATCGAGCAATGTGGAGCTGCTGAAAATTCTCGGAGGAAACGCGGCGGCGCCCGGCTTCACGGTCGAGAGCGCGAAGACGAAGGCCGACATCCTCAAAGCGCTCGGCGATTCGTACGATTACGGCACGGCGCTGCTGAACGAGCTTTCAGAAACGACGGTGCTCGAACCCGTCAAGGATTCGCCCCCTTGGCTCGGTCCCGCATCGCATGCGCGCATCATCTGGACGCTGCTCGCACACACCATGGATATCTATGGACAGATGGCTGTCTATCTGCGTCTGAACGGCATTGTGCCGCCCGCCAGCAGAGGCGTGTAGCGCTCAGGGGGTCCAGAAGCGATCGAACATCACGATGTGGCTCACTTCATCGTTCCGATTGACGATCACCGAGCGTCCGCCGTCTGCCCAGTCCGCACGAAATGTGACGTGAAAAGGCAGCCTCACGGCGATTCGCGAACGGCCGGTCGCAGTATCGAAGATGCGGACCACATCGCGGTCGCGACTTTCGCGAAACGGCGCACTGATCGATCGACCATCGAGGCTGAACATCGGCAGTGAAAGACCTCCACCGGCGACACCCTGGTCCCACACCACTGCGCGGCGTTCGACGTCGATCAATTGCACTCCGCTTCCACTGCGAGAACCACTCGTCACGATCCACGTGCCCGTTCCGCCCGGCTGGCGAATCCAATCGCCACGGAACCCTTGATCCAGGAGTTTCTCGGGAGCGCCTCCTGACGCGCGGACCCGCCACGTTTCTGGTCGGTCGCGGTACGTCTGATACACAATCCAGTCGCCGTCAGGCGACCATACCGGCCAGGAATCGGCGTATGCATCGTTGGTGACCTGACGCACGTCGGAGCCGTCGACCCGTTGCGTCCAGATGTCCGAATATCCGGAGGCGATCGAGGCGAACGCCACGCGCATGCCGTCCGGCGACAACGAGGAGTGCGAGATTGCGTCGCCAGGCACCGTCGTGATCTGCCGCATTGGAGCACCGCCTTCGACGGGCGCGTGCCACAGATTCCGACTGCCGCTTGCCGGGCTGTTGAACAGCATGGTACGTCCGTCGCGCGTGACGAATGTCCATAGCGGTCCGACCGATTCATCAATCAGCCGTACCGCCGCGCGCCCGTTTGCGTCGGGATCCGAGGCAAGAGGAACTTTCCAGACCTCTTGTTGGTAGTGAAGACGCGTGGCCACCAGTCGTGATCCGTCTGCAGATATGCTCGGCGCGTAGAGCCCGTCGCCGACGGTCGTCGTCAGGCGCACGATCGAGCCGTCCTGAGTGTCGAGAATCCCAAGATCGCCAGGCGCCTGCTGTCGTGCGACGGGTGTGTACGAGATGACCAGGTGCCTGTTGTCCGGCAGCCACACCGGCTTGCCGCCATCGTTGGCAGCAGCAGGCGGGGGAAGCTGCGCCACGCGGCGCTGTTGTCCCGTCTCAACATCAACCACGAAGACCTCGGTCGGCCCGAATAATGGCCAGGTGGAATAGGCGAGCCAGCGACCATCGGGTGACCATGCAGGGCGGAATGTGCCTGTCCTGAGGCGCTCGACGAGCGCTCGATCGCTGCTTCCATCGAGCGCCCGTACCTTGAGGCTGAAACCAGACCCTCCAAACGGGTTACCGCGCGTCACATAGGCGAGTCTTTTTCCATTGGGAGACGGTACGGCCGTTTGCGCGTCGTCGACGACCTTTTGAGGCTGTCCACCGAGCGCGCCTATGCGCCAGACGGCAGTGCCGGTTTCATCCGTTCGCGTGAAGTAGACGCTGTCGCCGTCGGAGGTAAACGCAGGGTCCAACTCTTCCGCGGCGTCGCTTGTCAGGCGAACGGGATCGCCGCCAGACACCTGCCGCAGGTAGAGGTCGGGTGTTCCGCCGTGGTTCGACGCGAATACAAATGAGCGTCCGTCAGGAGACAGTGCCCCACCGGACTCTGTACCGCCATAGTTGGTCAGCTGCATCGCGATCGTGTGCGGCGACACTCCGACGAGAGGCGGTACGCCCGTGGGCGGTGGAAACGCGACGGCTACGATGGCGGCGCCGACACCAAACGCCGCGACCCCGACGACCGTCGGTAACAGCCATGCTGCACGTGCGCGCTTGGAGATCTCGATCGTCGTCGTCGCGGCACGCGCACCCTCCGAAAGCGCGTCCTCTATGTCCATCCGCGCATCGGCGATGTCACGAAGCCGGCGTCTCGCATCCTTTTCCAGGCAGCGCCGCAACAGTCGCCGAACGCCGGGCGAGATCTCGGCGGGCAAGGTGGTCCAATCCTGGTCGCGCTCGATGATGGCGGCGAGAGTGTCAGGAACCGTGGCGCGCCCAAATGCGGGGCGGCCGGTGAGCATCTCGTAGAGCACGCAGCCGAAGGCCCAGATGTCGGTCCGTTTGTCGACGGTCTGACCGCGCGCCTGCTCGGGACTCATGTAGGCGGCGGTGCCGACCACCAGTCCCTCGCGTGTGTCATTGACGGTGATCGTCGGCGCGTCCGTGAACTGCCCACCCTGACGCGCCCCGCTCGCCTCCAGTTTGGCCAGGCCGAAGTCGAGCACCTTGACGATGCCCTGCGGGGTGATCTTGATGTTGGCGGGCTTGAGATCGCGGTGGACGATCCCTTTCTCGTGGGCGGCGTCGAGCGCGTCCGCGATCTGGCGGGCAATGTCGAGCGCCTCGTTCACCGGCAGCCCTTTGGATCCCGCTCGGGCGATGCGTTCGGCCAGCGTCTCGCCGTCAACCAGTTCCAGAATGAGCGCCTTGTGGGATCCGGCGTCAGCCGGCCCTTCCTCGATCCCGTAAATCGCCGCGATGTGCGGGTGGTTGAGTGAGGCGAGCACACGCGCTTCACGTTCAAAGCGGGCGAGCCGACCGGCATCGACG